>POVV01000138.1_pt1 | contig 60869 bp, 49 predicted proteins | sample 1560271 | NCBI WGS metagenome assembly POVV01 (sample SAMN08337232, study PRJNA429181) | Bioreactor metagenome, whole genome shotgun sequencing project. | biome: cows' rumen and soil; feature: anaerobic; isolation source: anaerobic chemostat enrichment culture, galacturonate as sole carbon... | reverse complement strand
TGAGGTGGTGTCAGCGATGATGACTCGATATGCACATGTCCATCAATCAGGCCCGGCATCACATATCCGCCTTTAGCATCCAGAATCTCTTTAGCCTGATAGTCACCACAGCCGATAACCTTTCCGCCGCCGATAGCTAAAGGACCATCCATCAGCGTTTGGTTAAATACGTCTACCACTTTACAGTTTACAATCAGTAAATCAGCAGGAATACGTCCCGCCGCCATATCAATTAGTGTTGCCAATTGGGCTTTATCGTTCACTCTATACCTCTGAAAGTTACTGTTTAGTACGTTGAATTTTATCTGGGCAAATCAAATTATTGCATCATAAAACTAAAGCGACGCCGTAGCGCCGCTTTAGTTATCGCCGGCAATTATTGCTTATGCAATTTCCCATGGCTACAGCCACATCTCAGCACAGGGTCAAAGGTCTTCTGCTGGTGGAAATCAATCACACCTAAATCAGTGATTGCATAGTCAGGTATGGCTGTAATCTGCAGACAGCACATATAAAACAGTGGATCCGGTAGGTCACAGCCTAGCTCTCTGGCTAATTGCAGCAGTTTCTCTTCTTCGGCAGCCATAACATCGGGCTCAAGGTCGGAGACAATACCGCAAATTGGCAGCGGTAAGAATCCTAAGACTTTTCCGTCGCGGATAATAACCTGTCCGCCGCCGTTTTCCGCTAAATGATTAACCGCTAACGCCATATCCTCTGAATTGGTGCCAATACAGATAACGTTGTTATCATCCGGAGCGCATGAACTGGCCATTGCACCGGCTTTGAGTTTCCAGCCGGAGCAGAAGCCAACCGCCGGTTTGGTCGTTGTTTTACCAAAGCGTTCAACAACGGTGGCATACAGTACGTCATTTTCAACGTCAGGTTGAACGACGCCGTCGACCACATTCAGCTCAACATTGCGTCCTTTACGCACGAAAGGAACGTTGAAGTCAACGTCTAATGACAGGGCGTGAACCCGATCGGCATCCAGCTCGGTGCGCACTTTCATATCATCGGCAGACACCGGATTTAGCTTCATGCTTTGTAGTAAGGTTGCGCTACGCACCGGTGGTTGCAGGTCATAAGCCATTTTTCCGTTTTCTACGGTTAGCTTACCTTTGGCGATAACGGTATCGATTTCAAATTTGCACAGATCTTCGACTAACAGGATATCGGCAAAGCGTCCCGGAGAGATTGAACCGACCAAGTGGTCAATGCGATAAGCTTCAGCTGAGTTAATTGACCCCATCTGAATCGCGGTCATCGGGTCAACACCGCAGGAGATAGCCATACGAATTAGCTTGTCCATATGGCCGTTAGCCATGATGTCTGAGGCAATAACGTCATCGGTACAGAAGCTAACCCGGCGTGAAATACGCGGATTAAGATGCGTAACGATTTTCAGGTTCTCACGCATAAAGTGAGAAATAGACGATTCGCGAATCAGCACGTACATACCTTTACGTACTTTTTCCATCATTTCCTGATGGTCATAGCTCTCGTGGTCAAGGCGAAGGCCGGCACAGAGTACCGAGTTCAGTTTTTTACCGCGGGTCATTGGCGCGCAGCCGAATACCGGCAGGCGATTTTCACGGGCCAGCTCAATGGCTTTCATTACGTCATCGTGCTGGTTTTCGACAAACTCAGATACGGTTTCCCATACGCCGAAAACCTCTGGCCACTTCTGAACTTCGCGGTGGGTTTCTGCCGTCACGTTAAAACCAACGTTGCTTTGTGGCAGGGTATAAGGGGTAATAAACGGCAGGCCCCAGAATACTTTTAACGGCCCCATATCGATTTCGTCTAACACTTCACGCACGCCTTCCAGACCGGAAGTCACGACATACTGATCAAGGCCGGAAATGATGCTGGTGGTACCGTGTGGAACAACCGCTTTAGCAAAACTGGTCATCGACAGTTTACTGCATTCAATATGAAGGTGGCCGTCGATCAGTCCGGGAACCAGATATTTACCGGTAGCATCAATGCGTTGGGTATTAGGGCCGATATATTCAGATACGTCACCGGTGGCAACGATTTGTGAACGATAAATCGCAACGTCAGCCTGATAGATTTCCGCTGAGTTAACATTAACCAATTGGCCATTACAGATAACGATGTCCGCCGGGAATTTAGCCGCGCCAGCATCAATCATTTCACGTAAGTCTTCTTGTAACATCCCAAATACTCCAATTTATAAAAAGATATAACGTCCAAGGAACAAAGTAGTCATTACTGCCGTACAGGCGGATATTTCACGCCAACGGCCAGTACCCAGTTTCATAAATGAATAAACAACAAATCCTGCGGCAATACCTTCAGTGATGGTAAAGCTAAATGGCATCATGACCGTGGCGACGAAGGCCGGAACGGCTTCAGTTAAATCGTGCCAGTCAATGCGGGTTAAGTCAGAAATCATCAATACGCCAATGTAAATCAGCGCGCCGGCGGTGGCGTAACCAGGCACCATTTCGGCCAACGGTGAAAAGAAGATGGCAAATAGAAACAGCACGCCAACGCCGACGGCCATTAAGCCCGTGCGGCCGCCGACTACTACGCCAGACGTACTTTCGATATAGGCAGTAACGGCTGAAGTACCCATATAGGCGCCGCCGACGGAGCTGATACTGTCAATGCACAATGATTTTTGCTGGTTGGGATAGCAGCCTTTGTCATCGGCTAGTCCGGCTCTGTCCGTGACGGCGATCAGGGTGCCGGATGACTCAAACAAGTTAATCAGCATCACCGAAATAATGATTCCGGCCAGCGACATATTCAGCGCGCCGCTCAAGTCAAGCTGACCAAAAACCGGCGAAATATCCGGTGGCGTGCTCATCACCCCTTTATACTGTACATCGCCCAGCAGCCAGCCAATCAATGTGACTACCGCAAAAGAGATCAATACGGCAGCATGCAGGCCGCGATAGGCCAGAACCGCAATCAGCAAAAAGCCCAGGCTACCTAAGACAAAAGGAATGGATTTCACATTGCCAATCGCCACCATAGTATCGGGATTCGCAACAACGATGCCGGCATTATGAAGTCCGATCAGCGCAATTAATAAACCACAGCCGCTGCTGATACCAATGCGTAAGGAGAGGGGGATGTTGGAGACCATCCAGTAACGGACGCGAAACACCGATAATAAGAAAAACCCCACGGCGCCGAGAAAGACAATGGTCATACCGGTTTGCCATGCCAGACCCATACCGGCAACCAAAACATAGGCAAAGTAGGCATTGATACCCATACCGGGCGCAACGGCAATCGGTAGGTTGGCAATAAGCCCCATTAATATGCAACCGATTGCGGTGATAAGCGCAGTTGTAACGAAAACCGCTTTCATATCCATGCCGGCCGCACCGAGGATCTGTGGGTTAACAAAGATAACGTACACCATGGTGATGAAGGTCGTGAAGCTGGCAATAAGCTCAGTTCTGACCGTAGTACCGTGCTCTTCCAGTTTAAATACCCGTTGTAACAATGAACGCTTTGTTATCGGTGCATTGGTAGCAATATCAGACACTTGCTTTCTCCAGAGACTGAACAATCATTAATTAAATTGATAAATTTCAGTATTTTATAAAAACCAAAAAGGCCACTACATTTTAAAGTGTAGCGGCACAACCGTATAGAAAAGGGGTATATAAAACTGAAATTTAAAGGTTAAAAACGAGCCGGGTAAATCGTGGTACTTATTATGTGGTGTATCATAGCAATCGTTTACTTGAAATTGCAATCGTTTGCTTAATATTCTTGAGATTAAAGTTTCATCCGTGTTTTATCGAAGACAAGCAGCAAGTTGATACAGCAAGGAAACTTGATGGTTTGAAGGGCGATTTTATGGCAGAAAAATTTTTACGACTGACAATCAACAATGCAACGGTAGGTAATCGTTATTCAGACTTCATATAAAACACACAGTAACCGATTAATCTGGCGGACATTATTTATGATTAATGGACTAACGTTATGCGCAAGCCTTTATCTTGCTATCATCCGATTCTTTACTGGTTAAGAGTTCGGCAAAAACGGATTTTTCGCCGTTTGGCGTGGGCATGCTCATCTCGCCGTTATGCACAAGAGAAACGGCCGGATCAACGGCTGGACCATCGTTTTATCAAACATACTTCAAAGCTTATTCGTCAATTAGGTGATAGTGATATTGCTTTGCAACATAACAAAGTGATTAACCTGCGTCTGGCTACTGAGGCCATCGGTGGCATTATTATCGGCCCGGGGGAATACTTTTCTTTCTGTCAGTTAGTCGGAAAGCCCAGCCGTGAGCGGGGATTTGTTGAGGGCATGGAACTATCATTTGGTGAGGCTCGCAGCGGGATTGGCGGAGGGATTTGCCAACTGAGTAATTTAATCCACTGGATGGCGATGCATTCACCGCTGGTGGTGATTGAACGGGCAAATCATAGCTTTGACCCTTTTCCTGATGAAGGGCGGGTGCTGCCCTTTGGTTCCGGTGCGGCGATATTTTATAACTACATTGACTTAGTGTTGCATAATCCGACTGAAGAGAGCTTCCAACTGGTATTTAACGTGGCTGAACATCAGTTGGAAGGAGAGCTTTTATGCTCCAAGCCTCGTACGGTGAAATATCATATTTATCAGAAAGCGCATCGTTTTGTTGGTAGAGGAAAACGTATTTACCGGCAAAATGAAATTTGGCGGGATATATCAACTAAAGGTCAGGAACCCATAGTGTTGCACTCCGAGTGCTTATATCAGAATGATGTGATCGTGAAGTATGATGTCGCAGAGGCGCGGATAGAGTAGGTGACGGACAGCTGGCTGGAATGAAGGGCAAAGCTGAAAGCCAGCCCTTCATCGATGTGATTAAACCTTACTTTTAGCGCTTCCCGGCGTAATCAAATCTAAAAACCCTTTAATCAAAGGATCGTTTGTTTCAAACAGTGAAACGATATGCTGCACTATTTGGCCGTCTTTCTCATTATTCCATGCAAGTGATAGCTGAGAAGGCTGGCGGCTGTTTTGGATATTCTTAGTAATTAACTGGCCCGAATCTAAATAAGGTTGGCACAGTTTACGCGGTAGAAAACCAACGCCGAGCCCGTTGAGGTGGCACTGCAGCTTGCTGTCTAAGTCGGGCACTTTAATTTCTTTTTGCCCCGGAAGTAGCCAGGCGACGCGCTTAGTGAGATTTTTTGAGGTATCTTCAACGTTGATAGCCGGATAAGGTCGCATCATCTCTTCCGTTAGCGTATCCGCTCCTTTGGCTAACGGATGGTTCGGCGACATAACAAAGATCCACTCAACGTCGCCAAGGGAGAGAATATTAATATTATTCGACAGAGACTCGCTGCCGGTGGCACCAATAGCTAACTGGCAATCGCCATACAGTAGATTATCCCAAACGCCCATGTAGATCTGGCAGGAAACCTGAAACTGGGTAAATGGAAATTTTTGATGCAAATAACACAGCAGGGCGGCGCAGCTTTCATTGTTATACAGCAGGTTGTTCACAACAATGTTGACCTGCCGCTCAATGCCATCGGTGATTTGCCTAAGCTCATTGGGAACGCTGTCTAGCCACGATAGCCACATCCGGCATTGGTCTAGTAAGTGTAGCCCTGCGGGCGTAAGGGAAACGCTGCGGGTTGTACGTAAAAAAAGTTGGGTACCGACGTCGTCTTCCAGCGTTTTTATGCGGTAACTGATGGCGGCGGGAGTTTTATGCAGCAGTTCTGCTGCCTTAGAGAAGCTACTGCATTCGGCAACTTTAATAAATGAGCGGATAGTATCGTGATCTAACATTAAATAGCCTTATGGTTTTTCGCCAAGTTGTCGCTGCAGGTGCTCGCTTTCCAGACTCTTTAGTATCATAAAAGCTCATTTTTTTCGATTGGTCTAATCAGTTGTTATGAGCTGCGTCGCAAATTAACATCAAGCAATGAGTGTATTTATTCTAAATGGCGTCTGACGCAGGCCGAAAATAATTAAAATAATAAACTCCAGAGGAATATAATGAAGTTGTTACAACCAGTAAGCTCAAGTTATAAATAGTAAAGCAGCAGCAGTAGATATCAAGTAAATTAAGCGGGTTCTTGGCTATGAAAATGGGTCATATATCACACATTAAAATAGTACCATTTATTTTGTGGTTAATAAGTGGCATTGTGGCTGTTGCTATTGCAGATATCGCTCTCGATATTTCAATTTAAATATATCTTATTGTTCTCATTGGGGTTTGCTTAATTATTAAAATAAACTTATTAATTAAATTACCTATAGCAATATTTTTTTATCAATATCACTTATTTTTGAAAGTGTGTAATACCGCTAATATTTTATATCTGCGTTTAGTTAATATGTCGCCAAGAAAATAATTATGGGAAGGATTATTTCAATGAGAAACGGCACACTTATAGCTGAATCGAGTCTATCGCCTATTCTGATTTATTTAAATTATCTAGTTAATCAAATTATGAACAATCAGAACAATAATCAACGCTGAAATCTGAATGTATCATTAGTATCTGAATGAGCGATAAAATAATGAAGATAAAAAATATATCAATGACCACAATGATTATGATTGCCATGGTACTCGGAATTGTTTCAGGCATCGTGGTAGGTCCGGCTATCGGTAATATTCGCGCGATTGGTGATATTTTCCTGCGTTTGATACAAATGACGGTTGTTATATTAGTCATGGGAGCCGTTATTGAAGCGGTCGGCCAGATAGCGCCTAAGGATTTAGGTAAGCTGGGCGGCAAGATATTTTCTTTATTTATGATCTCTACCGTTATTTCCGCCATTATCGGCATTATTTTAGCTGAGATCATTCAGCCGGGAGCGGGCATTGACGTTAAATTGACCTCCGCTACCGATATTGTGGCACCGCAACAAACCATCTATGAGATGGTTGTGAACTTTTTTCCTAAAAATATTATAGAGGCCATGACTGCCGGCAATATGATTCAATGTATTGTTTTTTCTTTACTTTTTGGTATGGCCCTAAGTTTATATAGCCATAATACCAATGATAAACGGATATTGGATTCGATTAAAACCTTCAATATTATTATTTTGGGGGTCGTTAAGCTGGTTATGAAGATGGCCCCGTTAGGGATATTTGCACTATTAGCCTGGGTAACCGGAACCATTGGTCTACAGGTGATGGTGCCATTGATGAAGTTCCTTATCTGTATGGCGGTGGGAACGGTCATTATTCTGTTTCTTTTTATTACCCTAACGGCAATGTATGCCAAGGTAAGCCCGCTAAAGCTGGCGGGTAAAGTTTGGCGGATGGGGGTTGTTGCGTTTACCACAACGTCATCCGCTATCAGTTTACCGGTGAAGATGGAAGATTCAGAACAAAAAATTGGCGTCAGCAAGCGTATCTCTCAGTTAGTTAATCCGCTGGGTATGGCGCTGAACAGTAACGGACTGTCACTGTTTCTGGCGATTTCCTGCATTACGCTGGCTCAGTTTTACCATCTCGAAATGTCTCTGGTTTTTCTGATCCAGATTATTGTTCTTTCTACATTAGCGACGCTGGGAACGGTAGTCGTGCCCGGTGGCGGCCTGGTTGCCTTAGCCATTGTTTTACCTTCAATGGGATTACCGTTGGAAAGCATCGCGTTATTAGCCGGTATCGATTGGTTCTCAGGTATGTTCCGCACGGTATTAAACGTGGTTGATGATGCGCTGATTGCGTTGATTATCGCCGTTGGTGAAGATGAATTTGACCGTGATATTTTTGATGGAAAGAGTGCGGACATTGCGTTGAACAGCGGTAACTGATAGCAGAGACCCGATTGATGGCAAAGCCGTTTTATTGAGTCTCAATGCGAATTTCGTCCGCAGTCCAATATAGACGCCTTGAGAATAAATATAGTCCTTGCTACCTCGCGGGGACTATATTGTTTTAGCCTTGTTTAAAAATGCCTTTTCGGCAGAATCACACGACGAAAAAGTACCATAATCGCCTGCGCCTGTAATATATTCGTTGATATATAAGCAGGGGGCGTGATGAATTATATTTTTTTATTTTTGGCAGCCGTCTTTTGGGGAGGCAATTATGTGGTAGGGCGGATTCTGGTTGAGGACACGAATCCCTTCTTGCTATCGGCGTTACGCTGGATATTTACCGCCATACTGCTAACGATGATATACCATAAACAGCTACGCGCTAACCTAACGCTTATCATCGGGAGCTTGAGATCAATTGCCTGCCTGTCTATTTTGGGACAGGTGTTATTCCCGTTAACGCTCTATATCGGGCTGCAATATACCACTTCACTTAATGCCGCTGTTTATATGTCAGCGACGCCCTGTGTCGTATTGGTAATTAACCGGCTGGTATTTAATGATAGCGTCACTAAAGCGAATATATTTGGGGTTATCATCAGTACCGTTGGCGTCCTTTACTTATTATTCAAAGGTAATTTTCTTGATTTAGAACAGCTCGCCGACAATATTAATCAAGGCGATTTTTGGGCTATAGGTTCTGCCTTAAGCTGGGCGTTTTACTGTTCGTTTTTGCGAACCAAAGATCGGCGTATCAGCGGCTATGCTTTCGTCACTTCATCGTCGATTATTGGGGCATTAATCTTAATACCTGCCGTTATTGGCTACTATTTAACATTTGATATGCCGCCTTTGGTGGTTAACATTTCACAATTAGCGAATAACCCCAATTTTCTGCTTGGTCTGGCCTATCTGGTGGTTTTTCCGTCGTGGCTTTCTTACCTGTTTTGGCACAAAGGCATTATGGCCTTAGGCGCCACTCGGGGTGAGATTTTTACCCACGTCATTCCGCTGTCGGGTGGCATTATGAGCATTATATTTCTGGGTACGCCGGTGAGCTATTATCACTTAGTCAGCGCCTTATTTATTTTGTGCGGGATTTATTTATGTTCGGTAAAACGAACCATACGATCGCGATAGCTTTATCTAAAGAAAATAAAAACAGCCACCGTTAAGTGGCCGTTTGGCGTAAGGTTGCAGGGCATTAGCTTAATTACAGCTCGGCATCCCGGTTACAGTCTTTGGAATATATATAGCTAAAAGGTTCATCGGTTCCTACCGCATATCCGGCCTGTAAACAGTAAGCGGCCATAAAGATATAGTCGCCTTTTTTAACCGGTATCCATTCATTATCTAGGTTGTACATACCTGCACCACTTAGAATATAGGCACCGTGTTCCTGAATATGGGTTTCGATATAGCCATGGCTGGCGCCCGGCTCAAAGCTCAAAATATGCATATTCATATCAAAGCCTAAATGTTTAGGCAGGAAGTCTTGCAAAATAACGTTGCTCATGCCTTCATAATGGATTTTCTCCAGATTATTGGCATTACCTGAAACAACCTCAGCAGAATGACCGGCTAGCGGTGAGTACTTTCTCTTATACAGGAATAACTGACTATTTTTGTCGCCGTTATTATTCTTCAGGTACATCATGGTACCCGCCGGACAATAGAGATAACCGCCGGTGGATAGATCAAACTGCTGCTCTCCGGCAGAAGCCTTAATGTTGCCATCGATAACATAGACAAAGGTTTCAACGCCTTCAGCTCCGTAGCCTGCTTCATTACGACCGTTAGGCAACATAGTGACGATATAGTCGACAAAGGTCGCCCCCAGCTTGGGTGAGGACAGAATGGTGACATCACACTCTTCAAACCCGGGCACGATATTCTTCACTAAACCATCAGTTGGAATTAACGCATAGTTTTCACGTTTAATTACCGCTCGGGATGCCAACAGATCGCGCGGATAGCCCGTATTATTATTGAAATAACCCATGTTCAACTCCTATAAGAAACAAATCTTGTTACTCAGTATTAATTAAATTATTTACTCTTCTTCAGGTTAGAGAAGAAGAATACGGCGGTACCGACTACCAGAATAATGGCCGAAATATAGAAGCCCATCTGCTTTGAACCCAACTGATCTGAGATTACGCCGGTTAAGAACGGGGCGATAACCGATGAACTCATGCCAAAGAAGTTGAATACGCCGAAAGAGGTGCCGTATCCGGTTTTTGGTGCATGGTCAGCGACATAAGAAATCAGAATTGGCTCAACGGCTAATTTACCTAGCAGTCCGTACAGAATCAGACCGATCAGTAAGATGGTTGAATTTGGTGCAATAACGGTGACGATCAGCATCACTGCCGCACAGATCTCAAGGAAAATAATCAGACCGACTTTTCTGTCGCGGAATTTATCAGACATGCGGCTAAAGAACAGGGCACCCGGAATCGCAGAGAAAGCCACCAGGGCAGATGAGAAACCGATAGCGACGCCTTCAAAACCGCGTTCCTGCTGTAAGAAGGATGGTAACCAGGTAACCACCATATAGTAGCCGTAGCAGGTAGCGAAATAGATGATGTAGGCTGCGATCATCTTGGAGGTAAACAGGTTTGCTTTTCCTCCGGCGGTTACCGGTGAGTCAGGCATATTTGCACTGGCGGAAACTGCCGGTTTCTCTTCTTTTGGCGGAGTTTTGATCACAATGGCAAAAACTAACACCATCAGGAACAGTATTGCGGCAATCATATACAACATGATTTGCCAGTCCATCTTCAGGCTTTTTACAAAAAAGCTCGAAGCAATCAGACCAATACCCATACCAACGGCTGAACCGCTGTTGATAATCGCCGTTGCCAGACCACGGCGTTCGGCAGGAATATTTTTTGATGACAGGGAATAGGCTGAACCATAGTAAGAACCACAACCGATACCCGCCATCAGGCTACCTAAATATACCATCGACAGGCTAGAGGCATTACCAATCACTAATGCTGCCGCGGTGAATAACAGGAATCCGGGGATTAATACCACTTTTTGGCCAAATCTGTCGACCAGCATACCTGCCGGTATTTGCATACCGGTATAGGCAAAAAAGTAGAAGCTGGCTATCAGCCCCATTTCGGCATTGGATGTAACGTTCAGAGAGGCTTGGATTTCTGGAAATATCGGAGTTAATACTGACCGATAGATCCAGATAGAGACCCAACCAAGGCAGAGAATAATAACGATCTTGTGCCAGTATTGGATACCACCACTTTTTACATTTTGATCTACGCTGTCCATTTGCATAATGTGAGTCTCTAGTTCTGATAGGCTAATTGATAAAGGGCCTGAGTCAGGGCTTTAACCCCTTCGACTAAGTCTTCAGTCTTGGTTTTTTCTGCCGGGTTGTGGCTGATGCCTTTAATGCTTGGAATAAATAACATGGCAGTAGGGATACGAGGTGCAAATATTTGTGAATCATGACCCGCGCCGCTGTGCATTAAGCGATAATTAAGCTGCTCTTTTTCACAGATATCTTTCAGGGTATTCACTAAATCCGTATCCATAGGGACCGGCGCTTCGTCCATCCAACGGTCAATCACGATCTCCATGCCCATTTCATGAGCAATCGCCTGCATATCTTTTTCAATTTCTTGAGTAAATGATTTGAGATAGGCTTGGTCAGTATGGCGGCAGTCCATGGTAAACATGACTTCGCCGGGTACGACGTTAACGGTATTGGGTTTCGGAATGACTTTCCCGAAGGTGAGAACCAGCGGATCGCCGGCAGCATTTGCTTTAGCAATAGATTCTGTACAGATACGGCTAAAGCCATACACCGCATCTTTGCGATAGCTCATCGGCGTGGTGCCTGCGTGATTTGCTTCACCTTTCAGGGTAATGTTATAGCGGCGCTGACCAACAATACTGGTCACAACGCCAATGGTATTTCCTTCAGTTTCCAGTACGCTGCCTTGTTCAATATGCAGCTCAACAAAGGCTTTAATATCTTTTCGTGCAGCGCTGTCATCTTGTTTGAAGTCAAAGCCAAGGCCGCGCATGGCATCGACAAAAGGGGTGCCCGCAGCATCTTTAATATTGAGCACTTCTTCTTTTTTAGCCAGGCCTAACAAGTTTTTACTTCCCCAGAATACATAAGGGAAACGGCTGCCTTCTTCTTCCGCCAGAGAAATCACCTCAATGGTGCGCAGGGGAGTGCCATACTGCTGTTTTAAATACTGAACCGCCAAATAGGCAGCAATAATGCCAAAATGGCCGTCTAAATTACCGCCATTAACCACACTATCAATATGCGAGCCAGACATAATCACTTGGTCTTTATGCTGACTGCCGATTAACTTGCCTGATAAATTACCGACTTCATCAAACGACGTTTCTAATCCCATGTCCTCAAACTTTTGTTTTAATGCTTGCTGAGCATCAAACCATTCTTTGGAGTAGAGCAGGCGGGTTATTCCACCGCTAGGGACACTGCCGAATTGACTGAGCCAGCTAACATTACTCTCTACGTCTTGAATAATATTTTCCATCATATAATCACCTTTGTTTTGAATAGTTAGCTTCAAATAGCGTTATTTCATTTTTCAACCAAACGAATGGTTGAAAATAAATATTCAGAGTGCATTATCCATTGATGTTCATTTAATAGTCCGGTGTGATTAAATCGTTCACCGGACTTAAATATCATTTCTTAAAAGCAGGTATTAGTTACTAAAACAAATTATTAGGATGCAAATTAATCGACTCTATTTTCGAGTATTATTAATGAGCAAATGGGTCTTTATGATCGTAAGAATGATTATAAAGCGTATCAGAAAGAAGGTATTGGTATATTTCATCAACAATTTCGATGCCGTTCAGATTACTTTCATCTTCATTGATATCGCAATTTTGCCCCGGATAAAGCACCTGCTTAACACCCGGAGCCGGTTTCACAGCATTAAGATCTTTCATCGTTTGGCTGATATTCTGCTTGAAGGTTTGCGGGTCGGTAAAATAAGACGGGTTAATGACAATATGCAACTGACCAAGATTACGACCTTCAGTCAAATCGTTATACATCGAGCTGACCCGGCTACCAAATGGCAGGCCTAATAAAATACCGGATAGAACGTCAACCATCATCATCAATCCGTAGCCTTTAGGGCCGGAAAGTGGAACCAGAGCCTTAACTTCAAACGGATCTGTCGTTGGTTCACCCTGTTCGTTTACCGCCCAGTTATCGGGAATTACGTCATTACGTGAGCGAGCATCAAGGATTTTTCCCCACGCCTGAACGGTTGTTGCCATATCAAACGTCATGACTTTATCATCTTCACCTTGGGCGGCAAACGCTATCGGGTTAGTTCCGTAGTAAACGCCGGTGCCACCAAAAGGTACCGCCATCGGGTCTGACTGACACAGTGAAATACCGACCATTCCCTGCTTAGCGGCCTGCTGTACAAAATAGGAAAGGGCGCCGCTGTGACCAATTTTTTTAACGCCAACGATGGCAATGCCGTTGGTTTGAGCTAAGGTGATTGCTTCGTCCATTGCCAGCTTAGCGGCGACATGGCCTGCGGCGTTATCGCCGTGAAATACGCCAGAGCAAGGGCCTGTCTGTTCAAAATGGAAATTGGGGCTGGTATTTGTGCCACCTTTAGATATCCGTTCTGCGTAATATTCAACTCGTACCGCACCATGAGAATGAATACCTCTGGCATCGGCATGAACCAGAACGTCAGCTACCATTGAGGCATGCTGTTCTGATAGTCCGGCTTTATTAAGTTTATTTTGAATAAGCTGATGGAGCTTCTGTCGAGTGACTTTCATGACATTTTCCTTCTGACATCGCGAATTAGGCGTTTTGTTGCGTAGCACAATACGCGGCTAAGTAATAAATAATGTGATCCAATTATCTTTTATTACATAGTTAGATGTTTTTTTAAAATAGGGCATTAATACTAAAAAAATTTAATAAATGGTTATTTTTTATTAAGCCACTTTCTATCTTTGAATAATTTTTAAATATAAATGCACTAATCAGTTAAATTTTATGATAATGGATTTAATGTGATTTAGTTCACCCTATAAGTAATTTTTTATTTGTACTGTGTCCACAGCGTTAATTGCGTGATTTTTCGGAAAATCAGTTATCTGCTAAGTTATTTGTCTCACTGCATGTTTGTGATAAATAATTATACAGATTAAGAATATTATTTATATTTTGAGAAAACCGAAAATATCACTCGGGCAATGTATTCATGGTTAGGCTTTTTAAGGTGAATAAAATGATACATGCGTTTGTGAAGAAAGGGAGCTTTCAGGATTCGGTGAGTTTGATGGTGATCTCCCGAAAACTGAGTGAATCTCCTGAGGTTGATGAAGTTTCTGTAATGATGGGAACGCCGGCCAATAAATCGTTATTGGAAACAACCGGCTTCTGGCACGACCAGTTTTTAGAGGCAACGCCCAACGATATCTGTGTGGCAATTCGTGCAGAGAATACCGACTCGAGCGTTATCGACTTTATTAGCGGTGAATTAGAGGCCGCCCTACAGGCCTTGGCTCAGGGGCAACGCGGCGGTAAAAAACTGCTTAAAGTTCGCCGCTGGGAAAGCGCGCTGAAAAAACTCCCTGATTCAAACTTACTGCTGATCTCTATTGCCGGTGAGTATGCCGCTAACCTGGCTGAACAGGCGTTAGACAGCGATAAAAACGTGATGATCTTCTCAGACAATATGACGCTGGAAGATGAAGTACGCTTAAAAAACAAGGCCAGTAGTAAAGGTCTGATTGTGATGGGACCTGACTGTGGTACCGCGATTATAGCCGGTGCTCCTTTAGCCTTTTCCAACGTGATGCCTAAGGGAAACATTGGTGTTATAGGCGCATCAGGTACCGGTATTCAAGAGTTGATTTCTCAGGTTGCGCTGGCCGGGCAAGGTATTACACATGCGATTGGCTTAGGTGGCCGAGATTTATCGGTTGGCGTCGGTGGCGTTAGTGCATTAACCGCACTGGATATGCTGGCCAACGATCAAGACAGCAACGTTATCGCTTTTGTTTCTAAACCTCCGGCAGAAGCAGTGCGCCAGAAGGTGATTAGTGCGATGAAAGCCATCAATAAGCCTGTCGTTGCACTGTTCTTAGGGGCCGCGCATGCCAAAGCGCGTGAAGGGAATGTCTATTTTGCCAATACCCTGAATCAAGCCGCAGAGCTGGCGGTTGCCTTATCTAAGGTTGAAGATGCCGCGGCGCTGCATACCAAAGCGCCGAAGAAGAAAATTATCGGGCTGTATACCGGCGGTACGCTGGCAGCTGAAGCGGCCATGTTGTTGGCCGACCAGCTTGGACTGCAGACCGACAGTGAGCATGCCAAAGGCGTTATGTTAGCCGCTGATGGACATAAAGTTATCGATCTCGGTGATGACTTCTATACCGTAGGCCGTCCTCATCCCATGATTGACCCGACTGTACGTCAGTTGGAAATCATTAAACTGGCGGACTCTGCAGAAACCGGCGTTCTGCTCATTGATGTGGTGCTGGGTTACGGCTCACTGCTAGACCCGGCGGGTGCCGTGGTTGAGGCGGTCAATAAAATGCGTGAAAAGCGCGGCTCTCAGCCGGCAATCACCATTATTGCCACCGTCACCGGTACCGAACAGGACCCTCAGTGTCGTTCCAGTCAAATAAAAATCTTGGAAGATGCAAACATTGTGGTTTGTGAAACCCTACCGCAGGCTATTTTGCTTGCCGGTACCATGATTGCCGACGTTCCGCCAGCTAAAGAACTGAAACCGACCGCATTGCTTAACGGTGTCAACGTGATCAATGCCGGTCTGCGAGGGTTTGCTGAAGATCTTCAAAGCAGTGATGTTCCCGTGGTGCATTACCAATGGGCACCGGTTGCCGGCGGAAATGAGAAGTTAGCTAATTTATTGAAAAAATTACAGTAAGGGCATTGTTATGTATAAGTCTATTGCAGAAGCCAATACCGCAGTTATCGACCGTATTAAAGAAGCTCGTCCGCGCTGGATTGATGTGAAGCCAGCAAAAGAAGTGATTCCTGCACTTCAAACCGGCCAAAAGTTACTTCACGCCGGGCCTCCGGTGGAATGGGCTCATATGAGTGGCCCGGTTCGCGGAGCCTGCATCGGTGCTTGCCTGTTTGAAGGTTGGGCAAAAGACGAAGCTGAAGCGCTGGCATTACTTAATGGCGGGAAGATTGAATTTATTCCTTGCCATCACGTAGATGCGGTTGGCCCTATGGGCGGAATTACCTCGGCGAATATGCCAATGATCGTTGCCTATAACGCCATACACGGCAACTATGCTTACTGTAACCTGAACGAAGGTATCGGTAAGGTTATGCGCTTTGGTGCTTATGGTCCAGATGTGCAGCAACGCCTGGCTTGGATGCGCGATGTTTTATCTCCAGTACTCAGTGAGACATTGCAGAAGTTTGAAGACGGTATTGACCTGACGGCTATGATGGCTCAAGGCATTACTATGGGTGATGAATTCCATCAGCGTAATATCGCCACATCAGCCTTGCTGATGAGAACGCTGGCACCCAAAATTTCTCAACTGGAGCGTAATAAAGAAGAGATTACCGAGGTTCTGCAGTTCCTGAGTATTACCGACCAGTTCTTCCTTAATCTGGCAATGGCTTACTGTAAAGCGGCGATGGATGCCGGTGCACAAATTAAGGCCGGTAGTATTGTTACCGCGATGACCCGTAACGGTCAAAACTTCGGTATCCGCGTCAGTGGGCTAGGGGATCGCTGGTTTACTGCGCCGGTAAATACGCCACAGGGGCTGTTCTTCACCGGCTTTAGCCAAGCTGATGCCAATCCGGATATCGGTGATAGTGCGATTACTGAAACCTTCGGCGTTGGTGGTGCAGCGATGTTAGCGGCTCCGGGCGTGACCCGTTTTGTGGGTGCCGGTGGTATTGATGCCGCGACAGAAGTTACCGAAGAGATGAGTGAAATCTATCTTGAGCACAACATGTTACTGCAAATTCCTACTTGGGATTTCCAAGGTGCATGTATCGGATTAGATATTCGTCGGGTTGTTGAAACCGGCATTACACCACTGATTAATACCGGTATCGCACATAAAGAACCGGGCATTGGCCAGATTGGTGCCGGTACTGTTCGTCCTCCTCTGGCCTGTTTTGAAAAAGCGTTAGAGGCATTGGCTGAAGAGATGGGTATTGAGTAACTAAGTAACCGAAGAGGGCTAAGCCTTTTTGCTTATCAGCAAAAACTTAGCCTTCTGGTTTCTAGCGGCAATACTGCTGATGGTAAGGAATGTTATGCAACAGGCGAATATTTTATTTACTCCACTGGCCGCCAGCCTGAATACTCAAGGAATTAAGGGGCGGATTACATGCCATAGCATTTATTCAAAGGCCATTAATCTTTGCGTGGGTGAAAATAAATTATTAACCATTCAGCGAACCGGGCAAGGTATTAGCCCGTTCGGAATAGTTCTGACAGAAGATGAGTTTTTATATTTGGCCGATGAATTATCACCGGGGCAGGTTGGTGAAATAAACCATCAGGGAATCATCTTCGGGGCACTTAATATTGCATTGCCTAAGCGCTATTTAGATTTACAGGTTCAAACCAACGGTGAAGTACGCCGTGAGTGTTTTTTCCGTTCTGTTGCGCAGAGCGGCGGTGAAACCGGTTTATATGGCGATCTTGCTCAGGCCTTACAGATGCCATTAAACAGTGAACTTATTGAAATACAGCGCAGAATTATTTATTGGTTGGAAGGCGAAACCGTGAGCTGGGAAGATTTAATCGGTAAAGGCCCGGGACTGACGCCAAGCATGGATGACACCTTAATTGGCATATTACTGATGATATACAGCGACTGTCGTTTGGCGCAAAGGCTGCAACAGTCAGATTTTTTTACCGCGGAAGAGTTCCGGCATTTAGATAAGCTGACCACCATTGTTAGCGTTAACTATCTTCAGTGCGCGACACAAGGTGTTTTTTCGACCCCGCTATTACATTTATCACGAGCAATATGTGGCTATTCGGTGAGTGATGAAATAAAAACCAAGCGAAGAGTCGAGCAGATATTAAGTTTAGGCCACCATTCAGGTGCAGACACCTTATTGGGCGTCGGGTTAGTTTGTCTGGCACTGAATGAATATATTAATAAGCCTTATATTAAATAGACGTATAAATAAAATAATTTAATTAATAGTTATTTGAAAAGGCGGGTTGTCTTTTTAAATGGTTATTAAGTTTCATCAATAAAATCAGTCAACAATCAGGTCTGAAATAATCTTCAGGCCCTACTGATGTTTTCTGCAAGAGGTCATAATGGATATTGAAAACAAGAAGTATAAAACGTTGGTTCTTGCTTTAGGTGGCAATGCTTTATTACAGCGAAATGAAGTTCTTTCAGCTGATAATCAATATAAAAATATTGCGGCAGTCGCTAAAGTTGTCAAAGTCTTATCGGAAGATTACAACGTAGTGATTGTTCATGGTAACGGACCTCAGGTTGGTCTGCTGTCGCTACAAAATTTGGCTTATGAAGAGACACCTGCTTATCCGTTAGATATTCTGGTTGCTGAAACTCAGGGAATGTTGGGCTATATGATTACTCAGAGCCTGGGGCAAGAACAAGGGATGCCACCGGTATCATCTGTGCTGACGAGAGTACTGGTTGATACTAATGATGCTGCTTTCCAGGACCCGACTAAATTTATCGGTCCGGTTTATAATGAGCAGGAAGCGGCAGAAATGGCACAGCGTTATGGCTGGACCATGAAGGAAGATGGCAAATATATCCGTCGTGTGGTGCCATCGCCAATGCCTAAGCGTATTTTAGATCTGGATGCTATCAATGCATTATTAAATATGCGCCACGTGGTGGTATGTAACGGTGGCGGCGGAGTACCGGTCGTCAATAACGGAGATAGCGGCTTTAGTGGTATAGAGGCGGTTATCGATAAAGATTTCTCAGCGGCATTACTTGCGTCTGAGTTAAATGCAGATTGTCTGTTAGTGCTGACCGATGCCGATGCGGTCTATCAGGACTGGGGAACGCCAAATCAGAGAGCGCTGCGGGATGTCACCGCGCAAGAGCTTAAGCCTTTCGCTATCGCTGATGGTTCAATGGGCCCTAAAGCTCAGGCGGTGATTGGCTACGTAGAGAAAAGCGGTAACCCGGCCTATATCGGTGCATTGCATGATGCGGCACTGATTCTGAAGGGCGAGAAAGGCACTAAGATTCATTTATAATCTGACTCACTCAGCTCTGAGCTGCTTTGGGTGTGAGTGATTTTTTACTATGATTCAGATCGCTTGAGCGAAAACAGAAGGGCGTGCAGTTTTTTATTGCGCGCCCTTTTTTCGATGGCTCTAAATATCCATTCTGTACCAACGTTATTTGGCTTTTCTTAACTCAGTTACCGGCACGCCACCGATCCCCCAATTGTCAGTTTCTACTTCATCAATTACCACAAAGGTCGTCGCGGGGTTTTTATTCAGCACGTCGACTAACAGTTGAGTGACACCTTCAATGAGCTGCTTTTTCTGCTCGGCGGTGGCCCCTTCATTGGTTATTTTGATATTAACGTAAGGCATACTTTACTCCGTGAAAGTGGGTAACATGGTAAATAACAGCGAACTTAATCGAGCTGAATTATGACCGTTAAGTGGTGTTTTCGCTATGTGATGTGGTGCTTAAGTTGAGCCGGGACCCAAAACAACGTTATCCTTAGGCAAATAACAACTTACCGACTCTGGGCTCGGAGTCAATCTGAAGGTAGCCGATGGCCTTATCTATTATGTTGCAGGGAACAGGATCCGACGTAGGGAAAAGCGTTCTGGTTGCTGGCTTATGTCGGATTTTTTTTCAGGATGGATATCGGGTTGCCCCATTTAAATCTCAAAATATGGCCCTGAACTCGGGAATTACCGAGACAGGTGATGAGATGGGCAGGGCACAAATATTTCAGGCTGAAGCGGCGGGAATAAAACCGGACGTTCGAATGAATCCGGTTTTACTTAAACCCACTAGTGATATGCAGGCTCAGGTTATTGTGATGGGAAAAGTATTCAACAGTATGGATGCCGTTACCTACCACCAGTATAAACCTCGATTAATGGATCACATTGAACAGGTATACCGCAGTCTGGCTTCTGAGCAGGAAATTATTGTGCTGGAAGGCGCCGGAAGCCCGGCCGAGATAAATCTGCGCGATCGTGACATCGTGAATATGGGCATGGCTGAACGAATAGATGCACCGGTGATTCTGGTGGCCGATATCGATCGCGGCGGCGTATTTGCTGCCATTTATGGCACGCTTGCGTTACTCAGCGATGATGAACGGGCGCGAGTGAAAGGGGTCATTATTAACAAATTTCGCGGAGACGTTGCCTTACTTCATTCCGGTATTGAAATGATTGAACAAATGACGTCAGTACCGGTGTTAGGCGTGATGCCTTTTATTGAACTCAATATTGAAGATGAAGACAGCGTCGGGCTTAGCCAAAATAAGTACCGCCAGCGTAATCATGCCAGCCACAATCAATTAGACATCGCCGTTATTCACCTGCCTTACTTGTCTAACTTTACCGATTTTAACGCGTTAGCTATCCAGCCTGATGTTCATCTGCGCTATGTTATGCGCGATGAGAAGATTGGATATCCGGATTTACTGATTATACCCGGCAGTAAGAACACCCTCGGCGATCTTAAATACCTGCGGGAAAGCGGTATGGAACAGGAAATTCTGCGGCTTAACCAGTTAGGCATTCCTATTATAGGGATCTGTGGCGGTTACCAGATGCTGGGGAATCGGTTATATGACGGTATTGAATCAGGTATAGCTCAAATGGACGGATTGGGATTACTTGATTGTGAAACCCGGTTTTCCGCGGAAAAAACCACCACTCAGGTTGAAGCCAAAGTTAGCGTTTCACCACCTGATGATGAAGGATTGTTTCAGGTGGATAATGAAATGATCATTGAAGGCTATGAAATCCATATGGGACAAACGGTTATAGGCTCAAACACTCGGCCTTTCTGCCGCTTGATCAGCCGTAACGGCCAGGTTGTTGAATCTGATGACGGCGCGGTCAGTCTATCGGGGAATGTCATGGGTAGCTATATTCACGGTATTTTTGATCGCGAGCCCTTTACCCGCCAGCTGTTAAATAAGTTACGCCAGCGAAAACAGCTGCCGCCACTGGAACAGAGCCAATCACTCGACGCGTTTAAACAGCGGGAATATGACCATCTGGCCGATAATATGCGTGAATATATTGATATTCAAAAAATCTACCGGCTGATGGCCGACCATGCTGAGCAGCAAAGTAAGCAGACAAAAATATGATGATTTTAGTTACCGGCGGAGCCCGAAGCGGTAAGAGCCGCCTGGCAGAGAAAATGGCCAATCAACGGGCAATCCGCGATGGCGCTGATGTTCTTTATATTGCGACTTCAGTGGCTACCGATGCTGAGATGACGCTACGTATTGAACAACATAAACAGGCACGTCCGGCACACTGGAAAACCCATGAAGGATACCGCCAGTTGGGCAATGAAATTCGCCAACAATCGACAAATTTTCCGGTGATAGTACTTGAATGTATTACCACGATGCTGACTAACTTACTGTTTGATCAGGCCGGTGATGCAGATCCTGAAAAGCTGGACTATGACGCAATTGAACAACGCCTGTCGCTTGAGATTGATGATCTACTGCAAGCCTGTGCTAGCAGTGAAAGCCATATCATCATCGTCACCAATGAGTTGGGATGTGGCATCGTGCCGGAATATACGCTGGCACGACGTTTTCTTGATATTGCCGGCAGGGTGAATCAACGTTTGGCTGAACAAGCTCAGGAAGTTCACTTTGTGGTTTCAGGTATTGATATGAAAATTAAGGGTTAAAAAAGATGAAATATATAAAACTCTTCTTAGCATCGTTACAGTTTATGAGCCGTATTCCGGTGCCGGAACGCTATACATCCGGTTTGGATATCACTGACTATCGCAAGGGAATTATCACTTTTCCATTGGTTGGTCTTGTTGTTGGTGTTATCAGTGCGTTTGTTTTTGTCCTGACTCAAATGTGGTGGGGTAATTTGCTTGCCGCAGCCTGTGCCGTATTGACTATGGCGGCTATTACCGGTGGGTTTCATCTGGATGGCTTAGCGGATACCGCTGACGGTATTTTTTCTTCCAGACCGAGAGCGCGGATGTTGGAAATCATGCGCGATAGTCGTATTGGCACTCACGGAACGCTGGCACTGATATTTAAAATTGCCCTGCATATTTTAGTTGTTTATCAACTGGCCGAAAATCAGGCGGCGGTTATGGGGCTACTGATAGCCGCACCGGTTGTCGGTAGGTCGCTAAGTGTCTTACTGATGTATCGCCAAAACTATGCCCGAGAAAGCGGCGTAGGTAATTTATATATTGGTAAAATCAGCGGCAGTGAGTTCTGCCAAACCCTGATACTGTGTGCCGTTTTGGTCTTTTTCCTTGCCGGTAGCTATGCGCTACTGACGATCGTGGCTACGGCGGTGGTGGTGTTAATTTACCGTACGCTTATTCAGAATAAACTCGGCGGGCAGACAGGTGACACTATTGGGGCAGGTATCGAAATAGGTGAATTATTGTTCTTACTGTTGATGGTTCATTAATAGATGAAATTATTCTTAGTCCGGCACGGTGAAACAGAGGCGAATAGAAGCGGTGTTTATTCCGGCATCAGTGATATCCCGCTTAATAACAACGGCATTCTTCAGGCTCAAGCATTAGCCAAAGCTTTAGCAGGAATACATTTTGACGGTGTTATTACCAGCAAATTGATACGGACCTGCCAAACGGCAAGCTATATTTCGCCCGGAAACCGGGCCGAACATCGTGCTATCGCTGAGTTTAATGAGATCAATTTTGGTCGCTGGGAAGGTCGGCATTACAAGGATATTGCTTTGGATGATGCGATAGCTTACGCCGCATGGTCTGACGACTGGCAGCATACTGCGCCGCCACAAGGTGAAAGTTTCCACCATTTTTTTCAACGCATTCAGCAATCATTGACTGACTGGCTGGCTGACAATCAACGACAGTCAGTGCTGTTGGTCGGGCACCAAGGGACGCTGCGCTGTATTTTACTCACTTTACTCGGACTTCCCGCCGACGCATTTTGGCACTTTACCTTTATGCAAGGCGCTTACAGCGTGATTGATATCCAGCAAGGGCACGCGGTGATTGAGAGTATTAATATTCGCGCTGAATAGCGCGAGTGTTTCAATATCAAACCCATGGATGTTCGTTTGCATCCATAAAATAGACAATAAAGGCCTATATTTAATGAAAACTCTGGCTCAGATAATTAACGCTATCCGTCCGTTGAATACCGATGCTATGCAAGACATGTCGGATAAGCTGGATGGTTTGCTAAAGCCGACCGGAAGTTTGGGGCAGCTAGAGACGCTGGCCATTCAGCTTAGCGGTATTTCACACTCCACTGATATCCATTTTAAACGTAAACAAATTATTGTTATGGCCGCAGATCACGGTGTTTTTGACGAAGGTATCAGCGTATCACCGCAGATAGTGACTCAAATCCAAATGTTGAACATGACTAAAGGTGTCACCGGCGTATGCGTACTGGCTAAAAATGCCGGAGCAGAGGTTTTGCTGGTAGATACCGGCATTAAATGCGCTCCCATTGAGGGTGTACTGAATCATAAAGTCAGGGCGGATGGCTCTGGCAACATAGCCAAACAGGCTGCAATGAGTCGCTGTGAGGCAGTTACTCTTTTGGAGAACAGTGCTCGGTTGGCAATTGAGCAGGTTAACAATGGTATTCAGCTAATCGGGGTTGGTGAGTTAGGTATGGGTAATACTACGCCGGCAGCAGCGATTGTCAGCGTACTTTGTCACGTTGACCCTCAGTTGACCGTTGGCGTTGGTGCTAATTTGCCTACGGATAAGCTAGCGCACAAGGTAGCGGTAGTGAGAAAAGCGATTGAAGTTAACCAGCCCGACTCAAACGATGGTATCGATGTATTAGCAAAAGTCGGTGGTTTTGATCTTGGCGGTATGGCCGGTGTGATGATTGGCGCGGCATCAGCGGGTGTTCCGGTCGTTTTAGACGGATTTCTTTCTTATGCCGCTGCCCTGATAGCGATTCAAATTGCTCCGAACGCTCGACCCTATTTAATTTCGTCTCACCGCTCTGCCGAATACGGCGCAGGAGTCGCGTTAAATCATTTGGGACTGAAACCCTATTTAGATATGGGAATGCGATTAGGCGAGGGAAGCGGAGCAGCGATGGCTTTTCCTATTATTGATGCCGCCTGCGTGATGGCTAACCGGATGGGAACCCTGGCCGGGTCAAATATTGAATTACCGGTTTAATGTTCTATGCTGTTATTAAATGTGGCTGATGACTCAGCATGAACATGTACGGGTATCTGTTTACGTTGATAACAAGGCACAGCTACCCGTACTGAAATAGAATAATATTGTTATTTGGTACCGGGAATATGTAGGTTTTGGTTATACTGGTTTTATTTCGATCGAATAGATCGTTATTTAATCATCAGTTAATATATTATGCTAAAATTTATTTATGTTTGATCGAAATTTAGCAAAATTCTCGCTAAATATTAAAAGCTCAGTGATATAAATTGTTGTAATAGTTACGCGTGTTATTAAAGTAAGTTGAGTACGATCGCTTTTACGGTTGCCGCCGTTTTATTTGATACTGCGAGCTTTTTTAATACATTATTTATGTGAAAGTTAACCGTACGGTCGCTAATAGACATAAGCACAGATATCTCATTGGACGTTTTGCCTTCGGCAGTCCAACGAAGAATGTCTATTTCTCTTTTAGTTAGCTTGTGGTCAATTTCACTCGATTTTAGCGGCATGAGTTTTTCTGCTAAACCGGTATGGGCTAACTGAGATAGCCAGATAAGGGAAGGAGCCTGAACTAACAGCGTCTTTTGCGTTATTTCGGGATTATCGCTGGCAAAGGTCAGCATACCTATACGGCCGTTTACGTCTTTTTGTGATTGGGAAATACCTTGCTTAATACCGAAAGAACGCGCGTCTTCCCAAAAGTAAGGCGCCTCTTTAAAGACGTTCTCTTCCCAGAATAAAACCTGGGTTGAACGCATTCCGTGCTTAACGGTAGGATCTATCTCTAGATAGTTATTGGCACTATAGGTTTGGTTCCAGTCATCAGGGTAATTATTAATAACCTGAGTTTCATGCGAAGAAATCGGGTAAATAGACCTGACGCCATAAGCACAATATTCAAAACCTAAATTAGAAACAGCTGTCTGTAATGCAGTGAAAAAAGTGCCTTTATCCTTGGCTTTTGATAAATTTTCATAAGTTTTATAGAGATTAATTTTCAAAATCCTTCCTTTGATAGCAATAAACTCAGACAGGAACTCAGTATCGGTAAGTATTATTTAGTGGTTTATTACTACTGTGTGGCTATATACAATAAATTCAGTTGTTTAGCCGGTTAATTAATCACCATGTCACAGGCATGTTACGTTAACTAGTATACTAATAGCATAAGTGAAACCTGTAAATGAATTAAGTCATGATTATCTGAAGATAGTCATTAAATGGGATCTGTGGGGGATAAATGCGTAATAAAAAAAATATTTGTGAAAAAAGTTTAAGTGAAAAATCGGCAATAAAACAAGACTTCCGTATCAATATTGAAGTCGATTTTTTTCGCGATCTTGAGTTAATTCACCTATATTCTGCCGCTTATGAAGAACCAGAAAGTTCACATTCCGTGGGGGGAATTATTACTCGAATTAATGGGTACACAGAATGGGTGAGTAAAATATCACCAGTTATATCAATTGGTTGGGATTGGGAATTGCGTTACGAAAACGCGACCTGTCAATACGTTAAAACCGGTCCTGCATTCAGTAATATTGCATTTTTAATCGAAAATAATGACGACTTAGGCCTGAATGAAGATGCCTATACTCAAAGGCTGATAGATAGCAAAATAAGGCTGATTGGCTGGGAGAAAAAAATACTCCAGTCTATCACTCAGTAAAAGCGTTTTAAAGCTGGTAGTTCTGTCAGGTTACTATCTGTAATCCAATGTTATTAATATATTTTCACTCTATTAATAATATAGGATTACATATTATGGAATTTTTGTCCGGACCAACAAACAATTTGCCCGTTGGGTTAGAAAATGAGCTTGCCGTCTATCGTTATAAAGTATTTGTCGAGCGATTAGGCTGGGAATTAGATACACCGAAAGGATATGAAAGAGATCAGTTTGATAAACCTGATACGGTGTATGTCGTTGCGAGAAATAGTGACAAAGAGATTATCGGCTGCTCACGATTATTACCTACATCTGAACCCTATTTATTAAGCGAAGTGTTCCCGCATTTATTAAACGGAAATCCACCGCCGCATTCTCCGGCCATCTGGGAGATATCCCGCTTTTCTGCTCTGGACTTAAATGCATCAAGTTTAGAGAAACAGAAAGGTAGTTTATCATCCGTTGTGGCTGCCGGCTTGTTGAAAGAATCGATTAATTATCTGGCCAGATATAATATCACTACCATTATTACCGTCTCACCGTTAGCGGTAGAGAGATTAATTAAAGGGCTGGGATATAAAGTACACCGTGGTGGGCCACCGGTATTAGTCGATGGCCATCCAGTGATTGCCTGTATTATTGATCTAACCTAAATGATTCCTAGGTAGAAATAAACATAGCCAGTGGTATAAATGTGCATTTTTGATATTACTGGCTACTATCCAATTTACCGCCAAACATTTACCAATCTATTCCCTGACGTGCCTGAATACCGGCTTCAAAAGCATGTTTCACCGGTCTTAATTCGCTGACGGTATCCGCGAGCTCGATAAGTTCACGATGGCATCCCCGGCCGGTAATGATCACTGTCTGGTCGATAGGACGTTGGTTTAATGCCTCGATGACCTCATTTAAATCAATATAATCATAGGTAATCATATAGGTGAGTTCATCCAGCACCACCAGACTGAGCGATTCATCAGCCAGCATGCGTTTACCGTGTTGCCAAACCGCTTGGGCCGCTTGAGTATCAGTTTCTTTGTTTTGAGTATCCCAGGTAAATCCGGTTGCCATAATTTGAAATTCGACGCCGTGCTGTGCAAGCAGGTTACGTTCACCGCATTCCCAGGTACCTTTGATAAATTGGATAACCGCGGCTTTTTGTCCGTGTCCTACCGCGCGAGCGACGGTGCCAAAAGCGGCGGTACTTTTACCTTTTCCATTACCGGTGAATATCAACAGCAGCCCGTGGTTTTCGGTTGCCGCAGCAATACGTTTATCGACATTTTCTTTTATACGCTGCTGGCGTTGCTGGTAGCGGTTGTCGTTTGAGTTTGTCATGACTATGTTGCTCTTTTGATAATGGGAAGTGATAAGGGTAGCAATTTGTGTTATCTATTATCCAGTGTTATTGCCATAATCCGTGGCTGAGTGACTTTTTATCACCATTTTGTCGATATTTCTTTGTTATCAATGTCATTTTTGTAGTATTAGATTATTACGTTATGTACTAAAGTAGTTCAGGCCAACACATTTCGAATACAACAATCATCGTTATCATGAGCCGGAGCTCAGTCGGTGAATTGAATCGCAGAAGAAATAAGAAAATAGTCAATTTAAGGGGTAGGGAATGTTTGAACACGTGAATGCATATGCCGGCGATCCGATCCTTTCATTAATGGAAGATTTTGGTAAAGACCCGCGTGATAACAAAGTGAATTTAAGTATTGGCCTTTATTATGATGAGCAAGGCCGTATTCCTATTCTGAATTCGGTTGCCCAAGCCAAAGAGCGCCTGTTTAAGACTAATCACGACCCTCTGGTTTATTTACCGATGGAAGGGCTGGCATCATACCGTTCAGTGACTCAACGTTTGTTGCTAGGAGATGAAAGCCCGGCAATAGCCAATAATCGCGTCGCGACGATTCAGACATTGGGGGGTTCAGGGGCGTTGAAAGTCGGGGCCGACTTCCTTAAAACCTATTTTCCAGATTCGCAGGTATGGGTCAGTAATCCGACTTGGGATAACCATGTTGCAATCTTTGAAGGGGCGGGCATTAAAGTTAATCGCTACCCTTATTTTGACAGCGAGACGAAAGGGGTTGCCTTCGAACTGATGCTGGCTACGCTGAAAACGTTACCGGCTAATAGCATTGTTTTACTGCATCCTTGTTGCCACAATCCCACCGGCGCTGACTTGGCTCCAGAGCAGTGGGACCAAGTGATTAGCGTATTAGGTGAGCGTCAGCTCATTGCGTTTATGGATATTGCATACCAAGGATTCAGTAAAGGCCTCGATCAGGATGCATACGCGATACGCGCCGTCGCTGATGCCGGCCTGCCTTGTTTACTGTCTAACTCATACTCTAAAAACTTTTCCATTTACGGTGAACGCTGTGGCGGGCTATCGGTATTCTGTAATAACGCAGATGAAGCAGCCAGAGTGCAAGGGCAGTTAAAATCTACCGTGCGTCGTAACTATTCCAGTCCGCCGATTCATGGGGCACAAATCGTTTCAATGGTGCTGTCCGATCCTGAGCTAAAAGCAACATGGATAGCAGAAGTGGAAGAGATGCGCTTGAGAATTTTGCAGATGCGCCAGCAAATGGTGAAGGTGATGACGCAGGCGTTGCCGGGTAAAGATGCGAGCTTCCTAGTGAAACAGACCGGTATGTTTAGTTATACCGGCCTGACGCCGGAACAGGTTGATCGGTTACGCAATGAGTTTGCTATCTATCTGGTCAGAAACGGTCGTATGTGCCTGACGGGGTTAAACAGTGCGAATGTTGATCGGGTTGCAGCGGCGTTTGCAGCAGTGCAGTAAAAACAGATAATTTAACCTTGAGTGGCCCGATAAGTTTATCGGGCCATTTTTTATGTTATGAACGATCATCAAATACAAAACCCCGGACAATACGTGACACTGTATCGTCCGGGGTTTTTCTATAATTCTTTATATTTTAATTGGTTAATAACGTTAAGCCTGATAAACGGTCTTACCACCCACAACGGTTAATAACACCTTTACGTTTTCAATATCTTCAGGCGGGATAGTAAATACATTGCGGTCAATAACGATCATATCGGCAAATTTTCCGACCTCTAAAGAACCGATTACGTCTTCACGATGCTGAGCATAGGCTGAATCAATCGTCGCGGAGCGTAAAACTTCGGTCACCGTCAGATTACGATCGTTATCGAGCCGCGGCGGTGTTACGCCATTAACGGTTCGCCCCTGACGAGTGGCTGCAACCTTCAGGTCATACCATTCATCTAATCCGTCAATTGGCCAGTCACTACCAAAAGCCACGACTGCACCGGCATCGATAAATTTAGCGATAGGTTCCAACTCTTGAAAACGAGTTTCACCCAGCATATGACGCTCAGCAATGACTAATTCAGGCGTTGGGGCAGCCCATTGGAATGACAAGCAGGCAATAGCGCCTAAACGAGCAAAACGCTGGTAATCATTCGCATTTACCAGCTCATTGTGTGCAAGGCCCGGGCGAATGTCCTTTCCCGGATGAGCAGCGCGCATTTTTTCAATGGCATTCAGAGCAATTGATACTGCACCTTCGCCAACGGTATGCAGATGAGGATCAAATCCGGCGGCCGCGATTTTTTCCATCAGTTCATCCAGAATCTCTGGTGTGAAATACAGGTCACCATAACGATCGGTTAACTGCCAGTCCGGCGCCTCTTCCGTACCCTGATTAATGGTATAAGGTTCAAGCAGGGAGGCGGTCATGGTCGGCGGTTGCAACACACCGTCGACAAACATTTTGATATTGTGTAAACCAATACCCGGCTCAGGGGTCCACTGTTGCTGATGGTAACGGTTAGCAAATTCAACGGCTTTTTCAACTGCACCGGCAACGGCTTCAACGCTGTTAGCATCGTCAGGCGTAATTTCGCGGGCAGCCTGGAAACGCAGAGTTAGCTCGCCTTTATTTTGCAGTGAACTAAATGCATCAAGCTGTTTAGCTGAAACGCGGGCGTCCATCACCGTAGTGACGCCCTGTGCATTCAAGGTTTTTTGTACCAAACGGGCAACCTGCTCAGCCTGTTGAGCATTAAGTGACGGAATACTGTCTACGGCACGCATTGCCGGAGCATCTTCCAGAATGCCATTCAGCTCGCCATTTGAGTACTTGCCGATTTTACCGTCGCTAGGCTCAGGTGTATTCTGGTCAATACCAAACAGTGCTAATGCGCGGCTGTTGGCCAACATCGTGTGACAGTCATTTGAAAACAGAATAACCGGGCGGTTAGTTTTCAACTTATCCATATCTGAACGGTACATATCAGTACCCGCCGGGAGCATTCCCTGACGTAGCCATGCGGTGACTTTGAGCCAGTCGTTTTCACCGGTTAATAGGTCGCTATCTAGGTGTTGTTGCACCCGATCGATAATTTGTTCAATGGTCAGCGATTCATAATTCAGATGGCAACCTGAAAGTTGTTCTCCGCCCCAGAAAGGGTGCATGTGCCCGTCAATGATACCCGGCATCATCATTTTGCCGTGTAAATCGATTTTAAGCGTTTGCTCGTTGGCGTAGCTTGCTAGCTGTTGGCTGGTACCGCAGGCCAGTACTTTACCGCAGGCAATGGCAATAGCTTCTACAATGCTGTTTTGAGCGTCTGCAGTGTAGATATAACCATTGAAATATATAACGTCGGCCAGTTGATTACTCATGGTCTGTCATCCATTTGGGTCAAAAATATTATTCACTTACCGACGCGTCAATCTGGCAGCGGCATATTTATGTTTGTTTTAACGCTTCCCACATTGAGTGTTGTTAGTTGCATCATCAGGGAGTTTGCGAATTAAACGGGTATATCGAAAATAACAAACGGGGAGAGATTCCCCCCGTTTTATTCATCAGTTCCCGAGGCCGGGTTGATGATTAGCCAATGATCAGATCCACTTCTTCAGCAGAGATCGCCGGCGGAGTTTTACGGAATCCCTTGGTCAGTACCGCAAGGTAACCAATACCAATGGATAACCAAATCATACCTACCGTTAATGCTTCTTTATCTAAACTGGTCCATAACCATAGGGTTAGCAGAACACCGATGGAAGGCAGAACCAGACAGGTAAATAGCTTCTTCATACTGTGAGACGGCTCTTTACTATCAATAATAAACAGCTTGATGACTGACAGATTGACGAAGGTAAAGGCAATCAAAGCACCAAAGCTAATCATCGATGCCACCATATTTAAGGTCAGAACCAGCGCAAACAGCGAAGTAAAACCAACAAAAATGATAGACAGAACCGGCGTATTCAAACGCGGGTGGATATAGGCGAAAACAGACTTAGGCAAAACGCCTTCACGACCCATGGCATAGAAAATTCGTACGATGCTGGCTTGTGACGTCATGGCTGAAGCAAATACGCCGGTGACATAAAAAATAACAAAACCGGCACCCATCAGCGATCCGCCAACGCGCTCCATTACGGCCAGACTGGCAATATCCGTATTCGGTAGAAAATCTTGCCATTCCGGATAGACCAGATGAGCACAGTAAGAAATTAGAATGAACAGGGCTCCGGCGATCAGGACGGTATACATGATAGCGCGCGGCAATGAGCGTTTAGCGTCTTTAGTCTCTTCAGCCATGGTTGATATTGCGTCAAAACCAAGAAATGCCAGACAAAGAATGGCGGCACCGGCAAATAGGCCGGAAACCTGATCCTGAGTAAAAGCCAACGGAGCCATTAATGCGTTAACATCTAACGGTGCCGAAGTGCGAAAACACAGATACAGAAACACGCTGATAAACAGCAACTGTAAAATGATGATCAGCATATTCATTGAACTGACAAGCTTGATTCCCAGAATATTTAAGCCGGTCACCAGAAGTATGGTGCCACAGATAAATACGCCCATTGGAATGGACGGGAATGCCTGATTTAAGAATATACCAATAGCAATGTAATTGATTATAGGTAAAAACAGATAATCAAGTAATTGAGTCCAGCCAACCAGAAATCCAAGATTGCCCCCGAATGTTTTTTGAACATAAGAGTAGGCTGAACCAGAAAGAGGTAACTGACTGGTCATACGGCAATAGCTTAACGCCGTAAACAGGATCGCAGCTAAGGTGATGATATAAGCCACTGGCAAGTGACCTTGGCTAAGTACTGTGACTTGGCCATAAGTGGTAAAGATGCCTAACGGAACCATGTAGGCCAAACCGAAGAATACTAAAGCCGGAGTGGTTAGTACTCTTTTCATACGTGCTGCTTCTTGATGCATTATTTTCCAAGCCCTTCCCAAAAGCCCTACTCAATGCAGCCTATAAGATATAGAACTACACCTGAAATAATCGATAGATGCGCTCATTTTCAGTGAATACGTTGGGGAGAAACTTAAGTCTAAATTAAGTCATCCTCCATCGCTGGGGTGAGCGCAGGGGGCGTACCATATAGCAGTTATTTGTATTTAGCAATAAATAGCGGCCCCCTACGGGAAATTTAACGCAGAGGTTCGAAATAACTTAATACATTATAGTAAGTTATGCAATAAACCCGTGGGGTAAAAATAGGCGTAATGCGAAGCTTTTTGTTGTTATTTAGTGTTAATTGTTATTGATTCAGATCGATAAATAACATCAACAGATTTTTCTGGCGATCGAAAGCGTGTTGAACGACAAATTTAAATAATGACTTTGCAGAGGTAGTCGTCCGTCAGCAGTCAAGATGACCAGTGACGGACACAATAGATGATAGGGCTTAACTTTCTATTCTGGTTTTACTTCACGATGGCGATGGTATCCGTCGATCATGGATTTAAACGCCGTCGTCGGGGTATCTCCGGTGGTACATAAATACAAATGTCCAAAGATAAAAGCCACGCTGGCGAGAGCCAGAATAAAGTGTATTTTCAGCATCCAGTATCCGGCACCGGTTTCTAACCCTAACGTTGGATATAAACAGAAGAACCCGCTGAAGAGTAACAGAGGGACTAATCCGTACATCACAGCGGTATAGGCAGCCTGCTGTAACGGATTAAATTTACTCTGTTCATTGGCTTCAAAGGGATGGGGCTCTCCTTTCATTATACCGATAAGGTAATATCTGGCCTGTTTAATACAGCGGCCAATCCAACCTTTAAATCGAATAATATAGTGATGGCCATTACCGCCGTAGGCATTGACGGCAACAAAGCCAATCCAACTGACAAGCAGTAAATAACCACAGATAGTATGAACCTGAACCAGGGTAGCCATGATCAGATAAGTGCCAATCGCGAAGTGGTTCATGAGGCCACTAAATAATAAAACGATAAACAGAAACGCGTTGGTCCAGTGCCATAAACGTACGGCAAAAGGATATAAATAGGCCCGGTGTTCATGTCCCCACTTTTTGGCAGGAACCAGTATATAGCGTAGCACGGCGTGTAATGCGAGGGCTGCCAGCATACCGAGGATGCCCATTGCGACAATAATCAGCCAGGTTGGCCAAAACTCGGGAGTATAGATCTGGGTTAGGGATTCTAACTGGGTCTGAAATTGTTCAGCATTCCAAGAATGACTCATATTTTCTCTCCCTGCTTAGAGTGAAATTAAGCGGTAAATATGCGGCTTACCGGTATTTTTCAGTTGATGAACATAGTATGAGTCAGGCCTTAATAGCTGTTGAACCGGCTCGCTGTTTTCCGGTCCAAACGTCAGCGCATTTTTAGGACAAACCCTGACGCAGATCGGCATATATCCCTGACTTAAACGGCTTTCACTACAAAAATCACATTTGTCGGCAATATGATTAAGCGGATTGATATAACGTACCTTGTACGGACAGGCTGAAACGCAGTAGTCACAGCCAAGGCACAGCGCCCGGTTAACTTGCACAATGCCATTTTCGTCTCGATAAGATGCACCGGTGGGGCAAACGGTAATGCAGGGCGCATCATCACAGTGCTGGCAGGAGTGGCGGAAATAATGCTGTTCACTTCCTTCTTCTGCATTGTCAGCCTTTGGAATAGGCACCATACGCAGCCGGGAATATCCTGAAGGGACATTATTTTGTTTATTGCAGGCGACTGAACACTCATCACAGCCAATACAACGGCTTTCATCGTGAATTAAAACATAGCGTTTGCCCATTTTGGATTGTGCGTTAGCCAATACTCGACCGGCTGATGAAGTCATTAATATCGCAGAACCTACACCTAAAACAAAATGGCGTCGGGAATAAGTCATAATATTCCCTCCAAAGATAATGATAATAGGGTTTTCTTTGGCACTGTTGTTTTTTTGTTATCAGAATGAATAAGTTTATTTGTTTGTAGAGATATTAATAATGAACACAGGATATTCATTTCTATTTTCCTCTCACATACCGCGCGTTTATCGCTATATTGCGAAACGTAGCTGATATGAGAATGCATCCATGCAATGAATAACTCATATCAGGCGAAGATTTAATTTTTAATCATGAGTAATATTTTTATAAATAATTGAAAACACCAAATACTGTAGTGGTAATTTTTTTCATTTAGTTTGATCTAACTCAAACTAGGTAGCGGTATAAAAAATAAACTTAAAGAAAATATGGGTATTTTTTTAATTATTTGATATAGGACGAATAAATGAAATTACCTGGTATGACCTATCGTCGTTTATCGCTAAGATTGAATCATAAACCATCCGTATAAATATTTCTTAATGGGAATGATTTTCAGTAACGGTAATGAATGGAACGTATAATGGTAGCCATCGTTTAAGTCTATAAGAATAATGATGATGATATATAAAATATTCTGGAATATTACTCGATTTTATATTGTTTTAATCGGAAGGGAATATATGCGCAGTGACAGATATAGTGATTTGAACAAACAAATCCGTTATCCGGAGAATAAAATCATATGATACCGGAAATTGGCAATTTCGCACTGGGGTTATCACTGGCACTTGCCATTTTATTAAGTATATACCCATTGCTTGGTGCTTATAAAAACGACCGGCGATTAATGAGTCTGGCCCGTCCTTTAAGCTATGCACTCTTTACGACGTCGCTTATTTCTTTTCTCTGTTTAGTCTATCTATTGGCCGTTAATGATTTTTCCGTCGTCTATGTTGCCAATAACTCCAATAATGATTTGCCGGTTTATTACCGAATTGCTGCCGCATGGGGAGCGCATGAAGGGTCACTATTATTGTGGGTGATGCTGCTTTCCTCATGGTCATTGGCCGTCGCTTTATTCAGCAGGCAAATGCCGCTCGATGCCGTCGCTCGGGTTCTGGCGGTGATGGGAATGGTCAGCGTCGGATTTTTACTGTTTGCCAGCTTAACCTCTAATCCGTTTGAACGAATTTTGCCATTTTTCCCGTTAGAAGGCAGAGATCTTAATCCGCTGTTACAGGATGTGGGGCTGATTTTCCATCCGCCGCTGCTCTACATGGGCTATGTCGGATTCTCCGTTGCTTTTGCTTTCTCTATCGCATCGTTAATGACCGGGCGTTTAGATACCGCATGGGCCAGATGGTCCCGACCCTGGACGTTTGCCGCCTGGATATTCTTAACGCTGGGAATTGTGTTGGGCTCTTTTTGGGCTTATTACGAACTGGGTTGGGGAGGTTGGTGGTTTTGGGATCCGGTCGAGAACGCATCGTTAATGCCGTGGATTTCAGGTACCGCATTACTCCACTCACTGGCGGTGACTGAAAAACGAGGAACCTTCAAAGCCTGGACCGTATTGCTGGCGATTATCTCATTCTCTTTATGCCTGCTAGGCACCTTTTTAGTTCGATCAGGAATATTAGTGTCGGTACATGCTTTTGCCTCTGATCCTACCCGAGGGATGTTTATTCTGGCATTTTTGGTTTTGGTGATTGGCGGTTCGTTATTACTTTATGCCTTTAAAGGCGGGCAGGTTAATAAGAGTCGGGCTCGCCATGAGCTTTTTTCTCGAGAAACGTTACTACTGTGCAATAACGTCTTACTTACCGCCGCTATGCTGGTGGTGTTGCTAGGGACTCTGCTTCCGTTGGTCCATAAGCAGCTAGGGTTGGGATCTATCTCTATCGGTGAGCCTTTCTTTAATACCATGTTTGTTTGGCTTATGGTGCCATTTGCTGCGATTTTAGGACTAGGTCCGCTGGTGCGTTGGCGTAAAGATTTATTGGCTCCTAAGGTAAAAAAATTATCGCTGACGGCCATTCTGACGCTGCTGCTGTCATCGGGACTAATCTGGAGCAGTCAGGATACTTTTTCGGTTATGACGCTTATCGGTTTGATGATGGGAATATGGATAGTCCTACTGACGCTATTAGCGTTATATGAACGTATTATGCATAGGGGTCGGTTTATAGCCGGCTTGAAAGGGCTGTCTTTTAGCCAATGGGGGATGACGATCGCCCATTTAGGTGTTGCCGTTACCGTGATTGGTATTGCATTTAGCCAAAATTATAGCCTTGAAAGAGACGTTCGGCTGAAGCCGGGCGAAGGCATTATTCTTAATCACTATCAGTTTACCTTCCACCAAGTGAGCCACATTACCGGTCCTAATTACACCGCGGATAAAGGGGTAGTGGAAGTTCGACTGGGGGATAAATTGATTACTACCCTGATGCCGGAAAAAAGATATTACGCCACGACTAAGATGGTCATGACTGAAGCGGCGATTGATGCCGGTATCGGCAGGGATCTGTATGCCGCCTTGGGCGAAAATCTGGGGAATGGCGACTGGTCGGTAAGGCTGTATTACAAGCCGTTTATGCGCTGGATTTGGGGCGGTGGTTTGATGATGGCATTCGGGGGGCTGCTGTGTATGCTCGACGGCCGGTATAGGGCTTATCGATCAAAACAACGTGCGGCATTAGCATAGTTATAAGGCAGGATTTACCTATGATGCAGTTATGGATTGTTTTTTTACTGCTGCTGGCGATCGGCGTGATTGCTTTTATCTGGCCGCTGCTTTGCTCTCGTGCAGATAAAAAAAACGGGCCATCCCGGGATGAAATGAATAAAGTTTACTATCAGCATCGATTAAGTGAATTGATGCAGGACGAGCAGCAAGGGCTGGTGGCTGAAAGTGCGTCTTTGGTTCAGGAGTTACAGCAAAATTTATTAGAAGATATTCCTGATGAAAACAACCCGCGCAAAACCGCAAAGGCTCAGCAACGTAAAAGGTTTGATGCAGTAATATTACTTCCGGGTATGGCACTCTTAATTGGCGTTTCCTTGATGGTTTATTACACGGTTGGCGGATATTCAAAAGTAGAAGAGTGGCAGTCTGTTGTAGCTCGGCTGCCGGAATTACGCCATCAGTTAATGGAGAAAGGGCCAGAAGGTATGGGGCCCAATCAGATGGCGGCACTGGCGGTTGGAATACGCCATCAAGTACAACAACAGCCGGACAATCTGGCCGACTGGGTGTTGTTGGGGCGCTTAGGAATGTATATGGGAGATATGTCTACCGGGATTAATGCCTTCGCCCATGCCAGCGAGCTGGCACCGGACGATATTGACATTCAGCTTGGCTATGCGGAACTGTTAGTCCGCTCACAAGAGAATGATGACAATATTAAGGCGAGCGTGGTTTTAGTGAAGATTCTATCGCAAGAAGGTAATAATATTCAGGCATTAAGCCTGTTTGGTTACAACGCGTTTGAGCTGAAGGACTATGTACAGGCTATCCGGGCGTGGCAAGTTTTATTAAATAACCTACCGCCAAATGATAAACGTATTCAAATGATTGAAGACAGTATCGCTATGGCGAGAAAACAGATGTTAATACCATCTAGCCCAAAATAGTTACATATGAATTTTTTAAAAATTATTTATAACCACACATTTATGTTATTTATGGGGGATGTTGGCCTATAGCAATAATATTTTTTCACTTTGTCTTTTTAAAAACAATAGCTAAGCCCCTCTTTGAAGTGATAATGACTCCTGTTGGCGTAATTTCCTTGCTATTTAGTAAGTTATTGATATTTTTTTATTGTAAAATAGTTATTGAAGCCACCGGCTCCCACCGATATACTTGCCAAAATATAGAGTTTGCAACTTGTTTGATTGGTTGTTTTTTTTAATTAGTTGATCCATATTTTAAATTTAATATATTACAAATGGTTAATCGGTGCTTTTTTGTGCACGTAACGTAATTATTTTTCAAATGGAATGACGCGCTTTAATTAACAGGGATTTCATTATGTTATGTACGCCATCTCGCGGTGGTTTTCGTTTGGCGAAAACCGCGCTAGGCCTCTCTCTGCTTTTATCTTCATCCGCCTATGCTCAGGATTATATTTTTGATCCTATGGGATTTTTCCCGGGAGCGACCACACCTCATAGCCGCGCATGGAAACTCAGCCATGACGGAAGTACGGCAATACTTGCCGGTTTGAACGACCGCTCCGAATTTGAATATGCACTTTGGACGCCGGGGCAGGGATTACAGAGCCTTACCGGCGATCGACAAGGGTTGACTCAGCTTACGTTAGATAGCATCAGCGGTGACGGCGCCACGATTCTGGGGACCGGCAGAAATGCTATGGGTAAAAATGAAGCATTTATCTGGCGTGCCGATAGCGGGTATCAACTGCTCGGTGTCCTTGGCGATCCGCTGGTTGAGGATAGCCACGCTTCCGTTATCAGTAATGATGGTCAAGCCGTTGCAGGGTATAGCGGAAATGCGATGGGCGGATATATGGAAGCATTCCGCTGGACTGAAAGCCGGGGTATGGAAGGGTTAGGTTTTCTTACTGACAGTACTCAGCCGCTTAGGTTTTCTCAGGCAATCGCTATTGATGAAACCGGCGATACGCTGGTGGGCTATAGCCTTAATTCCGATGCTTATTATGAAGCATTCCGCTGGACCGAAAATAGCGGAATCAAAGGGCTGGGCTTTATTAACGGTGGCGGAACTGCCCCGTCAAGCATGGCTTTATTTGTTAGCCATGATGGCCGGGTTGTTTCTGGTGTTAGTAACAATGACCGCGATCTTAGCGAAGCCTTTGTCTGGAGCGAAAATAGCGGAATGAAAGGGTTGGGCTTTATTGACGGTGGCGGTTTGATGCCTAAAAGCATCCCGGTCGCCATCAGCGCTGACGGTCGTGTGATTGTGGGTGCAAGCAGTAATTCAACCACTCAGGATGACAGCCCGGTTGAAAGCTTTCGTTGGACTGAAGAGAGTGGAATGGTCGGCTTAGGGTTTCTGGGCGGGAATACAATACATGTTAGTCAGGCCAGAGCATTAAGCGACGATGGTTCTACCATTGTCGGCCTCAGCTCTACCGATCAGGATACGGCCGCTGCCTATATCTGGCGTGAAGAGTTCGGCATGATTAGCATTCAGGATTTCCTCGCTTCCAACGGCATTAACCTTGATAGCTGGGCATTAGAAGATGCCTCTTCAATATCAGGGAATGGCGAGGTGGTTGTTGGCATGGGCACGAATCCTGACGGTTACGCTGAGGGCTGGATGGCGCGTATACCTAAGCCGGAAACTCCGATCTCTCCGCCGATTATTACTGACCCGACGGATCCGACGACGCCCATCGACCCCGATCCGGAAGTCACTCCGCCGCCGGGATTTATTTCTATCAATGAGCTGAATCGTTCACTGTCCGATATGACCTATGTGCCGATGGCCGGGCTTTCCGTTGCTCAGGGTGCATTGCAGGATCAGCGGTTTATTGCTGCACAACAGTGTGATTCCGATCGGCTATGGAATGAGAGTGATAAACGCTATTGTAGCTTTATAACCGGTAGCGGAGAATTCTGGCGTGGGGATGGTTCTCTGGGGCGCGGCTCTGTCGGTTTAGCCGTTCGCCTGTCACCCTCATTGACCTTAGGCGCCAGCGCTTATCTGGGGCGCAGCGATGTTGACCTGCGCCTGAATGGTAAAAATAAAGTAGATAGTTATGGTAGTGCTTTGTTTGTTAATTACACCCGTGGTGATGAAGGGTTAAGCGCTTTCGGGGCCGTTACTGCCAACCATCTGGATTACGACATCCGGCGTAATTATGGTAATAACACTCAGCTGAATACTTATTCTGACGGTGACAGCAAAGGACATTCATTAGGTGCGCTGGCCCGTTTAGGCTGGACTTTCCGCCCGGTGGCTGATGTTGCGGTGATTCCGTTTGCCGAAGTCAATTGGGCAAGGGCTACCATTGATGGATATCGTGAATCTAACGGCACTTTTCCGATTGATTATGATGGCCGTAGCGCGGATGAAACTGATTCACGTCTCGGTGGTGAACTGCGCTATGCCATTAACAATCAACTGAATGTTAACGCCAGCGCTGCATGGGTTCATCGTTTGTCCGGCGGTGTTGATCGGGTTTCCGGCGAACTAATCGGCGTAGCTGATATTCAGTCTGATAAGGTTGATTTACCGACCGACTGGAGTGAAGTCACGTTGGGAATGTCATATCAACTGACGTCGGATATGGGTATTTCTGCGGCGGCAACTTCAACAATTGGCCGTAGCTATCAGCCTGATACCAGTATCAGGGCCGGTTTTACCTTTAAGTTCTGATTTGATTGTCTTGAAATAACGCCGGGTCTTAAGGCTTAAATATTAAGGCCCGGTAGTGATAATCGGGGTGTTAGCTAGGATTGAAGTTGAAATCGGCAACCGGCTCTTTCTCTAAGTTTCTACCTGAACTCATCCAGCCAAATATGCCTTCAGGCATGGTAAAAACATGGGTATATCCCATTGCCTCGGTCGCTTTGGCCGCTTCATCACTGGCAACGCACAGCTTATTCATACAATAAAAAATCAGCGTCGCGGTTTTATTCTTCGGCAATAGCGATTGCCAATCTGGTTTATTAATATTGACCGCTCCGGGAATGTGGCCCTGTTGCCAGATATCTTCAGGATTAACATCAAAGAAATAGACGTCTTTTTGGCCTAATAACCGTTCAGCCTGTTTTAGGCTGATAGGGGAGTGAAAGCTGGGCGCAGAGGCCTGATCGTCACCCCATGTACCGCCGTTAGCTAAAACGGTCGGTGTGATGCACAGCCCTGACAGGATGAATATCATAGGAATTAGTGCCTTGCGTATCGACATATCGGCTCCTATAGCCATTTTATTTCAGCATAAGTTTGCTGGTATAAATAGCGCCGGCAAATATGCCGGCGCTATAGACCGTTTTATCAACAAGGATTCCGGCAATTACTTCTTGGTTTTACGGGCTTCACCACTAAGGATAGCTTCAGCCTGTTGAACATAGACTACGCCTTCATCAATCCGGCTCTTGGTGTAGTTCGGTCCATGAACACCCCAGGAACCATCTTTCTTAACGGCATCGGCAATTTCTCTGGCCTGTTTAGCCAACAGCTGGACCTGTACTTTCTCATCCAGCGTGATTTTGCTCTTCGGCAGTTTCTTATCAATGGATTTCAGTGAGTTCTGAATGGTGGCATAGCCATCTTTCACCGGCATTTGCCATTCAATCACTTTGCCATAGATAGTTTCCTGATCTTTAAACTGAAGCCGCTCTGAAAGCACCGTTTGTACCGGACTGTGGCAACCACCACCTTCGAGCATATCGACGTCGCTAAAGCTGGTTCGTCCACAAGACCACATCAGGTCGAGATAGCCTTTACCGTCTTGCTTAGCAATGGTCCAGCCTTTAACGTTTGAATCACGCGGTTTCCCTTCCGGAGGATTGAGCGTTTTAGCCTCTTCATCGACCAGGATCTTCCAGATATGCGCTTTTCGTACGTTATCGAATCCGGCCATATCCGGATACTGAATGGCTGCAAAGTTTTCACAGCTACCCATATTCGGCATATGACAGGCGGTACAGTTATTTTTACTGTGAGTATCACCCTGTGAAAGTACCTGTGCCTGTTGGGTATGACAATCAGAACACTCCTTTTTCAGGTTGGTTCGGGTCACACCAGACTGCCAATCATTAGAGGTAACTTCATGCGGGTCGTGACAGGTTGAGCAGCGCATACCTTTGCCGTAGTGGGCAGAGTTATACATTTGTGAACCTTCGGTACCGCAAGAAGGGCAAGATGATTTAAAGTAGGAGTTGAACGGATTTTTTGGATCTTTTTCGGCCCCTTCAGCCGTCCAGGCAAAGCGCTGGTGACAGCGTTCACAGTTGGATGGCATACCAGCCCCTCGCGCTCCGTATAAGTGGGCGCCGGCACCATGACATTCCTCACAGGCAATGCCTTTACTGACGGTATGTTCCTGCAAGGCTTTCGGATTACCCAAGGCGGCATAAAACTCATTGGCATTCTTAAAGTCAAACTTGAAGGTATGGCACACCTCGCAATAGGCGCTGGCTGGCTGAAATAACATATTTTCACGGTCAGAAGCACCGTAAGAGGTCATTCCCCAAATTTCTGAACCCCGAATGCCAAACTGATCGATCTTAGTCGGGAAGCCGGGCACATAGCTGGCAATTCTCTTAACCATTTCAGGCGTTAAGGATTCTGCCCAGCCTCGGGAGAATTGATTACCTCCGGCCACCATGGTACCGGTGCCGTCCTTCAGCAAACCACCTTTGACATGGTAAGTCCCGCGGACTAAATAACTATCGATAAAGCCATATTTAGTACGTGGTGTACCGACAATTCCATATACGGCATCGCCAGTGATTCCTTGTGGAAGAATGGAGGCTTTGCCGCCGTACATACCTTTGTTGAAGTTCTTATCCGGAACTTCATCCATTTCGCTCGGAAAGCGCAGCGTTTTCGCATGACGGGAACGTTCCCAGCGTTCGTACTGTGCCGGGTGACACTCACCACATTTAGCCGGGCCAACATATTTGTTTGGGAAATCAAGGAAGGATTCGGCACCTAGCCGATAGGTCATTGCGGTAGGTCTGCCGTGCTTTTCTGCATATTGCTTACCACCACCAAATTCAACGAACTCTTCTTCACGGTTGCTGATAGAGTATTTCCCAATCAGCCTCCCTTCAGCTTCATACTTGAACATCGGATGGTTTTTAAACAGAAACTCAAAGTAATCTTTTTCCTGAACCACATAGTCTTCTAACGTTCTGGGTGTATAAGGTTCGGGTACAGCAAGCGGCGCGGGTGCCGTTGCCGTTGAAGCATTACTCTCTGCCGGCTGAGCCATTGCTGATGGCAATAACAGGCTAAAAGAAAGTAACGCCGCACAGGAAAGAGATCGTCGACGTATGCTCATACGTATGCCCCTCATGTATTAAAAGTTAATCCTTTGCAAACCGGGATAAATTTTTATTTTTTGATATTTCTTAGAATAGTTATGGTGCTTCACACTACGCACAAAGAGGTAGTGATGAGGATAAGATAACCTTTTGATGAGTGTGGTTATTGATTTTGGTCATATTTCAAGCACGTATAAATTGAGCTAATTGGCTGAACAACATGCAAAATTGTCAGTTCACTGCGATTAAAAATAATAAGGAAGTTTGTTTCTTAACAGTCAATAACAAATTCATTACATAGCAGATAATAAAAACGCCATAATTATTCCGTTTAACCTTGCTTGAGAATTTAAATATAGTGTTTCCTATCTAACTAATAGGAGGATTCAATGTTTTCCACTTATCGGTTTATTGTTAAGTCAATTAATGGTTTTTGTTTTTAACATTATTAAGCGTTTGCCGCATATTGTTTTATGCGGGGGTTTATCTTAAAGTTAATTTTAAAATTTGTGATAAGGATCATTCCTAAGCGAAGGTGCTTTAGATAGCTACTGAATAAATGTTTATTATGATCAACGAATTCTACGGAAAATTTACCAAAACAATAAGGATATATCGATATGTATACAGATGAAACGGTAACTTTATATCGTCCCATCGGACCGGCTGAATTAGCGTTAGTGCGTCAATCCGGTTTTAAACAATGGCCGCCCAGATTGCCAGAACAACCTATATTTTATCCTGTTACCAATGAGCAGTATGCCATTCAAATTGCCCGCGACTGGAATGTGCCTGAGAGTGGAAGCGGGTTTGTCACGATATTTCAAGTGAAAAAAGAGTTTATGTCACGCTATCAAATACATTCAGCCGGTGGTGCAGAACATAAAGAATGGTGGATACCTGCTGAAGATTTAGCCGAGTTAAATAAGAATATTGTAGGCCTGATTGAGATTATTCATCAGTTTGGCGATAAGCATTTTTATTGATTTATTCATTGATAGGTAGAAGCCAATGAGTCTCGAATATACCGTTTTTATGGCTCCGGGAGAAAACCAATGCTTTGATGCCGTTGCGGAAAATATTATCCAGAATATACCTGAGGCTAAAATGTCCGATGATAGCCACTCATTATGGTTGCCGGGTGAATACAGTCACTGGATAGATTTTTCAATAGAAAAAAGTGATGACGGTTTTTTTATTGTGACCAATATGAACGGTAGCAGTAATAAGAGTTTGTTTCAGTTAATCGAAACGGTGCTTAACCGGCTGTCAGTCGGTTATTCAATTGAAGAAGTGTAGAACGCAGTGAAGCACTCTCACGACATCCTCTGGCATGAGGAGAAATACGGCTATTAATCAATATAGAAATGATAAATTGCGGATTCTTTAACCGCTATTGTTCCCCGTTATTGCATAAATATATAGAAAAAAAGTCTGTATTAGACTATAAAGTCTCTTTGTAAGAATAAAAACGCAGAGGCCGTATATGAGCAGACAAACGGAGATACAAGTACTGACAGCGGCCGATGTGGCCAGATGTCTGAGTAAAATTGACGTGCTTAAGACGATGGAAGAGACGTTTTTAGCACGGGCAAAGGGGGACGTTATTCAGCCCGCTCAGGTGCTAACGCCGTTCCCCGAAGATAGCGGCGACTTCATTACCTATTCTGGCGTATTGGGCCACTTAAAGGTATTTGGCAGTAAAATGTCACCCTACTTACCGACATCCGCTGCCCCAATCGTTACCGCGTGGACTACATTGATGTCGATGGAGTCTGGCCAACCTTTATTACTTTGTGATTCCGGACTATTAACCCAGCAACGTACGGCTGCTGTGACAGCGCTGGCCATTGACAGACTAGCCCCTAATGAGAGCAAAACGCTGGCGTTAATTGGTTCAGGTCCGCTGGCTATGGCGCATTTAAACTATGTATTAACCCTGCGCGAATGGGAGTCGGTAAGAGTCTATTCTCCAAGCCTCAGTCAGAACGGGTTGAAGCAGGCGACATTCTTGTCTCTGGATTCCCGCATTTTAATTACCAATTCTGCGGAAGAATGCGTTGAACAGGCCGACGTTGTGATGCTGTGTACTTCATCTGCGGCGCCGGTATTTAATTTCAATGATATCGGAAAAACGGCATTGATTACCTCTATCAGTACCAATGCTGCGAAAGCACATGAAATTGATCCTGCTTGCCTGCCTGATATGGACGTTTATTGTGATGATAAAATCTCGACCCCGCACAGTGCCGGCGAGATGCTGCTGGCTGCGGAACGACATCATTGGTCAGCGGATAGCATCAAAGGCGATTTAGCCGATTTAGTTAGCCAGCAATGTCAGAAGCCTGACTACCAGCGCTCGGTCTTTTTCCGCTCAATCGGGCTTGGAATAGAAGATATTGCCATTGCTTATGCTGTTTATCAGCAATCTATTACAGAATAAATCGATAAGAGAACTCAATATGAATATTCAAGATTTTGGTATTGAACGCTGGATGGACTTATATGAAAACAAATGCCGGTATAATCTGGCTGAAACCTGCGTTGAATCCCTGACCGTTGCCCATTTACTGCAGTTAGCCAATAAGAAAGAGACGTTATTGGCTGATATTTTGCCCATGAAGCTAACTTACGGTGCGATAACCGGATCTGAACGGTTAAAAACGCTGGTGGCCGGCCTGTATGAGCGTCAGTCAAAAGATAACGTGTTAATCACTCACGGCGCTATCGGTGCCAATGCCTTAGTGTATGAAACCCTAATTGAGCCCGGCGACCACGTGGTGGCGGTTTCTCCAACCTATCAACAACATCACTCAATTCCGGAAAGCTACGGCGCCAGCGTCAGCCTATGGCCTCTGAAAGAAGAGCTGGGTTTTATGCCAGATCTGAAGCAACTGAAGCAGCTGGTTAATCCACAAACTAAGCTGATTGCCATCAATAACCCGAACAATCCGACCGGTGCATTGATGGACAAGGCATTTCTCAATCAGATCATCGATATTGCCAGAGCTAACGATGCCTATATTTTGTGTGATGAAGTCTATCGCGGTATTGACCAGCAGGGTGATGGTTTTACCGCATCAATTGCCGACCTGTATGAAAAGGGGATTAGTACTTCGAGTATGTCAAAAGCGTATTCCCTGGCCGGGTTACGCCTTGGTTGGGTGGTATGCAGCCCGGAGTTAATTACTACGCTTATCACCCGCCGAGATTACAACACGATCAGCGTCGGTATGTTGGACGATTACTTCGCCGTGATGGCGCTGGAAGTCAAAGACAAAATTTTGGGGCGGAGTCGCGAAATTACCCAAAATAATCTGGCAATGTTAGATGAGTGGATTGCCTCAGAGCCGCGTATGTCATATATCCGGCCAAAATCAGGCACGACGGCATTATTAAAATATGACTTTGATATGACCTCGTGGGATTTCTGCGTTCGCCTGGTTGAAACTACCGGCGTGATGTTATCTCCGGGCAGCGTATTGAATATGGAAGGGTACTTACGCATTGGCTATGCTAATAATCCGGAGATATTAAGATTGGGCCTGATTGCGCTGTCCGGATTCCTGCGCACCCTTGATGCTGAAGCCAACGCACAATGAGCCTAAGTATTGATTCTGAGCATCAGCGATTACTGGCAGGGTATCACCCGCTGTGTGAGGCCATTTCTGCGCTATTTTATCCCTATGTTGAGGTGGTGATTCACGACCTGCTAACGCAGAAAGTCAGCTATCTGGCCAATAATATTTCTCGCCGGGAAATCGGCGATGATTCAGCACTGGAAAACATTGAGTTTACTGAGTCGGAAAACGTTATCGGACCTTATGAAAAACTCAACTGGGACGGGCGGAAAATGCGGGCTATTAGTAGCGTAATCCGATCGCCTCTGACTGGTCAGCCGGAAGCTCTGCTGTGCATCAATTTTAATACTTATGATTTTGAACAAATCCGAGGTGCGCTGAATATTTTTCTGTCCGGCGGGCAACTGATTCCACAGCCGGAGAAATTATTTCGCGATGACTGGCAGGAGCGTATAAATACCTTTATGCACAGCTGGTTACAAAAGCAGGGGCTTTCGTTGTCTACCCTATCAAGGGCTGAAAAACGCCTGTTAGTCGAGGCGCTGTATGCTGAAGGGGCGTTTAACGGTAAAAGTGCAGCGAACTACGTTGCTAATATTGTCGGCGTTAGCCGAGCCAGCGTTTTTAAGTATATTAAAGAGTTAAAGTCATAGGCCAGAGTACCGGCACGGTGAGCTATTTTCAGTCTGTTAACCCCGCCGTTTTAGCGATAAGATGTCAGAATAAATCGATGGGGTTCTACAGCAGATTAACATCAGGATTAACGATGGCTTATATACCAAATAACTACGCCCGCCTTGAAAGCGGTTATCGCGAAAAAGCGCTGAAATTGTTTCCATGGGTTTGTGGCAAGTGTTCCCGTGAATTTGTCTATTCCAACCTGCGGGAACTGACGGTTCACCATATCGACCACGACCACTCAAATAACCCGGAAGATGGCAGTAACTGGGAGATGCTTTGCCTGTTTTGCCACGATCACGAGCATTCTAAATATACCGAGGCTGATATGTATGGTTCAACGGTTATTGCCGGAGATGATGCTCAAAAGGATCAAGGGTTGGCGACGCACAATCCTTTTGCCGATCTAAAAGCAATGATGAATAAGAAATAGCCCCGCAGTTGCTATTCTTTGTCCCTATTACCGCTCAGAGGGATAATGGCCATCATGGTATTTTTATTGATTGTATTCCACTTAGCTCAGTGATGGTTACGCTGTCACTTTCCCAAGGTGTTATTATGAACCATAAGCCACATATTTTAGGTCCACAGTTCAGTACCTTTGTTCGTAGTGTCCAGCTCTGTTGTGAAGAGAAAGGGATCGACTATACGCTAGGGACAACCTATGAAGGGCAGACGGTCAATCTGGCTGACGACAGTCGCTATCAGTTTCACCCATTTGGTAAGGTCCCGGTGCTGATTCATCACGGTCATCGCCTGTTTGAGACGGCCTCCATTTGTCGTTATCTGGACGCCGCCTTTAGCGGAGCCGATCTACAGCCTGAAAGTCTGATAGAGAGAGCGGATGTCGATCAGTGGTCTAACAGTTTGTCTTTATATACCGATCGCATCTTGGTTCGCGACTACTTGTTGGAGTTTGCTTTTCCCAAGGGGCCAGATAAGCAAATCAGGGGGGAGGTTGTTCAAGCGGCTGAGCCTGCCGTGGTGAAGATGCTCGAATTGTTGGATAATCAGCTTGGTACCAAGCAATTTTTTAGAACGGAATCATTTACCATTGCCGATGCTATCTTAATACCAATGTTGGACTACATTGAAAAACTGCCTCACTCAGCCCGACTGTTTGCTGATCTGCAGTATCTGCCGCTTTATTTAAAGCGGATAAGAGAACGCCCATCGGCCAAAGCCGTATTAGTTTCTCGGAGTCAGTAGAAGACCGGCTTGATAGTCTTCGCCGCATCTCGGATGCGGCGAATAAACAGGGGGACGTTAGATTCCGGCTCTTTTCTTCAATAAATCGCACACTTCAGTAAAAACCTTATCGTTTTTTAGCATGCTTCGTTGAATCAAAAATTGCCCCTGTGGGGTTGTCACCTGCAGCGCTTCGTTATGCTGGGCGTTAACCCGTTTAAGCTGGCTGATATCGGAGTAGCGGATAGTCACCGTTTTATTACGCAGGGCACTAACAGGATAGCTCACAGTATCTGCAGAGAAAATAACGTTCTGGCGGGGAAGAAAACTGATGAGCAGTACCGCGAGCGACATCAGTGCCAGTGTAATAAAGATCAATACCACCACAATTAACAGCACTTTGGTTTGGCCGGATGACAGGGTGATTATTTTGCCAACGGCAAGTTCGCTATCGGCCGTACCTATTCGATTGATGGTAAAGTTAGCTAAACCGCCAAAAAAGCAGGCTACCATAAGGACAAAAAAACGATTGATTTTGTATGAGTACTTCACCACGTCCATTCATTATTCTCTTTTTTTATTCGGGTAACCGCGGCGGGCAGTATAGCGTGTTGAGGAAAATAAATCAGTCGCTTATCGGTTAATAACGGGAGTGAATTATGACTTCTGTGGTTAATGACTGATTATTTGAATAACGAGGTTATGGCGAATAAAAAAATGCACCCGATGGGCTGAGCTAAGGCGCTCAATTCAACGGGTGCACTAATCAGTTAGGAATTAATAACGCTTTTAACCACCGGTTTTAATACCACCCAGGCAACAATAGCGGCGGCAATATCAAAGATGGCCAGACAAATAAACAAAGGGTTAAAACCAATTGTTGTGGCTAGTCCACCAACGATTAATGAGAATATCGTTCCGCCTAAATATCCCATCATGCCGGCACCACCGGTTGCTTTACCGACATCTTTTTCTGAGAAATTGTCGGTCGTTAATGAGTACAACGATGTTGAGACTATTTGGTGAGCAAAACCACCAATACAGAACATAGCGATAGCAACATAAGCACTGGACGCCAAACCGATACAGGCAGGCCCGATCATAAATACTGCACCGCAGAACAGGGTCAGTTTATAAGAGGTAGAGGTACTTACATTAAAGAATTTACGGAAGAATGGAGCCAGATAGCCACCAACAATACTGCCTAAGTCAGCAGCCAGGAAAGGAAGCCATGCGAACATCGCAATATCTTTCAGATCCATATTACGCACGGTGACCAGATAAATTGGGATCCAGAAACCAAAGGTTTGCCATGCCGGTTCAGAAAGAAAACGAGGAATCGCGATACCCCAGAAGTTTCTTTTCTTAAATAGCTGCCACAGGCTGATCGGTTTTTCATCGCTTAGCTGAGCGCTATCGTTTCTATCACCCAGAATATGCTTAAGTTCTTCGTCGGTTAACCATTTGTTCTTTTTAGGGTCACGGTAGAAATACAACCAGATCAAAGCCCAGAATACGGCTAGTCCACCGATAAACAGGAATCCATACTGCCACTGATAGTTAATGATGAAAAACACCATAATCGGCGCGGCGATCATTGCACCAATGCTGGTACCAAAGTTAACCCAACCGATGGCGATAGAGCGTTCTTTTCTTGGGAACCAGTTAGAGATCGATTTTATGGCTGCCGGGAAAATAGCCGCTTCTGACAGCCCCAACATGGCACGAAATACCGCCAACGTCGGCCAACTGGTTGCGAAAGAGTGAAGCATACAAGAGATGCCCCAACCTAATGCAAAGATAAAGAATCCGACACGCACGCCAATAAGGTCAATAACCATACCGGCGAGAGGCTGAGCAATAGTATATGCAGCCTGGAATGCTGCAATAACATAAGAGTATTGCTCGGTTGTTAAAGAAAACTCTTTGGTTAAGGTCGGTGCAACTACCGATAAAGAGCTTCTAGCCAGATAGTTGAGAATAGTACCAATTAAAATGATAAACACGATATACCATCTTAATTTCAATATTTTCTTCATACTGAGTTTCCTTCGCTTTATTTATCCATATAAGCCAATGGCTGATGGGCTTTATTTAAAATATGATGTAATTATTTTTTTGGTATTTTTCGCAGGCTATGATTTTATTGTGGTTCCTCCTCTAAACCTTTCATACGTTTGCGTTTCTACGCTAAACGCTAAGCCTGTGTAACTAGTGTTTCGTAGTAAGAGTTACCCAGTACTGACACAGTTATTAACCATATAAAACTTATGGTATACAGCTTATGTTAAGTTGTATTACATCTTTTGTGTTTGAGGCTCATCACAAAATTACGATAATAAAGTAAGGTTATTTTTATTTAATTGAATTTATTGGATTTTTTATTTTTCTTGTTGTTTGGCACTTTTCTGTTTGATGGCGTTTTTTGTTCGAGAAATAGCTTTTATTTTTATTGGTATAACATGATTGGCATTGGTCTATGCCTTGTGGGGACTGGGTTACAGGGCGTTCTATTGGTGGATAGACTGATAAATTGAGCCGATGTGGACAAAAATGAGGGCAGGGCAAAATAGTGGTCTCTAACGGGTCGTTAACCAGAGTTATTAATATATTGAACGTGTGGGGGAGCTAATATTAGAAAAGCATGAGGGAGATGGTGGTAAGCCTGCCGGCATCGGTGAGATGCCGTGATTGACGGTGGTGGTATTTTTAGCCGGCTTGGTTGACCTTGTTCCGGTCAGCCAATTAAGTTAACGGATTACTTTAAGATAGATGAATTGATGTTTACCACCGGATTCTCAGTAAACAGGTAACGGTCAACGTTAAATTCAAAGTCATCAGTCGTTGCATCAAATAACATTTTTTTAGTTTTTTCAAGATGTTGCCACATGGCGAGTTTTGCTCCATGAGGATCTTTTCGCATCAGGGCTTTTAGAATCAGTTCGTGATCTTCACACCAACTTTCCATCGATTTATCATCAATATGCTCATGCAGTTTTCGCCAGTATGGATTATGAACCCGCTGGCTCCACATCTTCTCTACGATGGTAATCATAACGGTATTTTGGGTAGCCATAGCGATCTGTACGTGGAATTTTAGGTCCCAGGCAGAGTCACGGTGGCGGTCTTCTTGCAGCGCGTTCTCTTGTATTTCCATTAGTTGAACAATGTCTTGCTTGGTGACCTGAGTCGCAGCAAATTCAGCAATGTTACACTCAATGAGTTGCCGAGCCTGTAGTAGCTCAAATGGCCCCACGGTACCAAATTCGAACAGGTTGTTGGGAACAATCAGATTCTTCTGCTGGCTGGCAATAACATGAATACCCGAGCCCTTGCGGACTTCAACATAGCCTTCAACTTCCAGCATGATAATGGCTTCACGAACGACGGTACGGCTCACATTCATTTCTTCAGCAATTAAGCGCTCAGCCGGTAACTTCTCCCCGACAGGGTATACGCCGGTTTCAATGCGCTGTTTTAACGTCGAGGCCAACTGCTGATATAGCCGACTCGTTTCGATTAATTCCATAATAAATGCTCTTGGGTTGTGTCGCGGACATGACTATAAAACCAATAGTCTAAGTGAGTTACCATCTGTTTTAAACTTGTTACACCACTTGGCGAGTATACCTTATTTTCAGTAACTAAGCCTACTCTTGTCACGGTTTGTCGATAAAAAACTGGGAGATGAACGAGGTTTTTTTCATATTTTACCGACGTTAGCCTCGATTGAGTCATGGTAGTTAACGTTTAGCTAAGTCGTCCATAGTTGATCGATAGCGGTTGAGTGAATTTCTGGAATGATAAAAAATAAAGTTGCTAAAAGTTGTTATACCTCTTAAAAAGATGAGAACCATCACAAAAGAAATTTATTAACTAAGCCATAATGATGGAAAGGGTATTTATTGCTTTCAATTGACCTGATTTCTAGTTAACGTTAATAAATAAGGTTTTTTTGTGATTTTTCTTGGCGTAATTGATAAGAAGTAACGCTGGGTAACATAAATAATTGGTGTAATAACTTTATTGGTGGATACCGATTTAACATTTTCAACAAGATAAGGAACTCGATATGTCTTTGTTTTTAACTGAAGATTTTTTGCTGGATACTGAATTTTCACGCCGTTTGTACCACGATTACGCAAAGGACCAGCCTATATTTGACTACCATTGTCATTTACCGCCGGAACACATCGCTAAAAATACGCGGTTTAAAAACCTGTATGATATCTGGTTGAAAGGTGACCATTATAAATGGCGGGCAATGCGTACTAACGGTGTTGCAGAGCGGTTTTGTACCGGTGATGCAAGCGATTGGGAAAAATTTAGCGCTTGGGCTGAGACCGTTCCGCATACGATTGGTAATCCGCTTTATCACTGGACCCACTTAGAGCTGCGCCGCCCGTTTGGCATTACTGACAGGCTATTATCGCCGTCAACCGCTGAAGATATTTGGCAGCGTTGTAATTCATTATTAGAACAAGAGAGCTTCAGTGCCCGCGGTATCATGCAACAAATGAACGTGAAAATGGCCGGCACTACTGACGATCCAATCGACTCTCTTGAACATCATCGGGCGATTGCGCTGGATACCAGCTTCTCGATTAAAGTTTTACCAAGCTGGCGCCCGGATAAAGCATTTAATATTGAAGCTCAGGGCTTCAATGATTATCTCAATAGCTTAGGTCAGGCTGCGGATACCCAAATTACTCATTTTAGTTCGCTGTGTGATGCGCTGAAAAAACGCATGGACCATTTTGCCGCTCACGGTTGCAAAGTATCCGATCATGCGCTGGACGTAGTGGTTTACGGCGAAGCCGATGAGTCAACGCTGGACGCTATTCTGTCCCGTCGCCTGAAGGGGACCTTGCCGACTAAAGAGGAAATTGCTCAGTTCAGAACGGCAGTATTACTCTTTTTAGCCAGCGAATATCAACGTCGCGAGTGGGTTCAGCAATACCATATCGGTGCCCTGCGCAATAATAATACTCGGATGTTCCAGACGCTTGGTCCGGATGTCGGATTTGATTCAATCAACGATCAGCCGGTAGCAGAGCCGCTTTCTCGCCTGCTTGACGCTCAGGCGAAGAATAATTCATTACCCAAAACCATCCTGTACTGCCTGAATCCTGGCGATAACGAAACCATCGGTACGATGGTGGGTAATTTTCAGGGTGAGGGAACGCCGGGTAAAATGCAGTTTGGTTCAGGCTGGTGGTTTAACGATCAGAAGGACGGTATGCAGCGCCAAATGACGCAGTTGGCTAACCTTGGATTATTGAGCCGCTTCGTTGGCATGTTAACCGACAGCCGCAGCTTCCTTTCTTATACCCGCCATGAATATTTCCGCCGTATTTTGTGCCAAATGATCGGCCGCTGGGTTCAGGAAGGGGAAGCGCCGGCTGATATCGAACTGCTGGGCAATATGGTGAAAAACATCTGCTTCGATAATGCAGAACAGTATTTTTCAATTGAGCTCTAGTCGCGCATAGCGACATGGATAACGGCACCATTGCCGTCATAACAACTATGGCTGCAATGGTTTATCAAGACGGTTATTCAATAAAATTTTAGCTAGTGAATACCTCGCTATCGATACGCAGGTATTACTACATTTCATTATTCAGGTTGATAGGTGATTTTTTATGTTAACGTTAAACCGTAGTAACTTCCCGGGGCGTAGCCACCCAGAAAAAATTATTCAATTCGGTGAGGGTAATTTCCTGCGCGCCTTTGTTGACTGGCAGTTGGATTTACTGAATGAGCATACTGACCTTAATGCCGGGGTGGTTATTGTGCGCCCGATCGATAGTCAATCGCCATCGCTTAATACACAAGACGGTTTATATACCACGGTCATCCGCGGGTTAAATGAGCAGGGCGAGACGGTACGAGATGCTCGCCTGATTCGCTCCGTTAATCGCGAAATTAATGTTTATCAGGATTTCGACGCTTATTTAGCGCTGGCCCGCGACCCTGATATGCGCTGGGTGTTTTCTAATACCACCGAAGCAGGGATTGCCTACGTCGAAAGTGATAAGTTTAGCGATACTCCGCCATCCTCTTTCCCGGCCAAATTAACCCGATTACTGTATGAGCGCTTTAGCCACTTTGCCGGTGCGGCGGATAAAGGCTGGGTGTTATTGCCCTGTGAGCTGATTGATTATAACGGGGAAGCCTTACGGGAATTAGTGCTGCGTTATGCGCAACAGTGGCAGCTTGGCGAGGCATTTACCCTGTGGTTAACGCAGCATAATACGTTCTGTTCAACCTTAGTTGACCGTATTGTGACCGGATACCCGGCTGATGAAGTGGCAACGCTGGAGTCTGAACTCGGTTATAAGGATAGTTTTCTTGATACCGCTGAATACTTTTACCTGTTTGTTATCCAGGGCCCACAGTGGCTGGCTCAAGAGCTACGCTTAGATAAGTATCCGCTAAATATCCGCATCGTGGATGATATTAAGCCTTATAAAGAACAAAAAGTGGCCATTCTTAATGGTGCTCACACCGCGCTGGTACCGGTTGCTTTTGTTGCCGGTATTAATACCGTGGGTGAAGCGATGGCTGATGAACAAGTGAGCCGTTTCGTTGAGTTAACCATTGCCCAAGAAATTGTTCCGGTGCTGGATTTACCGGCTGAAGAACTCCGCTCTTTTGCTCAGGCGGTACTGAGTCGTTTCCGCAATCCATTTATTCAGCATCAGTTGCTGTCGATCTCTCTTAATGGAATGACTAAGTTCCGTACCCGTATCCTTCCGCAATTACTGGCTAATCAGAAAAAGAACGGCACTGTGCCTGCGCGCTTAACATTTGCGCTAGCGGCACTGCTGGCGTTCTATCGTGGCGAACGCGATGGTGAATCTTATCCGCTACAGGACGATGCTCACTGGTTAGAGCGTTTTAACAACCTATGGGGACAGGTGGCTGAGGGCAAACTATCCGTTGCTAAACTGGTTGAACAGGTGCTATCGGACAGCGCCCATTGGGGAGAAGATCTTAATCAGGTTCCCCAGTTAGCTGAGAATGTAACGGAACAACTTCAGGCTATCGTTGATCGTGGTATGAGAGCAGCTCTGGCAGCTCATTGTTAAAGGTATTGTGATGCAAAGTTTTATTAAAATACATCCTCTGGATAACGTTGCCGTCGCCCTGTGCGATTTGGAACAAAGCCAGCAACTGGAATTAGGCGATCGGTTTATTACTTTGCAGCAACCGGTAGCTCGCGGGCATAAGATTGCTTTGAATCCGATTGCCCGCGGGCAAAATATTGTTAAATACGGGCTACCTATAGGCCATGCATTGGTTGATATTGCTGAAGGTGAATCTATTCACTCACAGAATATCAAAACTAATCTCAATGAGATTGATGAGTACCAGTATCAGCCAACGCCTATTGAGCTTATGCCACAAATACCGGATCGTGACGTTCAGCTCTATCGTCGTAATAACGGCTTAGTCGGTATTCGCAACGAACTGTGGATTATCCCAACCGTAGGATGCGTTAACGGCATTGCCCGTCAAATCCAGCAGCGTTTTTTGAAAGAAAATAACGGGGCTGAAGATATTGACGGCGTTCATCTTTTCAGTCACCCGTTTGGTTGTTCTCAGTTGGGAGAAGACCACGAAAACACCCGAACAATGCTGCAAAATATGGTACGTCACCCCAATGCCGGAGCGGTACTGGTTATCGGACTTGGCTGTGAGAATAATCAGGTTGATGCCTTCCGTGAGACCATGGGGGAAGTCGATGACCAACGCACCCGATTTATGATCTGTCAGCAGCAGGATGACGAGGTTGAAGCCGGTGTTGAACGACTTCAAGCGCTTTATCAGGCTATGCGTAACGATCGCCGTACCAGCGGTAAGTTGAGTGAGTTGAAGTTTGGCCTGGAATGTGGCGGTTCGGACGGGCTGTCAGGTATTACGGCTAATCCATTGTTGGGGCGTTTCTCTGACTATGTTATTGCTAACGGCGGAACATCAGTACTAACAGAAGTGCCTGAAATGTTTGGCGCGGAGCGGATTTTGATGAGCCATTGCCGCGACCAGGCAACGTTTGAAAAAACGGTCAGCATGGTTAACGATTTCAAACGCTATTTTATTGACCATCAACAGCCAATTTATGAAAACCCGTCGCCGGGTAATAAAGCCGGCGGTATTTCTACCTTGGAAGAGAAATCCCTCGGTTGTACACAGAAGGCAGGGCAAAGTGCGGTAGTGGATGTGCTCAAATACGGTGAGCGCTTAAAAACGCCGGGATTAAACCTGTTAAGTGCACCGGGCAATGATGCCGTCGCAACCAGCGCCTTAGCGGGCGCTGGCTGTCATATGGTTTTATTCAGTACCGGGCGGGGTACACCTTACGGTGGTTTTGTTCCGACGGTCAAACTGGCAACCAACAGTGAGATCGCGGCTAAAAAGCCCCATTGGATTGATTTTGATGCCGGTAAACTTATTCACGGCACGGATATGGATACTCTGCTGCAAGAGTTCGTCGATCTTATTGTTAATATTGCCAATGGCCAACAGGCTCGCAATGAGATTAACGACTTCCGTGAGCTGGCTATTTTTAAAAGTGGTGTGACGTTGTAACTATTATCCGGGGGATGGATGCGAAACCGTCCCCCGGACCGCGAGAAAACACAACTATTCTGCCGTTGAATATACCGACCAAACCTGCACTGACATTAAATGACAAAGTGATCTAATTTGATTTCAGTGCAAATTTCGTCCGCATAATCATTATTGGAATATTTATTTTTTCTATCGGCCGAAGGGTGAGGTTTTGAGCTTTGAGGGCTCCGGGCCTACCTTTCCTAGGGGCCCTCCGGCAACTAAAGTTGCTACGACCCCAACGGAAAGCTCTCCCTGCGTTTAAGTTTTTTAACACCTAAATTTTAGTATTTGAGGTTTGTCAGCAGTCTGACCCACGCAATAGCGTGGGTTTTGTCTTTAATCCGGCACGAATTTCGGTACCAAACAGAGGTGATAACACTATCAATATTAAACCTCCGGGCTATTTTCTGATGACTCAGCTAACCCAATCCATTCTTGTAACAGGCTGATATCTTGTTGAATAAATGCCTGTAGCAAAGATGATAATGAAGCATAGAATCCAAAGTTGTCCTGCTGTTGGCAGCGCTGTTCACATAGGTGGAACCAGAAAGAGAATGAATCAGCGCTGATGCTTTTCGGTTTTGGCGGCATTAATCGGGCCGATATTAAGCGTGCATTGACCATCTTGAAACGAGAATTTGCCGCGTTAGCGTCGTGTTCCAACGCCAGTTGAACACGATGGTTATCCTTCTCAGCCACGCAACCGCGTGGTTTTTTTATTCATTCACAAACGCTTATCTTTATATCGTTATATTATGGCATAGTGATATCGGGCGCGAATTGACGACAACGGCCTATGCGGATTTTCAATTTACCGTCAGGCTAATGTCGAACAGGCTCAGAGATAAATCAGGTCGTTAAACAGATTGTTCATGGTGATAACTCGCAGACCGATGAGGATTAGATGGAACTAAAAACGTTAGGCAGTCTGGCTGTTTTATGGCTTTTTTCCGGTGCCGCGCTGGCGTGTTCACCGATATTTTACGAATACCGCTACGCGGCTAAAGATGGCCAATTGGTCTATGAACGATGGAGTGAAGATAAAACGGTATCGATAGAGCAGCGGTTAGCCGGTGTTAATTTGGCTAAGTTTCATCGGGTATTGCCATTAGATAAGGATCCTAAAAGCTGGGTCGATGGCGTCCGTTATTTCAATGATGCCAATTATTTTACCGACAATAAGCAAGTGTTGTATAACGGTCAGGTGTTGGCTAACTCACCCGATTTGCCGGCTATTGATGCGAAAACCTTCAGACAACCCTTCAATAATTTTTCTTTTGCCGTTGATAAATCGAGTATCTATTATCAGGGTAAACGTACTGATGACAATACCGGGGCTAAACGGGTCGATTTATCAACGTTAAAGCCGGTCGATGAGCATATTTTGATGGATGCCAATAATCTCTACCACGCAGGGAAGTTCATTGGCGTGGCTGACGGCTATAAGGTATTAAAAACCCAACAGTACGTCATCGGATCTTATTGCTCGCAGGGGCTTAATATTATCGCCCGCAACAGGGATACCCTGTTTGTTAATGGCATTGCTATTCCCGGTGATGCAGACAGCTTTAAGATTAAACGCTGGATGCCGGACATCGTGCTTGATTATAGCGATAGCCTGGGTTCACACACCTATGGCTATGGTAAAACAGAGCAAGAAATAGTCGCTAAGTTAGCGGATCAGAAAGAGTATGTTTATCAGGGTTTTTATCCGGCGCGCGATAAGGTTTATTACACCAAGTCCGTTGAGCCAAAGACATTCCACTGGCAGTTAGTTGACATCCCCGGCGTTGACCCGGAATCCTTCTCTATTGTTAACTCTCGCGTAGCGACTGACGGTCGCCAGCTCTATGTGTTAAAGGGAAAGCTGGACGGCCATAGTCCGTTGTCACTCTCAACCATTACTCTGGACTCATCAATCACTCAGGTTTCAGAGCCCTACGTGGTGGGCCTGTCGAATGTCTACTTTATCAATCGTGATGGTGTACAAATCTTTGACTTACAGGGAAAATTCGTGCCATTAAATGATTATTTTGCCCATGATGACCGCTATATTTATATGTTTAATGATCCTTATCACCATCGACCGGTTCAACGATTCAAAACTAAAAATGCTCAGGCCGTCAGATTAAAAGAGCCTGAGCGAATCGACAGTGATTTAATCACGCAAGAGGGAATTTATCTTTTCGGTGGAGAATTTCAGCCAATCAATCACAGCCAGTGAATTTCAGACCATAAACAACCGGTTTATCGTGGTATATTTTGGTCTGACTTTATATTTAGCCGTTTTGAATCTATTTTGATTTAAACAACGTATGGCAGGCAGGTAAAAATCTGTTGGTTGTCCTATGCTTGAAGTGTGACGGGGATAGTACAGGTGTGATTACATCACATAACCGGCCGGGGTGGGGTCATCCCCTCGAGCATGTCAGAATCAAATATCGTGCTGAAAAGGGAGTAGACCTGCTCAATGACAGAATTACAGTCAACTGAATGGCTATCTGCGGATAGTAGCGTTGATCCGATGCGAGTCTCTGCCAGTGGTGATTGGGTACTGGCACATTACGGCGTGCTGGAAAAACAGGTCACTCAACTGTGTGAACAGTTGCCGGCTGGTGCAGATTTTGATCTCAGTCAGTTAGGCGTTATTGATACCGCCGGAGCTGCGCTGCTCAGTCAGTTACTGGGTGCTGAACGAATCAGTCATCTACGAGTTATAGCTCCGCAACTGCCGGAAGAGCGGCGCGTATTGCTGGAAACCGTGGCCAATGCGCTATCCGGTTATGGGCAGCAACCGCCAACTAAAGCTCAGTCCGGCATCGTTGAGTGGCTGGCTATGGTGGGGCAGTCGGTTGATGACTTCTGGCAGGATGCTAAAGCACTGCTGGGCTTTACCGGCCTGACGCTTGAAGGATTATTCCGCAGTCTGTTCCGGCCGTCTCGCTGGCGGGTAACCTCTCTGATTGCCAACGTTCAACAGATTGGTCTGAACGCGGTACCGATTATAATTTTGCTCACCTTTCTAGTCGGTGCGGTGATTGCCTTTTTGGGGGCCACGGTATTGACCACTTTTGGTGCCGGTATCTTTACCGTCAATCTGGTGGTCTTTTCATTTTTACGTGAGTTTGCCGTATTGCTGACGGCCATCCTGATGGCGGGGCGTACCGCAAGTGCTTTTACCGCTCAGATTGGCCTGATGAAAGCCAATGAAGAGATCGATGCTATTCAGGCACTGGGCTTAAATCCGGTGGAGTTATTAGTATTACCCAGAGTGCTGGCCTTATTGATTTCACTACCGATGCTGACGTTTATCGGCATGATTTCCGGTATTTTAGGCGGAATGGTGGTGTGTGCCCTGGCGCTAGATATCTCACCAAATATGTTTTTATCTATGATGCAGAACAGCAATGGCCTGTCGCATTTTCTGGTGGGGCTAAGTAAAGCGCCGGTATTTGCCTTCTTGATTGCCGTTATTGGCTGTTTGGAAGGATTTAAAGTTAGCGGCAGCGCGGAATCTGTCGGTGCTCACACTACCGCCAGCGTTGTTCACTCTATTTTCGTGGTCATTCTGTTGGATGCGGTCGCCGCGCTATTTTTTATGGAGATGGGATGGTAAAGCACATGACGACTGAGGCTATCATCCAAATCCGGGAACTGCGCAACTGTTTCGGTTCACAGTGCGTGCATGAAGATCTTAACCTTGATGTCTATCGGGGGGAGATTCTGGGCGTGGTTGGCGGATCGGGTACCGGTAAATCAGTGTTGTTGCGCAGCATTGTCGGCCTGCGTCGGCCAACTGCCGGAAAAATTCATG
>POVV01000137.1_pt1 | contig 61581 bp, 60 predicted proteins | sample 1560271 | NCBI WGS metagenome assembly POVV01 (sample SAMN08337232, study PRJNA429181) | Bioreactor metagenome, whole genome shotgun sequencing project. | biome: cows' rumen and soil; feature: anaerobic; isolation source: anaerobic chemostat enrichment culture, galacturonate as sole carbon... | reverse complement strand
ATCAGGCTAGTCTGGTAGTGGCGTGTCCGTCCGCAGGTGCCAGGCGAATGTAAAGACAGACTAAGCATGTAGTACCGAGGATGTAGGAATTTCGGACGCGGGTTCAACTCCCGCCAGCTCCACCAAATAATGATCCGGATACGTCCGGTGAAGTACAGAAAGCCCGCATGGCACAAGCCCTGCGGGCTTTTTTGTGTCTGTCGTTGTCCGAGAACATCCGGCTAAATCCGATGATTATTGGTATACGTTTAGGTATACGGTAGGATGTATACCTAAAAGCGTATACCAATTCATGAAGGAGCGGCCACAGTGGCACGGACAACACGCCCCCTGACCAACACCGAAGTTCTGCGCGCTAAGGCGTTAGAGAAGGATCTAACGCTGCATGATGGCGATGGGCTTTTCCTGATCGTAAAAACCAGCGGGAAAAAGCTCTGGCGTTTCCGTTATCAACGTCCGGCAACAAAGCAGCGAACAATGATGGGGCTTGGTGCCTTCCCTGCCCTTTCGCTTGCTGATGCCCGAGGTTTAAGAGCGGATTACCTTGCCTTATTAGCCAACGGAATCGACCCGCAAATTCAAGCTGAAGTTGCAGAGGAACAGCAGCAAATCGCACTAGACAGTATTTTTTCAACGGTCGCCGCTAACTGGTTCCAGCTCAAAAGCAAAAGCGTTACCCCTGAGTACGCAAAAGACATTTGGCGCTCACTGGAAAAAGATGTATTCCCTACCATCGGTGAGATCCCAGTTCAGCAAATCAAAGCCCGGACACTAGTTGAAGCTCTTGAGCCAATCAAAGCTCGTGGGGCGCTTGAGACTGTACGTCGACTGGTACAGCGCATTAACGAGATAATGATTTATGCCGTAAACACTGGCCTGATTGATGCAAATCCAGCATCAGGTATTGGAATGGCCTTTGAGAAGCCTAAAAAGCAAAACATGCCGACACTACGGCCAGAAGAATTGCCAAAACTCATGCGTTCTCTGGTGATGTCGAATCTTTCTGTTTCGACTCGCTGTTTAATTGAATGGCAACTCCTGACGCTTGTGCGTCCTTCTGAGGCTTCCAGTACCCGGTGGGCAGAGATCGATCTTGATGCAAAGCTCTGGACAATTCCTGCCGAACGGATGAAAGCTAAGCGTGAGCACATAGTCCCACTATCTCCTCAAGCGTTAGATATTCTGGAAGTGATGAAACCAATCAGCGCTCACCGTGAACATGTTTTTCCCAGCAGAAATAACCCGAAACAGCCAATGAATAGTCAGACTGCTAATGCCGCACTTAAGCGTATTGGTTATGGTGGGAAATTAGTTGCTCATGGCCTCCGCTCTATCGCAAGTACTGCAATGAATGAAGCTGGAATGAATGCGGACGTTATCGAGTCAGCATTAGCACATGCTGATAAAAACGAAGTGCGCAGAGCTTATAACCGCTCAAATTATATATTCCAGAGAATAAACCTAATGAACTGGTGGGGGGAATATATAGTCAAAAGCAAGGCCTGATCTTAAATGGCCTTGCTTTTAATATTCAACATCTGCAGTTATCACGTAAAAATTGCGGAATCCAATTAACAAAAAACAATGAATTATTGAAAAGTGAAAATATTTCCTCAGTGGTTTTCTCTAAGGTGAAATTTCCATAGTCCTGATGGACAAGTCTATTCCTTTCTGAACCTAACGATAAAAAAGCACGTATAGATACTTCCAATGTAGAGTTTCTACGTACCTCTTCTTTGGCGATCGTAGAAAAAGAACCACCAAACAATGAAAAAAAGGAGTTTGCGGACGTCTGCTCCCAGTTAAACCATGTATGATATTGTCTATTTATTGCTTTTTGCTGTATGAGCGCTGCGAGAATATGATTTTCACCAGCTATTTCATACGCAAATTGCAACACATTTTCGGTCATTCTTTTTTCGAAGTAACTAGCTGCAGCTAATAATAATGATTTTCTGAAATTATCCTCAGCTACGTTTAGCAGCGATATCTCCCCTGACTCACTTAGTATACGGGTTAGCTCGCCAAACTCTGCATGTAGTCTTTCTACTATGTTCGTTGACATTGCGACTCTCTTATACAATAACTAAATCACGCTTAGCGATAGAAATTCTTAGCTCAACATTGGCAACCTTTGTCGTACCCTCGTTAGCTGCTGCTGTAAAATCCGAATTCGACTTAATTAGCTCAATACTTTCATATTGTATTTTTCCACGAATCAACTCATGTTTTAAAAATGAAGGCTCACATGCAGCGGTAAACACTGCCTCATAGAGAGCAATATTAAACCTTTTATTGCTTTTATTAACAAACGCATCATCAGGAAGTTCAGAACAGCTATCAATAAAACTCAAATATAAATCCTGCAAATATTCATTTTTTTCTTTAGTATTTGTCTTACTCTTTTTAGAAAACTGATTTAAAAACTTAACCATGGAAGGAATATAGTTATCGAAATCAATCAACATTGCAAATCCGCGGAGAATAATCTCTACATCTTTTACATGTAAGTCAGGTTCAGTAGTAGCAAGAATCCGTCTTGTCCCAGGATGAATATTAACCTTATAAAGCATTGCGTAAAAATCAGAATGATACATGCTCGTTCTGATTTCCTGTGGCCTTAAGTTAATCCCCCCAGTATTCAATCTATTGAAGATTTCATACATAGATGAATCATCTCCATCTGGAGTATTTTGCTTCACAATTATATTCCGAAGCGGACGAAGATCAAACTGCGTTTTATATTCACCAAGAGTTGAATAATTCAGCCCTTTAAATATATTTTTAACCCCAGGCACCTTCTCTTGTAATTTTAAATTGAAGTTTTGGAAATAGGTGTCATCATGAAGAATCTCTTCAGGTATTTGCCCCTCCTTATCAAAAATCTCTCTTAGCTGAACCCTCATCTCTTTCTTAGGAAAACGTTTTTTAATGAAATAATAAATAGACATGAGCCTTTGCTGCCCATCAATAACTAAAAAACTATTCCTTGCTTGCTCATATAAAAATAGCTGAGGAACCGGCAACCCTAAAATAAGGGATTCAATCAATTTAGATGACCGGGCCATGTCCCATACAAAGTTCCTTTGAAAACCTGGTATTTTTACCGCACCAGATTCAATAAAACTATGCAATGTCATTACATTAAAATCATTGGGAGTAGAAGTTATATCATATTCTGAAATTTGGAATTGATCCAACTCATCTGCATAATCATCAAACCAAGTTTCATCATTCGCAATTTCGCCATACTCAGTGGACATTTATAGCCTCGTAATATCTTTTTTGTTAAGGAATTTATAGCTTACATTAAACAATCATGAGCGCGCAATGCTCTCCCCGCCACGCCTGCCCGCTTCGTGGGTCGGTTTTCATGCAGGTGCATCGGGGGGCTCAGGCCGCGCCGGGACAGGGCTGCGAAGGGAGTGACGGGACGGGAAAGCGCATGCAAAACCATGCACCCTGTGGATGCATGGCTTAATTCGGGAAAAATAGCGGTATTTTCGGGGATTTTTGCGGGGGCTACTTACTGGCCAGTTCCGCGCGCCGGCGGGCATAAATCAGACTCTGTGCGGGGGTGTATTTTTCCTGATTATCCACCCGCGAAGCCGCGTCAGGCCTGAATCCGATGGCCGTTAAAATATCACTGTCTTCTGCGGCATAATTAATTTCTTCACCGGTACTCAGCCACACGGACAGCGCTTTGCGCAGGTAATGTGCCGAACGGTCGAGCGCATGGCCGGTCAGGAGTGCGGGCTGCTGACTGAGTCCCATCAGCTCCGGGGCAAGCGTGGCGGCGAGCTCTGTCCCGTGCGCCTGCATAAAGTCATTCAGCCGGTTGCGGATACTGATGCGCTGTACCGCTTCATGGGAGCGGATATAGCGCCCGGCGGCCTGATTTATCTCCCATTTTTTGACATCGATAATGTCGCGCAGTGTCTGCATTCTGCCCGGTATACGCTCATCCCCGGCCAGCACCTGCTCGCGGTATTCCTGCTCTGCGGCCACGAGTTCGGATTTACGGTTCAGCCAGTCGGTTTCGTTCTTCTGACAGGCTTCAAAGGCCTGCTGTAGCGTAAGGGTGGTCATGGTCAGTTCTCCCCTGATTAATGACGGTATGGCGAGCTGTAGCAGCCCTGCACTTTACGGGGTGCCGGGGGTGTGACCGGCTCCGCGACAGGCGGCGTTTTCTCCGCTGGGGGCCGGATAACCTCGTCGATGGCTTCAGTGGTGCGGAACGTCGCCGAGCACTCAATATTGGTGCACTGGTGATAGCGCTGTTTGACGTTCTCCGACAGATAGCGGGAGGTGCGGGCATGCGCCGACTTTTTGCAGAACGGACAGTGCATCATGGCAGCAACCCCCGCGCTTTCAGGTCAGCCTCGCGCTGACGCATTTTCTCCTGCCAGACCTTACGCTCGCCGGGCGTGCTGGCGGCGTCGTGGTCCATATGCGCAAGCGCGACGGCCGGGAAGCCGGTCAGGGAGAGCACCGGCTCATCGGCTGGCGTGACGGAGAAGGCGCTCACTTTCCTGGTCAGGAAGGTCACCACCTGATGCATGACCTCTTTCTCCGGCTCGATGTACCCCTGATGGCCGATGGTGTTGGCGAGCGGGTTTGCCATCACATCCGCTTTCAGCACCATTGCCCGGACCAGTGGCCCGAGGGTGTCATTCAGCGCGCGGTCGAGTTCTTCCTTCGCATATTCAGACAGTACAGCATGATGCGCCTGGCGGAATGCACGCGCGGTGCTGTTGCAGGCGACTTTCAACTGGTCACGCTCAAAGGCCAGCACTTCGGTCAGATTGTCACATTCCTGCGCCAGCTCCCGGCGGGCCACGCGTTCGATATGGCCGCTTTTCAGCTCATCGGTCAGCATGGCACCCCCGGCACGGAAAGCGGCGCGCCATGTGCGGGTGTCGCTGCCGTTGTCCTGCTCCAGTTCTGCTTTCTGCTCCTCCGCGCGGGTAATGGCCGTCAGGGTGTCCTCCATCCGGCGGGCCTGTTCAAGATGTGCCGTTCTGGCTGCGGCCAGTCGCTCCAGCGCCGGTTTCAGGTAATCAGGAATAAAGGGGGTGTCGGTCATGGCAGATTTCCTCGTGGTTTCAACTTGAGGTGATTCTGCCGGGGCACACACAACAACACGACCTGTTACAGTTGTGGCAGTTCTGGCACAAACAGGACTTTAAAACCCGGCTTGCCAGAGAAAGGTCTCAGGAAAAGCCTACTCACCGTTTGTTTTTTTACTATTAACTATTCACCACTGTTCACCATAAGAAAAAAATATAAGTAATACAGTAAGATAAAGGGTGAACAGTTGAGGGATTGACTGTTCACCCACTGTTCACCACTGTTCACCTTTCTGTTTTTACGATGCTCTGCTTGCTTAGATTTTTTAGAGATTAAAAAATAAATTTATATAGATAAAAGTAATCATCGGTTTGCCAAAGAATTATCAGGGATTGCCAACGATTGTCAGGGATTGCCACTGTTTGCCATTTGCTTGTTAACAGTTTGTTGTGTGGTATTTCGCTGCAAAATGACTTGTTGCCCTCGGGGAAAATATTCACAAAATAGAGAGCTACCCGAGGCCGGACGGACACGACCGGCACTGTATGGACTTTATGAGGTAGCCCGATGCACACCGCTTTTTCTTCCCCGTCTTCTGCCCTTGCCGCGCCGCTGATGCCGGTCTCTGACACCGTTCAGGAACGCTTTATTCGTCTGCCCGAAGTGATGCATCTGTGCGGGCTGTCCCGCTCCACGATTTACGACCTCATCAGCCGGGAGGCTTTCCCGAAACAAATCTCGCTCGGCGGAAAAAACGTGGCGTGGGCGCAGTCGGAAATCACCGGGTGGATGGCAGACCGTATCGCCGAACGCAACCGGGGCTATGACGCATGATGATGCCCGTTCTGCAAAAAGCCCCTTTTTCTGGCTTGCTTCCCTTCGCCGTTTCCAGGTATAGTTTTGCCGCTGTCGCAAAATCGGCAGCCGGGCGTGAGAACCCGAGTTACTTCAAGGCGACACCAGACGCGCCATGCGTCTTTTTTTGTGTCTATGCCTATGTGCACCTGTTGTTTACGCATCGGTTCTTAAGCCGTTGCTGTATCTGCGTAATGGTGGCTCAGGCGGGGCAGCCTTCGGGCTGGCCGGTTCCCTTGAAGGCCGGTTTCTCACCCCCGTCTGGGCTACCACCCGAGCGTGAGAACTCCGGTGGTGGCGATAACCGCTACTTCAAGGAGGTTGCCCCTATGGCTACGACCCTCACCCCGTCACACCCGCAGTTTGTCTTTGTGTTTGCCGCCGTTCGCCGCGCAGACCGTCAGCCCCGTATCTGTATGCTTCGTACCGTTGCCGGTGACGAGCACGCCGCACGCCTTTCCCTCGTTCGCGATTACGTCCTCTCGTTCGCTGGCCGTCTGCCGGTGGCGGAGGTGCGCGCATGAAACAGCCCGCCATCACCGTCAAAGACCTCGAATGCCTGGAGCACCTGCGTAACGTCGGCCAGTTCGTCGGCGAGCTGATGCAGGTGCAGGACTGTACTTCCCTGCGTCGTGACCCGACCCAGCAGTTACAGCTCACTTCCGTGATTTACCTCATGACCGCCCAGCTCGACGGCGTGGTCGAGCGCTGCAATCACCGCTGGTTCACCGGGGAGGGCAACGTATGAAAACGCCTCTGCCTCCTGTATTGCGTGCCGCCCTGTATCGCCGTGCCGTGGCCTGTGCCTGGCTGACCCTGTGCGAACGTCAGCATCGCTATCCCCACCTCACTCTCGACGCGCTGGAAAGCGCCATCGCCGCCGAGCTGGAGGGCTTCTACCTGCGCCAGCACGGCGAGGAAAAAGGCCGTCTGATTGCCTGTGCATTACTGGAAGATTTGATGCAGGCCGGGCCGCTGAAAGCAGCCCCGTCGCTGTCCTTCCTCGGGCTCGCCGTGATGGATGAGCTCTGCGCCCGCCATATCACATCGCCTGTACTGCACTGAGGGAGAAAACCATGAAAATGAACGTAACGGACACCGTAAAACAGGCGTGCGGCCACTGGCCGCGCATTCTCCCGGCGCTGGGAATGAAGGTAATAAAAAACCGCCATCAGGCCTGCCCGGTGTGCGGCGGGGCTGACCGGTTCCGCTTTGACGATAAAGAGGGGCGCGGCACATGGTTCTGTAACCAGTGTGGCGCCGGTGACGGCCTGAAACTGGTTGAGAAGGTGTTCGGCATATCGGCATCCGAGGCCGCCGGGAAGGTGAACGCCGTCACCGGCCACCTGCCACCGGTGGCCCCGGAGGTGATGGTGGCCGCAGACGCCGGAACGGAGGCCGACCGCAAAGCAGCGGCCGCGCTGGCCGTCAGACTGCTGGAGAAAACCCGCCCGGCCACCGGCAACGCCTACCTGACCCGCAAGGGCTTTCCCGCCCGGGAATGTCTGACGCTGACCACGTCGCACAAAACCGGCGGCGTGGCCTACCGCGCCGGTGATGTGGTGGTGCCGCTGTATGACGGGACCGGCGCGCTGGTTAACCTTCAGTTCATTAATGCTGAGGGGCTCAAGCGCACCCTGAAGGGCGGGCAGGTCAAAGGGGCATGCCATCTTATCGACGGGCAGAAACAGGCCGGGAAACGCCTGTGGATAGCGGAGGGTTATGCAACGGCCCTTACAGTGCATCACCTGACCGGAGAAACCGTCATGGTGGCGCTGTCGTCCGTGAACCTTCTTTCTCTGGCGAGCCTGGCCCGTCAGAAACACCCGGCCTGTCAGATTATCCTCGCCGCCGACCGTGACCTTAACGGCGACGGCCAGACAAAAGCCGCCGCGGCCGCAGCAGCCTGCGAGGGCATTGTCGCCCTGCCGCCGGTGTTCGGTGACTGGAATGATGCGGTGATGCTGAAGGGGGAGGACGCCACGCGGAACGCCATTTATGCCGCCATCCGGCCAGCGGCCCAAAGCCCGTTCGACACCATGAGCGAGGCGGAATTTACCGCCATGAGCGCCAGTGATAAGGCGATGCGGGTGCATGAGCATTACGGTGAAGCGCTGGCCGTGGATGCCAACGGCCAGCTTCTGTCCCGGTATGAAAACGGCATCTGGAAGGTGATAACGCCGTCTGATTTTGCCCGCGATGTGGCCGGGCTGTTCCAGCGGCTGCGCGCCCCGTTCTCATCGGGGAGAATTGCGTCGGTGGTGGAAACCCTGAAACTGATTATTCCCCAGCAGGAGGCACCGGCACGCCGTCTGATTGGTTTTCGCAACGGGGTACTCGATACCCAAAGCGGCCTGTTCAGCCCGCACAGCAAATCGCACTGGCTGCGCACCCTGTGCGACGTGGATTTTACACCGCCGGTGGAGGGCGAAACGCTGGAAACCCATGCGCCTAACTTCTGGCGCTGGCTCGACCGGGCGGCCAGTGGCAACCCGACAAAACGTAACGTGATTCTGGCCGCGCTGTTTATGGTGCTGGCGAACCGCTATGACTGGCAGCTCTTTCTCGAAGTCACCGGGCCGGGCGGCAGCGGGAAAAGTATTCTCGCCGAAATCGCCACGATGCTGGCCGGAGAGGATAACGCCACGTCAGCGGACATCGACACGCTGGAAGACCCGCGCAAGCGTGCCTCCCTGATAGGCTTCTCACTTATTCGTCTGCCAGACCAGGAGAAATGGAGCGGTGACGGTGCCGGACTTAAGGCCATTACCGGCGGCGATGCGGTCTCCGTTGACCCGAAATACCAGAATCCCTACTCGACGCACATTCCGGCGGTGATTCTGGCCGTGAACAATAACCCGATGCGCTTCACCGACCGCAGCGGCGGCGTGTCACGCCGCCGGGTGATTATCCACTTCCCGGAGCAGATAGCCCCGGAGGAGCGCGACCCGCAGCTCAGGGATAAAATCGCCCGCGAGCTGGCCGTGATTGTCCGCCAGTTAATGCAGCAGTTCAGCGACCCGATGAGCGCCCGCGCTCTGCTCCAGTCGCAGCAGAACTCCGACGAGGCTCTCAGCATCAAGCGCGATGCTGACCCGACGTTTGATTTTTGCGGCTATCTGGAAGCCCTGCCGGAGCCTGAGGGGATGTATATTGGCAATGCCAACATCATTCCCCGTCAGCCGCGCCTGTATCTGTATCATGCCTATCTGGCGTATATGGAAGCCCACGGCTACAGGAATACACTCAGCCTCACCATGTTCGGTAAGGGGCTGCCAGCCATGTTGAAAGAGTACGGGCTGAGTTATGAGAAGCGCCGAAAAAATCAGGGCATACAAACCAATCTCGCGCTAAGAGAGGAAAGCAACGCCGACTGGCTGCCGAAATGTGATGAACCCATAGCGAAATAACCTACTCTGACCGGCAATCGCCGGTCTTTTTTTGCACTCTCAGTCCAGACATTATGCACAATTTAAGATACAGCTCTGAGTGAGAATTGATTCAATGTAATGAAACAATCATATGATTGCATAGCAATGAAGGAAGTCGCTATACTTCATTTATCACGGTTAATTTTCCCAGATTAATAGAACTTACAGGCGGTTATTAATGATAAATCTCAATCATCAAGGAAACGCAACGGGACTATACACAGGCAGCTCCGATGAAAAAGATGCAAGTTATCTCCTTTCTTATTTGGATGATGTTTTAACCCCAGCATCTGAAGAGTTTTTCACAATACTAAACAACAATACACTGAAGCTACATCATGTATTTTCATTTAACGCAATCTTGGCCCATGTTGTTGATTACATGTTATTTATTGCAAATAAGAAAACTGAAATAACCAGAGCTAATTTTATTAAAAGCTTCGATGAACGATATGAAGTGGATGGGAGTAAGCACATTAGCAATAAGTTTTCTCTTTTGGATGCGATTAACAACTCATTCAAGCATGTTGAACTGGATAAAAAAAGATATAAGGGACTTATAGAAAAATATGGAGATTTATCTTTTCACAGTCTTAAAGCTGATAATGGTAAGGTTTTCTTTGAAATGCCACTATACAAATTTGATTATGCGAGGGTAGTCCTTAGACCTATATCAAATATTTTCAACTGCCAGTTAAGAAATATTAGTGACATTGACGACTTCATAAATGGAAGAATTTATGGCAGTAGTGGTTATGGACATTTCGACTACGATTATGAACCCTGGGATGCCATTGATAGGATGATAGATTACTGTAATGCTGAATGCATGGACTGCGGCGAAAGTGACAGCAATTGTGATTGTCAAAATTTCATTTATGAAAGTAAAAATGGCCAATTTAATCCAGATACAGATCCAAGATTCAACTTCGACGATGTGATGTCTAACATTAGTGGAACAAGAGAATGGCGAAAATGACCGCAAGTCCTTAAGGATTCGTATGGTAATCCTCTGTGAGCCAGTAAAATGAACAGTAAAGTGTTCACTGTTCACCAACCATTCACCACGTAATATCATGAATTTTATAAATAAAAATGCACAGTGAACAGTGTGAACAGTTTTTCTAAAAAAAAGTTTTTTCTTGATGTGATCTATCCAAAAACAGGTTCTCTTAATCACAGGAAGCGCTGCAACAAATCGCCATTGGTATACGCTTAGGTATACCAAAGAAAGCTGAATTGGTTAAAGCCAACTAATAACATATAGTTACGTGAATTATTCAGACTCCGCCAGCCCAAAATTCTCCATCGGTGATTACCAGAGTCATCCGATGAAGTCCTAAGAGCCCGTACGGCGCAAGCCCTGCGGGCTTTTTTGTGCACTCAATTTGTCCCGCGAAGTCAGATGCCAACTAATTAAATCTGAACCTTTTAGGCACCTTGTCAGGCACCTCATAAAGCTTTAGTGTTTTTGTGGAACCTAAAACTAAGCCTGTGCGTCAGAAAAAAACACTTTTATTCAATGAGATAAAATCAGACATTCTCATTAAAGCGCACTACGTTTTCCTGATGGGGATGGCCTTGAGCTAATCATCAAATCCAGCGGGTTTACGCTCTGGCCGTTCGCCACATTCGCTCTTTTATTTCGAAATCCTTACCAGTGACGCTGGTTGCATACTTCCCCGCTGTTCATCCTGCCTGTTTCCGCACCACAAGTGGCCGCGACACTCGTTACTGCAGCGGTTCAGCATGCTCCGGAACCGGAGACCACATTGATCCGCCCCTGATGAGTAGCCTGGCGGCGGCCTGCTTCTCAATCCTGTATTCGTCTACCTTCCGTTTCCAGATGAAAAGGGACGGCTTCACATTGCATTTATTGACGCAAATAAAAGACAATCATGAGTTGAGATTCGATTATGCTCTCTGGCACTCATCGGCATTGCACGGGCTTTACGTCGCAGGATGGCGAAAAGACGTTACACGCCCCATTTTCACAGGATCAATTTTGAATATTTACTCAAAACGCTGCGTGATACGACCGTTTAACGCCGATGATATCGAGCCTTTTATGGCATATCGCAACGATGCCGAATGGATGCAGTACCAGGGGTTTAAGGGCCTGACAAAGGAAGCTTATGCCGAGGCGTTGCTGGGAAACGCTTCTCTTACGCAGGGCATGCAGCTCGCGGCGATCGATACCGCGACCGGGACTTTGATTGGCGATCTCTACTTAAAACAAGAAAACGACATCATCTGGCTTGGCTACACCGTTAGCCCGCGGTATGCAGGTCAGGGTTACGCCCTTGAAACTGCGATGGCGGTCATTGACTGGTGTAAGCAGCAAGGTTTTTTAGCCGTAAAAGCCGGCGTTGTGGCAGATAATCTTCCCTCAATAAATTTACTGAACAAACTCGGATTTTCCTGTTCCTGCACGGAGGATGATGAGCAGATTTTTGTTTTAAACATACAATCCGCTCATTAATTCCCCCTACTTTCAGCTTGTCATACTCACATACCTCTATCCCGACAAAAATTTCTCTGATTAATCTGCTGTTACCTCGTTCACACCGCGGAAGGTCACATGCTACTTTCCGCGTCATTTGTTTTTAAAACAATAAGATAAATAGCTTACCGCCCCTTCATCCCGATAGTTTTATGCCTGTGACGCACCCTGTGCGCAGTTCTATAAGAGAGATAACCATGAAACGAGCTGTGAACGCCCTACAAAACTTTGGAAAATCCCTCTATGGGCCGGTACTTATCTTGCCGATAGTGGGTCTGTTTATCGCTTTTGGCAACGTGTTGGGCAACGGCAACCTTGCGGAATATCTGCCCTTGCTCGGCCATCCTTTTATTCAGAATATCGGCCAGCTCATTGCTAAATCAGCGGTATCGGTACTGGTGAACCTGGCGCTGATCTTCGCCGTTGGGATCCCCGTAGGCCTGGCCGCCCGCGATAAAGGCTACGCGGCGCTCATTGGCCTGGTGACGTTTATCGTCTTTATCAACACCATGAATATCACACTGCAGCTGCAGGGTCAGCTCGCGGCGCCGGAAAAGATGAAAGCAGTCGGCCAGAGCATGGTGCTGGGCATCCAGGTGCTGGAGATGGGGTCTTCGCCGGGATCCTCACCGGCGCGCTTTCGGGTTACAGGCTTATATCGGTTACGGGTATGAATCCTACGTATTCGGCCAGCCACCCTGCGAATGCGCCAATCTGCCGGGGTCCGCTATCGACGATCAGGGAATGAGCTCAAAGGTAATTGAGATTAACGTATCAGGATTTATGTCAGCGGGCGTCGTGCTGTACAGCGAACCAGCCTGACCATATAGCGTGACCGCGCCGCCTTTTAAGCCCGCAGATAAAACTTTGGCCATCAGGGGATCGATTTGTTTGTCGTATACCATCCTGGAATTCATCGTATTGAGTATCGGGGTACCATCAAGCTTTTTCTCCAGTATATTCAGGGATAAGGACTCATTCTGCTTGTAAGGTTGCTTCCCTTGTTTATCAATCACGAAATAGACACCATTAGGCAAAACCTCATATTTTTTATTTTTAATTTTGGCCATGATTCTTTTTTCAATATCAACGTACTTAGATGACATTTGCTCATTAAGGGTGTTAACGATGGTTTCTATTTCACCTTCTTTGATTTTCAGCTTTTTATGGTAAGCATCGTTAAAGCCTGAAACCAGCGCCGAAGGCGACAGCTTCACATCATTGTCAGCCATTTTATTCACATCCGATAGCGCCTGAGTCAGATAGAAAACGCCGAGTGCGTAGGCATTTTTAATGCTTTTATCAGTAAGCTTTAACTCACTTTCCTTTATGGCCTGGCTATCAAGGGCAGACTGTAATTTCTGATTTTGATTGTTCAAAGCAGCAACTGACTCAGTATATTTTTTCTGCGCCGCTTCGGCTGCGGCGGTCAGCTCGCCATTCTTTTTGTTCAGCGCGTCGAGCGCGGATTTGTGCTGACTTTCGCCCTGGGCGTTCTGCTTTTGCAGCGCGGCGATCTGCGCCGACAGCATGCGGGTGGTCTCATCCAGCTTTTTCTGCGCCGCTTCGGCAGCGGCGGTCAGTTCGCCATTCTTTTTGTTCAGCGTGTCGAGCGCGGATTTCTGCTGGCTTTTATCCTGGGCGTTCTGCTTTTGCAGCGCGGCAATCTGCGCCGACAGCGTGCGGGTGGTCTCATCCAGCTTTTTCTGCGCCGCTTCGGCAGCGGCGCTCAGCTCAGCATTCTTTTTGCTCAGCGCGTCGAGCGCGGATTTCTGCTGGTTTTTATCCTGGGCGTTCTGCTTTTGCAGCGCGGCAATCTGCGCCGACAGCGTGCGGGTCGTATCATCCAGCTTTTTCTGCGCCATTGCGGCGGCAGCGCTCAGTTCAAGGTTCTTGCCCATCAGCGTGTCTATCGTTGATTTCTGAGCGTTCTCACTTTGCCCTTTCTGAGTTTTCAACGCGGCGATCTGCACCGACAGCGTGCGGGTCGTATCATCCAGCTTTTTCTGCGCCGCTTCGGCAGCGGAGTTCAGTTCAGCGTTCTTTTTGCGCAGTGCTTCAAGAGCACTCTTATGCCCGTTTTCGTCCTGTGCACGCTGCGCCTTTAACGCCGCAATCTGCGCCGACAGCGTGCGGGTGGTCTCATCCAGCTTTTGCTGCGCCGCTTCGGCAGTGGCGGCCATTTCGACGTTCTTTTTAGTCAGCGCGCTCACCGCGGCAGGATCGCCACTCTCTTTCTGTACACCCTGGCTACTCTGTGCCTTCAGCGCGGCGATCTGCGCCGATAGTTCGCGCGTTGTTTCAGCGAGTTTTTTCTCCGCCGCTTTGGCTGCCGCGCTCAGCTCCGCATTCTGTTTGCGCAGAGCGTTAATCGTACTTTGCGTTTTATTGCTCTGATTTATTCTTTTGCTGACGCCATCCTGCTTCGGCGGCATTTTTTTATCACGGCTCTCGTTATTCTGATTAGACGAGACCGACTCCGCGCTAGCGGCGCCTGAGGCCGGCGGATCCTTAATTTCAAGTTTCTTGATATTATCAAGGAAGTCTCCCCCCTCGGAACGAGCAGGGAGCATAACAAAAAGGGTAGAGAGAGCAAATACAATCGCAAGACCTCTGAGATCGTATAATTTCCGTTTCCCCTTAAGGCTCATCATCTGGTCAGCCCATCTTTAAGATCGGCTTTCCGGGCGCGGGTTTCGAACTCTTTGATTAATTTCTGAGAAATACTATTACACTTATCATTTATCTTATATTCAAAAAGCGGGGTAATGGTTGATTTTACGCTGGCCGAGGTTTGCCCAGAAACAGAGGCATAAAACTTAGCGTCGTTAATTAAGCCATAGAGTTCACTTGAATCTTTCTGGAACTTATTATCCAGCTTAACTAAAGCATCCGCATCCTGGATACACTGCTGTAAAGCAGGAACTTGTGCAGGCTGTTCGGTTTGACTCACATCTTTCTTTATTAGTGCGCTATCTGTTTTTTTAATATTAGTACACCCCTGCAATACACCCACAGAAATACACACCAATGCCAATAAGCTATTTCTTATCATTTTCCCATCCATTAGAAAAATAGTGCACAAAAAATATATTTCTCGATTCCAGCAGAAAAAAAATTAACAAACAACGTTACAGGTTGGATTTACTCGTAATTCAGAAAAAACACATAAAAAGGTTATTTTTTGACCAATTACAGAGTGGGAATTATCCTGGAACCAGGCGATATTTTTATCTGATTTTTTTCTTAATAACATATAGTTAATGATGTGCCGTCTGCTATATGCCTGATATTAAGCGGTCTATTTCCCAATAAAATCAGGCATAAGCTGTTTCTCATTCATTACTAAACTCATGCACTCCACTTCGGCCTGGCTACGGTATTCTTCTTCAGAAGATTGCGAAACTCCTTGAGATAAGGTTCATTGCTGCGCCCGCGCTTGCAGATCGCCGAGAAGGGAGATTGAAAGCCAAACTCATTGGGTAGCAGCACGCGCAGGCGATTCTCTTTAATCCACGGCCAGGCGTAGTGCTCAGGAAGATAGCCGATGTATTTCCCGGACAGGATCAACAGCAGCTGTGCATCGACGGTTTCAACCGTAGCGCTGCCCTTGCTGAACCCGCGCCGCCGCAGATCGCTGGTATTCCAGTAGCTGCGCGTCACCAGTGGACACTGGCTGATGAGATCTTTATCGAGCTGGCGACTAAAGAACATCGGATGCAGGTCGCTGCAGTAGAGCCAGTGCTGCTCGCGGTAGAGCGGTTCGCTGATGATGTTATGCACCCGCGAATTGTAGCTACCGATGGCGAGATCGATATGGTTATTCAGTACGCCGTTCAGCTGTTCCGCCGGGGTGCGAATAATCAGCTTGATGTGTACGTTAGGAAACTTATCGCTAAAGCTGCGCAGCACCACCGGCAGCGACAGCGCAGTTTCCGTTTCGATGGAGTCAAGCGTTGAGATGCAAATCGTGCCGCTATGCTCGCCTTTCAGCAGCGCCGACTGGCGCTCCAGCTCGTTCAGTTCGCTCAGCACGCGGATCGCCTGCTGTAAAAAATGCTGCCCTTTCTCCGTTAACGCAAAGCCGCCGCGTCCGCGCTGGCACAGGCTAAAGCCCAGCTGGCCCTCCAGCTGCGACATCGCGTTGCTGATGGCGGAAACGGAAATCCCCAGCTCCTGCTGGGCCCGGCCATAGCTCTCAAGGCGGGCCACCGCCTCAAAAACCTGGAGCTGTCGAATGTTTAGCGTCGCGTCGTTAAGCATGGCGTTTAGTTCACTAATAAATGAACTAAGTATTTGCGGCGGACGATTTAAAGTCCAGCACATCTTGCGCACTATCCCTGCTGTTGAGTTTTGAATATCAGATTCAGGAGCAGAAATGGATAACGTCTTTCATCAACCGCAGGGTGGCAATGAGATGCCGCGTTTTGGTGGCCGCGCCACGATGATGCGCCTGCCATTTATTGAGGATTTACAGGGGCTTGATGCCGCATTTGTCGGCATCCCTCTGGATATCGGGACCTCGCAGCGTTCCGGAACGCGCTACGGACCGCGCTATATTCGTACCGAATCGGTGATGATTCGCCCGTACAACATGGCTACCGGCGCCGCGCCTTTTGATTCACTGTCGGTGGCGGATATCGGCGACGTACCGATTAACACCTATAGCCTGCTCAAATCGGTACAGATTATCGAGGATTACTACACCGGTTTGAATAGTTTTTCGCTCATCCCCCTGACGCTCGGAGGCGATCACACCATTACCCTGCCGATTCTGCGTGCGTTGACCAAAAAGCACGGTCCGGTAGGTCTGATTCACGTCGACGCCCACACCGATACCAACGATGAAATGTTCGGCGAAAAGATCGCCCACGGCACCACCTTCCGCCGCGCCGTCGAAGAGGGGCTGCTGGATCTTAAACGCGTCGTTCAGATAGGCCAGCGCGCGCAGGGCTACGCCGCCGGCGACTTCCAATGGGGCGTCGATCGGGGCTTTCGTCTGGTTCAGGCGGAGCAGTGCTGGCACAAATCCCTGGCACCGCTGATGGCCGAAGTGCGTCAACAAATGGGAGATGGCCCGGTTTATCTCAGTTTTGATATCGATAGCCTCGATCCGATCTGGGCCCCCGGCACCGGAACCCCGGAAGTAGGCGGCCTGACGTCAATTCAGGCGCTGGAAATTGTGCGCGGCTGCCGCGGTCTGAACCTGATTGGCTGCGACCTGGTCGAGGTCTCGCCCCCCTATGACGTCAGCGGCAACACGTCCCAGCTGGCCGCCAACCTGCTGTATGAAATGCTCTGCGTTCTCCCGGGCGTGAAATATCCATAGAGGAAAAACCATGCAGCTTAACGTCTTTCGCACGCTGTGGGGCGTCACCACCCCGTGGCAGCAAACGGTTAGCGAACTCCAGAGCGTCGGCTGCTGCGGCATCGAAGCGCGAGTGCCGCTGACGACAGAAGAGCAGCGAACGCTGGCCCGGCGCCTCGAAGCGTCCGCGCTTCAGTATATCGCCATTGTCTTCAGCGGCGGCGGCGTCATTCCGGCCCAGGCCGAGACGCCCGCGCAGCATCTGGAGCGCTTAAAAGAACGTTTTGCGGCGGCAAAAGCGCTTAATCCGCGCTTCGTCAATCTACTGGCCGGTAACGACCGCTGGCCGCTGGCGCAGCAGGTGGATTTTCTCGGCAGAGCGCATGAACTGGCCGCCGAGTATGAGCTGCTATGTAGCTTTGAAACCCATCGCGCCACCTCGCTGTATAGCCCGTGGCTGACGCTGGAGATTATTCAACAGCTGCCGCAGCTGCGCTTTACCGCCGATATCAGCCACTGGATCGTGGTCAGCGAACGCCTGCTGGATGACCCTTGCGATGACTTCAGCGCCTTTATCGAACGGGTCCACCATATTCAGGCCCGCGCCGGATACGACCAGGGGCCGCAGGTGCCACACCCGGCCGCGCCGGAATATCAGGCGGCCCTGCGGTTTCAACAGCGCTTCTGGGAGCAAATCTGGCAATCGCAGCGCCGGCGCGGCTACCAGCACACCACGCTGACCCCGGAGTTTGGCCCCGATGGCTATCTGCATCACCTGCCGTTTACCAACGTTCCGGTCGCCGATCTCTGGTCGCTGAACGCCTGGATGGCCCGGCGTGAACAGCAACATTTTGTCGAATTCACCTCGCTAACTGCATAAGGAACGGAAGAGATGACCGCTGCAAAAAGTTCTTTTACTGAATTACCGACCATCGACATCAGCGACCTGACCTGCGCCGATCTCACCCGACGCCAGGCGGTGGCCGACGCCATCGGTCAGGCGGCCCGCGAGGTCGGCTTTTTCTACATCACCGGACACGGCATTGCGCCCGAGCTGATTGCCGGCATCCGCGCGGCGGCGAAAGAGATTTTTGCCCTGCCGATGGAGCGCAAGATGGCGTACTACATCGGACAGTCGAAAAGTCATAAGGGCTACGTTCCCGAAGGCGAAGAGATTTACGGCTCCGGCAAGCCGGATCGCAAAGAGGCGTTTGATATCGGCTTCCAGGCCGCCGACGACCACCCGTTGGTCGTGGCTAACACGCCGCTGATTGGCGCCAACGAATGGCCGGATATACCCGAATTTCAATCCCGGGTACTGGCCTGGTATGACGCGGTCTTCTCCCTTGGACATCGCCTGTTTGACGCCTTCGCTCTGGCGCTTGGCCTGCCGGAAGGTTATTTCAGGTCGATGGTCACCTGCCCACCGTCAAAGCTGCGCCTGATCCACTACCCCTTTGACGCCAGCGCCGAAGATGTTCCCGGTATTGGTGCACATACCGACTATGAGTGCTTCACTGTGCTGCTCGCCGACCAGCCGGGCCTTGAAGTGTTGAACGAAGATAGCGTCTGGATCGACGCCCCACCGCTGAAGAACGCGACCGGAGAAGAGGCTTTCGTGATCAATATCGGCGACATGCTGGAAGTGCTGAGCGCTGGCACATTTGTTGCAACAGCACACCGCGTACGTAAAGTGCCGCAGGAACGTTACTCCTTCCCGCTGTTTTTCGCCTGCGACTACCACACGCTGATCCGCCCGCTGCCGGGCTTCCTTAAGGCGGGCGAAGCCAGCGAGTATCAAGAACTGAGCATTGGTGAACATATGTGGAGCCAGGCGTTACAGACCTATCGCTACCTGCGCGAGAAAGTCACCCGCGGCGAGCTCCAGCTCCCCGAACGCGCCCGCGGCACCAACACCTTTGGCCATCTGAAAAAACAAGCCCAGCAAAAAACCGTTAATAACCCGTGAGGATAAATGATGAAAAGAACGCTAAAAAAACTCTCGCGCCGTGTGGCTTTGACCATCGCCGTCACCGCTTGTTTTTCACCGCTGACTCAGGCCGCAGAGCTGCTGACCGAGGGCGTATTTAAGGTCGGGATGGAGGTGACCTATCCGCCGTTTGAGTCCTACGACAGCAATAATAATATCGTCGGCATCGACCCGGAATTTGCAGCGCTGATCGCCGAACAGCTGAAAGCCAAACCGCAGCTTATCGACACGAAATTCACCAGCCTGATTTTAGGTATCGGTAAAAAATACGATGCGGTGATTTCCGGAATGTACGTGACTCCCGAGCGTCAGAAGCAGGCGGATGCGATTCCTTACGCCCTGTCCGGCGCATCCATTATTGCCCTGAAAAACAGCACCATTCAGCCCAAAACCGAAGATGAACTGTGCGGCGTGAAGGTCGGTCTGCAGGCGGGTACCGCCTGGGTTTCCAGTCTCAAAAAACACTCCGACGAGTACTGCCTGAAAAAGGGTAAACCGGCGATTAGCGTTCAGGAGTTCCCCACCGCGCCGGAAGCCTCCCAGGCCCTGCTGTCGAAAAATATCAACGCCCAGTTAGAAATCGCCCCGGCGGCGCAAATTATCGTCGAGAAAAGCCGCGGCCGCCTGGCCATTAGCTCAAATCGTCTGGTCTATCCGCTGCCGCTGGGGATCTACGTCGCCAAAGGCAATACCGAGCTGGCCGAGGCCATTAAATCAACGTTAGCCACCCTTAAAGCCAACGGCAAATATGACGCCATCATCAAGAAATACAGCTTAGAAAGTATCAATTAATACAATAATTAAACGGGAGTCGCTATGGAGTTCGATTGGGGATATTTTTTCTCATTATTTAGCGTTGGGGCATTCTGGCAGGCGTGCATTACCGTCATTGTCGTCAGTTCATTGTCCTGGTTTATTGGCCTGATATTAGGTTTTCTTTTAGCCTGCGCTAAGCTCTCCGGCCCGCGCTGGCTGAAGGTTCCCGTCGAACTCTATATTTGGTTTTTTCGCAGCGTACCGCTGATGGTGCTGCTGGTCTTTGTCTATAACCTGCCGCAGCTGTTTCCGGCCACCCAGCCGCTGCTCGGCATTCCGTTTATCGCCGGGCTGGTATCGATGACGGTGACCGAAGCGGCTTATATGGCGGAAATCCATCGCGGCGGCCTGCTTTCGGTCGCCAAAGGGCAAAACGAAGCCGGGCATGCCTTAAGCTTTAGCTTTATCGGAATTCAGCGCTTAATTATTATTCCGCAGGCGTTTCGTATCTCCCTGCCCACGCTGATCAACGAATATATCACTATCATTAAGCTCAGCTCGATTCTGTCGGTTATTTCGCTGCCGGAACTGCTGCTGACCGGCCAGCGCCTGTACGCGCAGAATTTTCTCGTAATGGAGACGCTGCTGGCGGTCGCGGTCTATTACGTCATGGTGGTCACGGCCTTTACCTGGCTCTTCCGGGCGCTGGAAAACCTGCTGGATATTCAGCGCAAACGTCCGCAAACGCTCAATGAAACGGAATGCGAAACCCTGCGTCAAAACCTGAAGCCGCCGGTGCAGACAACAAAAGCGCAGTCCGCCCGCGGCAACCCGCCGGCGCTCGATTTGCAGGGCATCGAAAAATCCTGGGGCCAGCACCACGTCCTGAAGGGGATTGACCTGAAAGTAGAAAACGGCGAGGTGATCAGCATCATCGGCCCGTCCGGCTCCGGCAAAACCACCCTGATCCGTACCATCAACGCTCTGGAAAGCATTGATGGCGGCGAGATCATTCTTTACGGCGAGGATTATCTGAAGGGCGCCTCCATTATCGATAAACAGCAAATGCGCGCGGGCGTGCGCCGCATCGGCATGGTCTTTCAGGGCTTCAACCTCTTTCCTCACCGTACGGTGCTGGATAACGTGATGCTCGCCCCGCTCTATCACAAGCTCCTTGACCGCCCCGCCGCCAGAGAGCAGGCGCTCTGGCTGCTGGATCGCGTCGGTCTGCTGGCGCACGCCGAAAAATACCCGTACCAGCTCTCCGGCGGTCAGCAGCAGCGCGTGGCCATCGCCCGCGCCCTGGCGCTGAAACCGGACATCATGCTGTTTGATGAACCCACCTCGGCGCTGGACCCGGAGCTGGTTGGCGAAGTACTCAAGGTCATTCAGTCCCTCGCCCGTGAAGGCATGACGATGCTGATCGTGACCCACGAGATGGACTTCGCCTTATCGATTTCTGATCGGGTGGTGATGATGGAAAACGGCGTCGTGCAGAGCGATGTGCCGCCGCAGCGTATTCGCAGCGATGCCGCCGAACCGTCCCTGGCCCGCATTCGTGAATTTATGGGAGTGTAATAAATGACAACTGAACTGGAATTACGCCAGCAGCTGGCGGGCGCCTATCGTCTGGCGGCGCTGTTCGGCTGGGAAGACACGCTCTATACCCACTTCTCCGTTCGCCTGCCCGGCGACGGCGAGCCGCGATTTTTGATTAACCCCTTCGGCATGATGTTTGATGAAGTGACCGCCAGCAACTTAATCGTAGTCGACATGCAGGGCAAGGTCGTCGAAGGCAGCGCGCCGGCAAACTCGGCGGGCTTTACAATCCACAGCGCGGTCCATATGGCTCGCGAAGACGCCCACTGCGTGATCCACACCCACACGCTGCCCGGGATGGCAGTCGCCGCCTGTGCGGAAGGGCTGCTGCAGCTCAACCAGATCAGCACCGAGTTTTATCAACGCGTCGGTTATCATCCTTATGAAGGCGTGGCCTTCGATCTCGATGAACGCGTGAGGATCCAGCGCTCGCTCGGCGAGAATATCGCCCTGATCCTGCAAAGCCACGGCCTGCTGTCGGTCGGCCGCACCGTCGCCGACGCGTTTTACATCATGTATTACCTGAACCGCGCCTGTGAAATCCAGATGGCCGCCGCGCAGCTGGCTTCGCTCGGCTCCATTCATACGATCCCCGATCGCCTGAGCCAGCACGCCTGCGAGCAGCTGATGGGAGTCGAACATGAACGCCAGCTGGTGTGGCAGGCGTGGCTGCGTCGCCTCGACCGTCTTGATACTTCTTATAAGAGTTAACGCCTATGACTCCGTTCACTATTGTCGTGGATTGTAACGATCCTCAATATGCCCAGGAGATTTGCGCCGCTTTCGCGCCATTTCCGCAGGCAAAAGCGGTCCTGCCTGACCACCCCGCCGCTCGCGAGGCGCAATACGCCTGCTGCTGGTTTCCCGATCCGCAGATCCTGGTGCGATCGCCGCAGCTAAAGCTGATCCAGGCAGCGTCCGCCGGCGTCGATCATCTCCCGGCCAGCATTTTCGCCAGCGATGTTCCGCTCTGCCGGGTGGTTGACGATGATTTTCGCCACGGCATGTTTGAATACGCGCTGTGGGGCGTGCTGTGGTTTCAGCGCCGCTTTGACCGGGCGCTGGCTCACCAGCGCAAGCGCATCTGGAAGATGTATCCGCAGCGCGCGGCGGCCGATTATCACGTTGGCGTCATGGGCCTCGGTGAAATTGGCGGCTATATCGCCTCGCAGCTCGCCGGGATGGGGTATCGGGTTTCCGGCTGGGCGCGTAGCGAGAAATCCCTTGCCGGCGTGCGCTGCTTTCACGGCGACGCGCTGGCCGGTGAATTTCTTGGTCAGCTGGATGTGCTTATCAACGTCCTGCCGTTAACCGAGCAGACGCGAGGTATCCTCGCCCACCCTTTACTGGATCGGCTCCCCAACGGCGCGGCGTTGATAAACTGCGGCCGCGGCGAGCATATGGTGAACCAGGACGTGATCCGGGCGCTGGATAGCGGCAAGTTATCCGGCGCGGTGCTCGACGTCTTCCCCGTCGAGCCTCTTCCCCAGGAAGACCCGCTGTGGCAACACCCGCAGGTAGCAATTACGCCGCATATGGCCTCCATCGCCCAGACGGAGGCGATCGCCCGCCAGCTGCTGGATAACATCCAGCGGCTACATCGGGCGCTGCCGCTGAAAAACCGGGTGAACAAACAGAGTGGTTATTAAGCCCGAAAACGTCAAAAGCATAATATCCGCTGCTACGCTTAATGGTCTGTCCAATAAAAAATAAGGCTGGCAGCATGAATATTGATCTATCGGGGAAAGTTGCACTGGTTACCGCCTCCACCGGCGGCATTGGTTTCGCCATCGCCAAAGGTCTGGCGGCAAGCGGCGCGGAAGCGATCGTGAATGGCCGCAGCGAGCGTAGCGTGAATGCGGCCATTGCCCGCCTGCAGAGCGAGGTTCCCGGCGCGAAGACCCGACCGGCGATAGCCGATCTGAGCGACGCAGAAGGCGTGAATCAGCTGATACAAGCAGTAAACGGCATCGACATACTGGTGAATAATGCGGGTATTTACGGCCCGCAGGATTTCTATGCCACCGACGATGCAACCTGGGAAAGATACTGGCAAACCAACGTGATGTCCGGGGTTCGTCTTTCCCGCGCGCTGCTACCGGCCATGGTACAGAAAGGCTGGGGTCGGGTGGTTTTTATCGCTTCGGAATCGGCACGCAACATCCCGGCGGATATGATTCACTACGGGGTCACTAAAACCGCTCAGCTATCGCTGGCCCGCGGGCTGGCGAAATATGTTGCCGGCAGCGGCGTCACCGTGAACAGCGTCCTGCCGGGACCGACCCTCTCGGATGGCTTTGCCGAGATGATGAAAGATGAAGTCGCTAAAACCGGCAAATCGCTGGAGCAGTTGGCCAAGGAGTTTGTGATGGCAAACCGCCCCAGTTCGGTGATTCAGCGCGCGGCCACGGTAGAAGAGGTCGCCAGTATGGTGGTTTACGTCTGTTCGACTCAGGCTTCGGCGACGTCAGGCGCGGCGCTGCGCGTGGATGGCGGCGTAGTGGATGATATCGTCTGACGCGCTGCGCGCGGATAACAAAACGTTCAGCGCGCAGGCGTTTATCTTGAGCAAAGTTAGCGCCTGCGCGCTGCCCTTTCGCCGACCAGCAGCAGCGCCAGCGCAACCACAACCGGGACCAGCGATCCCCACAATACGGCGTTCCAGCCGAAGAGGTTCATCAACGCGCCCGAGGAAAATGAGCCAATCATCATGACGCCGAAAACGATAAAATCGTTCAGCGATTGCACCTGGTTTTTCTCTTCCGGTCGGTGGAAATCCATAATCTGCGTCGACGCGCCGGTAAAACCAAAATTCCAGCCGATGCCCAGCAGGATCAGCAACAGCCAGTAGTGCATAACATCAATACCGGCCAGGCCAACCATCACCGAGAGCGCCAGCAGAATCAACCCGGCAGCGTTAATACGCCGGGCGCCGAAACGAGCGATCAATTTGCCGGTGAAAAATCCGGGGCCGTACATGGCGATTACGTGCCACTGGATACCCAGATTCGACGCCTGCTGCGACAGGCCGTGCATATGCATGGAAAGCGGTGCGGCGGTCATCAGGAAGTTCATTACCATGTAGGCGATTGCGCCGCTAAATACCGTTCGGGAAAACCCGGGCTGGCGCACAATTTCGCCCAGCGGACGCCCGCCGGACTTCGCCTGCGCCGCCGGTTCGGCGGTTTTTACTCCCAGTAATACCCACGCCGATACCGCTGCCACCAGCCCCTGAGCAATAAAGGTCATGGCAAAGGTGTGCGGCGGCCAAAGATTCATGGTGCCGGTCACCAGCATCGGACCGATGACCCCTGCCGCCACTCCGCCCCCCATCACCAGGGAGAGCGCACGCGCGCGCCGTTCGCCGCTGACGCCGTCAGTAGCGGCAAAGCGAAAGGAAACCGCCACCGCCGCATAGGCGCCGCCGAAAAAGGCCGCGATGCAGAATAGCCAGAACGAACTTATGACCACCGCCGTCGCCGCCAGCAGTCCCGTCAACATACCGGCCCCGGTCCCGACCATAAACACCGTTTTGCGTCCGCGCCTTCTGGCCAGCGCGCCAAACGGCAAAATACAGGCCGCCATGCCCAGCACAAAAATGGTAATCGGCAGCGTGGCCAGGGTTGGAGAGGGCGCGATGGCGTTGCCAACAATCGCCCCGGTAGCGTAGAACACCACCGAGTTTGCCCCAGCCAGCGCCTGCGCCGTCGCCAGGCGAACAATATTCTGGTTTTGCTGCCTGACGGGCAACGTCATTTCAGCGCTCATAGATTTCATTATCCTGAATTCATTTTTCGTTATGCCAACGCCCAGGATGACATAATGAACGTAATCAGGCATTTCGACCAGCCATCACGCCGCCATCAATATCCCATACCGCGCCGGTCACCCAGCGGGTGCTATCGCTAAGCAGAAACGCTACGGTTTGCGCGATATCGTCAGGCGTACCGACGCGGCCAATAGGATGGAAGCCGTCGAAGCTACTCATCACATCCTTCACAGCATCTTCAGGTAGAAAGGCTTCATATATCGGTGTATGCACTACCGCCGGAGATACCGCATTGACGCGAATCCCGCTGCTGCCCAGCTCAATTGCCAGATTTTTGGTCAACGCATGCAGACCCGCTTTTGCCATTGAGTAGGCTGACGACGGCGTTGCGCCAATCGCCTGCTGCGCCCACATCGATCCAATATTCACAATTGAGCCTTTGATATTATTGGCCAGCATATTGCGCACCACGTCGCGGGTGATAAAAAAGGTCGCGCGGTTGAGATTCATATACCGATCGTAATCGGCCATTTCATGTTCGATGAACGGCTTCGGGAAGAAAACGCCAGCGGCGTTAACCAGCAGGCTGATATCCTGATGTTTCGCGTTGATGCTCTCCATAACCCGCGCCATACCCGCTTCGCTCATCAGGTCAGCGACGATGATCTCCACGTTACCCTCAGCCGCCAGCGCCTGACGGGCCTGCTCAGCCTTCTGCTGGCGATTGCCCACCAGCACGACCTGACCGCCCTGTTCAACAACCCGTCTGGCCGTTGCCAGCCCCATACCGCTGGTTCCGCCAACCACTAACAATTTTTTACCGGCAAACGCTGTGTTCATCATTAACCTCTTTATGCTTGATTTGGATGACCTAAGCATGCCTTTGCAGAGCCGCGCTGACGAATGAGAAGAAATCGCGTCACAATAAAGAAAATCTATCTTGATGGATTATACTCATGCCAAAATTCATTGATGGATATTCAGCATGCGCTCGCTTAACCGACTGAAATGGCTTCACGCTTTTGAAGCCGCCGCCCGCCACGGCAGCTTTACCGGCGCGGCCCGAGAGCTGGGCGTGACGCCTGCCGCCGTCGGGCAACTGGTCAGGGCGCTGGAGGATTGGGTTGGCCATCCGCTGCTGCACCGCACCCGCAGCGGTAAAGAGCGTCTCACTCTGGTGAACGAGGCGCAGGAGGCGCTGCAGGATATTACTCAGGGGCTGGATAAGCTGGAAAGCGGGCTGAATAAACTTCGCGGTCGCCGGGCGCGTTCCGTGGTAGTGATCACCGCCTCACAGGTGCTGATGATGAACTGGCTGATGGAGCGGTTAAACCGCTTTTCCGAAGCCTATGAAAACATCGACCTGCGCCTCAACGTTACGGAAAAGCTGATGGATGTTGCCCACGGCGAAGCGGATTTAGGCATCCGCTGCGGTCGCGGCGACTGGCCCGGTGTAGATAAAACCTGGCTAATGGATGAAGAAGCGGTGCTGGTGTGCAGCCCGCTGATCGTTCCAGCGGGCAAATCCGCCTGCGGCGACTGGCTGGCACAGCAAAAGCTGATCCACGATGATACGCCGCACCCGGGAGCCCGTTTTCCTTCCTGGGAGGAGGTTCTGCAGGCCGCTCAGGCCCCAGCGGCGCGCGATAGCGGGCTGCATATCAACTCAACGTCGGCGGTCATTCTGGCCGCGCTCAGCGGGCGCGGCGTCGCCATTGTCCGCCGGGCGCTGGTAAAACAGCTTCTCGCCACCGGTCAGCTCGTTCAGCTACATCCGGCCTACCGCTGGCCCCTCAGCTGGTCCTACTATATCGTGACGCCCCGGCATGCGGCCATGCGCCCGGAAGTGAAGGTATTTCATGACTGGCTGCTTCACGATGTGCTGGCGGAGAGCGGGAACGCTGATTTTCTGCCGCTGACCCCGCCATAGAAAACCTTTGTTGTTTTATGGGTTGACCTGGTCATGGATGCGCCACTTCTGTTTGAGCACATTTTTGTCCTGGCTATCCAGCCACTGATTTACCTTTTCCAGCAGCTGCGGGTTATCTTTATTCATCATATAGACTTTGAAGCTGGCGGTGCCCGGGAAGGGTTGCTCATTGGCCACGCAAAACACGCCCGGTTCATTGCTTTGGTAATACACGCCTTCGATCAGGTCGGTTACCATCATATCCGCCGTTTTCTGCCGCAGCGCTTCAAGGTTATCCACGTTATTTTTCACCCGAATAATCTGCGCCTGCTTGAGATGTTCATCCACAAAGCTTTGATTGGTGCCGCCCGGGTTCACCACCACCTTCACGTTTGGCTGGTCGATTTTTTCCAGGCTGCCGAGAGCGGGCGCCGCCGCGCAGTTAGCCAGCGCAATTTTGCCGTTCGGCACGACCGGCTGGCTTAAGGCAAATTCCTTCGCCCGGGCCGCAGTTTCCGTCACCCCGCCCATAGCAATATCAAACTTATCCGCTTTCAGGTCCGCAGAGAGCGTTGGCCAGCTGGTCGGCACAAAGCTTACCTTTAGCCCAAGCCGCTTGCCGAGATCCTTCGCCATATCAACATCGTATCCCAGCAGTTCTCCGGCTTTATTATGAAACGCCAGCGGCGCGTAATCTCCCGGTACGCCGACTTTAAGTTCGCCGCTTTGTTGAATGCTGTTCATGTCGCGCGCCTGGGCGCCGAAGGCGACAGCAGCGATGACGAAAGCAATACCTGACTTCAACTTCATCTTTATATCCTTGTTCAAATATGAACCGTTTTATGATTATCCTGCGCTGCGCAGCGGATTCTGTTTATCGTTCATAAAATCTTTAATCATGGATGCCGTCAATACCGGCGGCGAAAAACGCGAGATCGTTCCGTCGGCCGCTTGCCCGGCGAGCTGCTCGCAAAAGCGCTCAACCTGATTAACCGGACAGCCGGCAATATCCTGGGCGGAAAAACGCCACCACCGTAGCGCCAGCAGCTGCTCGATAATCGCCTCGCTAAAGCGCATGCGGATAACTTTCGCCGGGTTACCGCCGACAATGGCGTAAGGCGCGACATCTTTGACCACCAGCGCGTTGGCGGCGACAACTGCGCCATCGCCAATAGTGATGCCCTGCGCCAGTGTGACGTTCTGGCCAATCCAGACATCGTTGCCGATGGTTATCGGTCGGGGAGTTTTTTCAAAAGGGTAAAACTGGTTGGGCCTGCCGCTATCGGCAGCCAGCGTCGCCATCACGCCGGAGTGATGGGCATAAAAAACCGGGCTGGCGCTGGCCCACTCCAGGGGATGCCGATCGCCAAGTACCTGTAACCGGTCGGCAATCGATGTGTAGCGCCCCACTTTAATCAGCGCCGGCAGCAGGGTTCGCGTATAGCTAAAAGCGCCCAATGAGGCCAGCCGTTCGCCGCAGCGCCCCCAGTAGGTGGTATACGCCTCGGTGGTTAAATTTTCCGGTATCTCGATCGGCAGATCGTCACGGTAAAAGGCGTGGGCGCAGACCAGCTTCTGCCCGCCGACAAAAATTCGCTGCGCCTGCAACAGGGGTTTAAGATCCCCAAAGGTGATTTTCATGATCGATTTCCCGCACCAAAGTATTCCCGGTCAGCCGCTTCATCTCTCGATCATTGATAGCGTACCGATCCGCTCGCCGCGCGAAAAATCACTATGACATCTCTTTTTTGTGAGCTACAACGCGAAAGCGTTGGGCCGTAATCGCCTGCGATCGTCAGTTATACTCCAGCGCAAAGGTCACCATGCTATTGGCGGTGCCGGCGGTCACCGCATCATCGGTCTGAACGTACTGGGCGTTGAAGTTGATATTCTCCGCGCTGCCGGCGCTGCTGGCGTTAATCCGCTTTAGCACCGGGAGATTGCTGGCCTCGTTGATTTTGACGCTGGTCCCTGCCGCAGGCGCCGGGGCGCTGTTATTGCCGTACGTGAGCCTGACGCCCACCCCGCTCGCAGAGGCGTTGGCTTTGCTTAACGCGAGGGTATCCGTACCGCCGCCTGGTGAGGTGACGCCAAAAAAGCCGATGCGGATATCGGTTGGCGTGGAGCAAAAGACCGGTATGGAGAAGCTTTTCGCGCTGCCGCCGGTGGTGCTTTTGCCCTTGAACTCCGCTTTATTCACCGTCCCCAGGCTAACGTGAATATTCGTGGTTGAAACCTGACAGCTGCCGCTGCTGCCGATATCGACGTTCAGCGCCGCCATATCGAGCGTGACCGGCGAGCTGGCGACAAAACCGGCGCGGCTGTCGGCCTGCTGCTGGATCGTCAGTTCGCCAATCTGCGGCTGCGCCGGAACGTTAGCGTGGTTACCGCTGACCAGGGCGACGTCCCCGGTCTTATAAAACGTCACAAAGACTTTCACCACAATCTGCTGCTGGTTCAGCAGGTTAGCCATCTCCTGGCTGTCACACACCGTCACGGATTCCGCATTATCAGCCGCGTGGCTGCCGTCAATAAAGCGAACCGCGCCGCCGCTGCACTGGAAGCCCAGTGAGTATCCGATACCCTCCAGCGCCGAGGGGAACACGTGCTGACCGCCGATGGAAAGCGGCGATGAGGCCGTTTTTAGCTGCCGATAAACCAGACGCTTTGCCGCCGCTTTCGGCACCTGAAGATCGCAGGAGAAATGAATCCCGCTGCCGTTATCCGCCATCACGCCGGTCATCTGCGTATTCAGCGGCAGCGTGGGCAGGTACTTGATATTCTGGACGTTCACGGTCATCTGGCCGATATCCCCTTTGCAGGTTTCCGCCCAGCCGCTGTGGCTATAGATGCCCGCTATCAGCAGGAATAAAAACGATACTATGCGCAAAATCACCTCTGTGCAGACCTACTGGCAGAAGCCAGAGACGGTTTTAACCGGACTCTGCCTCTGCTGTACGGTATCGGTAAGATGGAAATGCAGCGCGCATCTCCGTGAGATGTTGTCGGCATTCCAGGCGACATCCAGCGTCCCTTCCTGCGGAATGCCGCTCAGATAGACCTGCCCGCCGTCGGCCACCATGCCGCCCGGGGCCCCGCCAGGATCGCCTTCAGCTTTCCGCAAGCGAACGCTGGCGCCGAACGGCAGCGGCCCGTGACTATCGCTGAGGGTAAACAGCACGCGGCTGCCGATATGGGTCTGGTAGTTCGCCTGCACCACCGCCCCGCCGCCGGGGATCACCGTCTGTCCTTCAAGTTCGACATCGGCATCGTCGGCCAGCGATTCGGTATCAAGCGTAATGGTGTTTTTGCGATAGGCCGTCAGCGAAGGCACCACCGCATAGCCTCGCCAGTCGGTATGCACATTGCTGCCGTTCTGAATCGCCACCTCAGCAGCGCCCGGCGCACGCACGATGGCAAAGCTTTCGCCGACGGTCTGCCCGAGCGTCACGCCATGAGGATGGGCGACAACGGAGCCCGATGCGCCCCAGGTAAGCTGCTGACTGGCGCTATCGTGGCGATAGCCGAGCTGCGCGGTTCCGTAGCCGCCGTGGTAATCCAGCGCGGCGCTGCTGTTACTGCCCTGGCCGCCGTTAACGTAGCCCTGCTGGAGGGAGTAGTAGAGATTGGGATGATGCGGAAGCGAACCGAACAGCGACGCCTGCTGCGAAGTACGTCCGCTATTGTCGGAGGTCATGCTGTAGCTGATCGCGCTCTCGGATAGCGGGCCGAAAAGCGGAACGCTCAGATTAAAGGACCACGAACGATCGGCTTTTTGTCGATCGGATGAATGGGTGTAGTAATAACCCACGCCCCACGTCACGCCTCGCCAGGCGCTGTAAAATCCGAGATGCAGCGTTTCATCGCGGCTATGACTGTGCCAGTACTCCTGCGACCAGGCGGATATCGCCAGGCTGCTGATACCGCCAAAGGCCTGAGAAAGCGATATTTCTTCGCGGCTGCGCTTGTTGTCGAGCAGCCCGTTGCGGCTTTCAAGCGCATTCGCTTCGCTGAAGTCATAGTAGCCACTGGAGGAGTAGCGATAGCTGGCGAGACTGAATGAAGTCCCCGTGCCGGCAAAATCCTTCTGATACTGCACGCGCACCGAATGACCTGCCGAGCGCTTTCCCGACGGCGCTGTGGTGTTTGCCCACGTCGCATCGCCTCCGATCGACCCCAGTTCGCCCAAACCGCGCCCGATGCCAAGCGCCCACGACTGGTAATCCTGCGCCAGCTGGCTACCGCCGTAGAGCGTGAATTCAGCCGGTAGCCCATAAAACAGCGTGCCCTGTAAAAACGTCGGCGACTGCCCCTGGCGCTGCGCTGAACGGAAGCGCCCGGCGCTCAGGTTGTATTTAACCCGCCCTTCGCGCAGCATAAAGGGTACGGCTGAAAAAGGTTGCGTAAAGGTTCGCACCGAACCGTCGCTCTCTTTCACCTGGACTTCGAGGTCGCCGCTTTGCGCCGTCGGATAGAGATCGTTTATTGCAAACGCCCCCGGCGAGACGAACGTTTCATAGATCACGTAGCCATGCTGGGATATCGTCACCTTCGCATTACTATGCGCCATCCCGCGGATCGTTGGAGCGAAGCCGCGCTGGCTGTCCGGCAGCATTTCATCATCGGACATTAGCTGAATACCGCGAAACTGCACGCTGTCAAAGACGTCGCCGGTCGTAAAGGTATCGCCCATTCGCAGCAGGCTTTTGAGGGATTTCACATCGCGCTGTAGCCAGGTGCTCTGCGAATTCCAGCGCCGGGTGCGATCGTACTCCATCGACGATACGTTGCGCAGGCGCCAGGCCCCAAGGTTAACCCCGCTGCGTAGGTTCAGATAGCTGGATTGGCTATTGTCATCCGACTGCCGGGTTTGCGACCCGGTCAGGTTGTAGTTAACAAACGCCGCCGGGATACCGTCGTCCCAGCGCGCTGGATCCACGTATCCGCGGCTCTGGACGTTCATGGCCGCCTGGGGAATGCTTAAGATCAGGCGCTGATCGGCAAAATCGAAACGGCTACTGGCATCAGGAATGTAGCACTCGATGTGGGTGAACGCTTGCCCCTCATGCAGCGATTGAAAGGCAGAAAAAGCGCTGACGTTCACGCCATATTCCGCCAGCTGCGCCGGGGTTAACTGCGGCTGCAGCGCGCCGTTGCTGTCGATAAACGTCACCTCGCCCCGGGTTATTTCCTGATTATTCACCCAAATGCTGACTGAATAAGTCCCCGGCTGCTGGCCGCCTGATTTTGCAAAATAGCGTAAGTCAGCGGTCTTTTGCTGCGGATTGGCAAATTCTAAGGCCGCCGGATCGAAGTACTCATCCGCCCGCGCGATGCCGCTTTGACAAAGCAGGAAAAGCGCCGTCGGCACCGTCGCTAATAATGAAATCCCGCCGGTTGGCGCAGCGATCGCCGTATAACCGGAAGTCATACCAGAGGGGTTATTTTTCACAATATCCTGACCAGACGAAGCAAAATTACTGTTGCGCGAAATCCGTCATCCCGCCGAAATCATTAATGGCGCGCCACTTAATAATGCCGGTGCGATGAATCGGCCACTCTTGCTGGCTAAAGGGTCCAATCATGCCGGGTTCAGTAATCTCCTTGCCGCCCACCGAAAGGGTAAAAAATGAAACAAAATAGGGCGTCGGGTTTTGTGCTACCAGCCGTGAGCCGTCAATTTTAAACGTCAGCTTGCGCCATGCATCGGCTGGGTCACCCGTCAGGCCATTCGGGCGATAGAAGATCTTAAATTTTGATTTAATATTGACCTGTAGCTTATTCACTTCATCTTTTTTCGTTGGCGCAATACTTTTTACATTGAGCCAAAATACCGATTCCCGATCCGCGGGCAGCGTTGCGCCAATGAAATTAATACGCAACACGTTCTGCTGTTCTGGATCGAGCCGGAATAACGGCGGCGTAACGATAAACGGCACCCGGCTCTTATTATTCTCCGCATAATTTTCCACCCACGATTGCACCAGATAAGGCGAATGGCTATCTGCATTAGTAACTGATATTGCGGCCTCTCGCTTCCCTTCCTGATAGATTACCCGGGTTCCTCCCATGACAATACCGGCGTGGGCCGCAGTGGATAATATTAACAAGGCTAGCGCGGCGATCGTTCGTTTCATAATCATTACCGTCCGGGAATAATAAAAGCGGGTATCAGTAACAAAGCCTGATAATAAATATGGATAAACCAGGGCGCCCGTCTTTCAGACAGGCAGAAGCTAACGCCTTGCCCGGCCCGGGCAAGCTTTAATAAAAGTAGCGTTACCCGCTTTTATTTTATTAGTTGTAAACCATATTGAAGTTAGCTGTACCGTTGGCAGAACCCGCGGTAACCGCACTGGTCGAGACATAGTCAGCAAAGAATTCGAGATCGGCGGTTCCGGTAGTGGTGCCGCTGGCACCGGCGGTAACGCTATGGCCGCGAGAAACGTCGCCAAGCTCAACCGGCGTCGATTTGTCATCTTCATACAGCTTAATCGCTACCCCTTTTGCGGTACCGTGAATCGCCAGTAGATCGCTATTGTTGCTATCGCGGGTACCGTCAAACAGCACCGAGACGGTGGTGACGGTGGAAGGACAATCTTTGACTTTGATATGAAAGGAGGTTTTGGTGGTTTCTGAACCCGTGCCGGTAAAATAGCTGCTCGCCCATTTTCCCAGATCGACGCTTTGATTCGCGCTGGTGCTATCAACATTACAGGAGGAGTCGGTAATGGAGCCGGTAAATTCCACCTGACCGCCCGTTCCTTGCGTGCCCGCATTCGAGCCGGGATTCACGGTCATTGCCGAACTGGCCGGCTGTGAAGGCGTGGATAATGCGCTGCCAGACACCAGAGCACCGACAAACATTGCCATAATACGAAATTGCGTTTTCATTATTTATCTCATCTCTAACTTATATTTTTACAGATTCCGCGCTAAGGCTTAAGGCCGCGCAAATCTGCATACAGATCCTCCATGTTAATAGTATTGGCGTTCCGTCCGCAGGCCATCAGGAAAAAACCCGTGCCGCTCAATTGATCATGCGTAATAAAATAAAAAGTGCTTTTAGCGAAATTGACTAACCATTTATTCAGGGAACAAATAAATACTATCCCTACCCATTACAAATCGCAATATTTTGTTATGTTAATGAAATGCTGTTTTATTTCACATATAAAAATAATATTAAAGACATTGCGCTTTTTGTTAATTAACGCAACCAAAAATCACGATACAATAACATCAAATCGCAACATTGGATTGCACAATTTAACAAACACAACGAATTTAGCCGCTATTTTGCGGCAATAAATCCGTGAGCACGCACGGCATTTATTAAATATTAGGATTAATCTTAGGTTGCGTTCAATCTTATTTTCGTAAACGAATAATCAATAATCACGTGAGTAATTATTAATAATCAATATGGAAGAAGCTTTTTTAAGCGGCAAGCGGCTGGACGCAAAAACAATAACAGTACTTTTTTTATGGGATAAAAGCCCGCAATCATACAAGATTGCGGGCGGTATTGAAAAATGAACAAATAACAGGCTTCGATCAGAACAGGCCCAGCGGCGCGGTACCGTAGCTGACCAGCAGGTTTTTCGTCTGCTGGTAGGCGTTGAGGGCCATCTTATGCGTTTCACGCCCTACGCCGGACTGTTTGTAACCGCCGAATGCGGCGTGCGCAGGATAGATGTGATAACAGTTGGTCCACACCCGGCCGGCTTTAATGCCGCGCCCCATGCGATAGGCAAGATTGGTATCCCTCGTCCACACCCCAGCCCCAAGGCCGAACTGGGTCTGATTAGCGATAGACAGCGCCTCAGCTTCATCCTTAAAGGTGGTCACGCCAATCACCGGGCCGAAAATCTCTTCCTGGAAGCTGCGCATATCGTTGCGTCCCTGAATCAGCGTCGGCTGAATATAGTAGCCGTTATCCAGTTCGGCAGAGATGCTGGCGCGTTCGCCGCCGGTCAGGATGGTACCGCCTTCATCGCGAGCGATCTTGATATACGAGAGTATTTTATCGAACTGCTGACGTGACGCCTGCGCGCCGATCATCGTACCGGTGTCAAAGGGGTCGCCGCGGCGAATTTGCGCCACTTTGTCCATGACCCGCGCCATAAAGGGTTCGTAAATAGACTCCTGAATCAGCGCGCGGGACGGGCAGGTACAAACCTCCCCTTGGTTAAAGAAGCCCAGCACCAGGCCTTCCACCGCCTTCTCGATATACTCTTCTTCCCCCTCCATCACGTCGGCAAAGTAGATGTTCGGCGATTTACCGCCCAGCTCAACGGTGCAAGGGATAATGTTTTCCGCCGCGCAGGCCATAATATGGCGGCCAACCGGCGTCGAGCCGGTAAAGGCGATTTTGGCAATGCGTTTACTGGTGGCCAGCGCTTCGCCCGCCTCCTTGCCAAAACCCTGAACCACGTTAAGGACGCCCGCCGGGAACAGATCGCCAATAATCTCCAGCAGCAGCGTGATGCTGAGCGGCGTCTGCTCCGCCGGTTTTAGTACCACGCAGTTACCTGCCGCCAGCGCCGGCGCCAGTTTCCAGGCGGCCATTAACAGCGGAAAGTTCCACGGGATAATTTGTCCGACCACGCCAAGAGGCTCATGGAAATGGTAAGCCACCGTCGTTTCATCAATCTCCGCCGTGCTCCCTTCCTGCGCGCGCAGGCAGCCGGCGAAGTAGCGGAAGTGATCGACCGCCAGCGGCAGGTCGGCGTTGAGCGTTTCGCGGATCGGTTTGCCGTTATCCCAGCTCTCCGCCACCGCCAGATACTCGAGGTTGGCCTCAATACGGTCGGCAACCTGCAGCAGCAGATTGGCGCGCTGCTGAGCCGACGTTTTGCCCCAGGCGTCGGCGGCCCGATGCGCCGCATCCAGGGCGAAGTCGATATCTTTGGCATCCGATCGTGGAAACTGACCAATGTTGCTACCGTCGACCGGGGAGGTGTTCATAAAGAATTCGCCGCCAATCGGCTCGACAAATTTACCATCAATAAAGTTACCGTAAGCAGACTTCAGTGAAACCAAAGCGCCCGGCGTGCCAGGATGTGCATAACGCATCGCGAATCTCCTTCATGTAGGGTTGAAGCGCAGCGGCGTATTAGTTTTGTCCGGCGGCTCGCTGCGTCTTCAGACCATTGCAGGGGGCGTGCCACCTTTTTCGCCACCAAAAATATTTCTATTTTTCATATTGATAGCCTATAAATCTCGCTTTCTGTTGCACTGAATGTTCCTTATGTGTTGCAAATCGCAACACTAACAAAACCTTGTAGCTACAATATTGCAACACTAGTGAGATGACGAGGTGTCCCGTGCCAGGAAATCCATTTGCCCTGACGCCAGAGATCAAAGCGAGCCCGCTGCTGAGCGACTCCTGGTGCCGCAGCCAGCGCTATGGCATCGACCCCGCTACTGACGACTTCCCTCGCCTGCACGCCAGCGAGCTGGCCGACAGGCTCGCCAGCCATAGTCGTCTGCAAAAGCTGGCCCAGCCGGTGGTTAATGCCTTGTCCAGCAAGGTCAACGATCTGCAATCGGTGGTGATCCTCTCTGACGCCAGCGGACTGGTTTTGCAAACCTTTGGTGAGACGCAGGCCATGCAGAAAGCGCAGCGCTTCGCTTTAGCCCCGGGCAACCTGTGGAGCGAAAGCGGACGCGGAACCAACGCCATCGGCACCGCGCTGGCGATAGACGACAGCTGCGAAATTGATGGCCGTCAGCATTTCCTCACCAGCAACCAGGGCCTGTATTGCGCCGCCGTACCGCTGCAAAATCCCGAGGGGAAAATAGCCGGGGTGCTGGATATCTCCGGCCCGGCCCACTATCCGCACGCCCGGACGCTGGCGTGGGTAAAAGGCGCCGCGAAGCAAATAGAATATCTATGGGTGAAACAGAGTCTGCACCCGCAGCAGTGGCTGATGAGCCTGCATCCCCGGGCGGAAAAACTCGACAGCGTAGACGAACGGCTGCTGGTCTTTACCGATAACGTGCTGACGGCGGCTAACCGGCTGGCGATGCGCGAATTCGACCTCGACGCCGCCCGGTTTGGTCATCTCACTTTCCAGCAGCTTTTTCCGCAGCTGCGGCAAACCGCCGTTACTATCCCGCTGCCGGTCGCCGTCGGAGGGCACAACTACTATTACCGTCTGCGTGCTCCCGCGACCGCCAGCGTGGCGACGACCGCGCGCCCGGCACTCGATCTGCCGTTCTCCAGCCCGCATGAATCAAAAAAGCTGCTGCGTCTGCTTAATGCCGGGATTGGCTTATGTATCGAAGGAGAGACCGGCTGCGGCAAAGAGTACGTCAGCCGCACGCTGCACCGGCACAGCCGCTGGAGCAGCGGCAAATTCGTCGCCATCAACTGCGCCGCTATTCCGGAATCGCTAATTGAATCAGAACTGTTTGGCTACCAGCCCGGCGCGTTTACCGGGGCAAACAAAAACGGCTATATCGGCAAAATCCGCGAGGCCGATGGCGGCATTCTTTTTCTTGATGAAATTGGCGATATGCCGTTAGCGCTACAGACCCGGCTGCTGCGGGTCTTGCAGGAGAAAGAGGTCACGCCGCTAGGCGCCAGCCGGAGCTCGCCGGTGAACTTCGCGGTCATTTGCGCGACCCATCGCAACCTGGCGCAGCGGGTGGGCGAAGGCGTCTTCCGCGAAGACCTGCTCTACCGCCTGCGTGAGTTTGCCCTGACGCTGCCGCCGCTGCGCAAGTGGCCTGAACTGCCTGCGTTTATTCAGCGGCTGTGGCGCGAGCAGGGCGGAGAGAAACGTCGCATCACGCTGGCCCCGGAGGTTATACAACGGCTGGCGGCTCAGCCCTGGCCAGGCAATGTGCGCCAGCTGCAAAGCCTGATGAGAGTATTGCTGGCGCTTGCCGAAGATGGCGAAACGCTGGGGGTCGATGATTTGCCTCATGAGTACCGAACCCCGACCGCCGCGCCGGGTGGGCTACAGCAGCACGATGCGCAGCTGATTGCCGACACCCTGGCAAGCTATAACGGCAATATCAGTAAGGCCGCGCAGGCTTTAGGCGTCGCACGCAGTACGCTCTATCGCCGCGCCGCCCGCCGCGGAGGCCAGTGAGCCAGCCATGGAGATTACGTCAGGGCGTGAAGCGCGGCGGTAGCCAGGCGAACAGGCGTTTACTTATCGTTTCGCACAGGGAGGTTAATCGTCGCCCGACGCCCTGCCAGACAAGCTGCGCGCTACCGACGCCACAGGCTGAAATAAATCGTCATGGATTCAGCCAGGCTATTTAGCCTCACAACATTCATGACTGGCGTAATGCGCTTTTTTATTTTAGTATTTACTAAATTTAGAAAAGACTAAAATAAATGAATACACCAGAACAGCTACAGGCCAGCGCGGGCGAAGCCGCCGCGCTGCTGAAAGCCATGAGCCATCCCAGCAGGCTTTTGATTCTGTGCATGCTGTGCGATTCGCCGGGCACCAGCGCCGGCGAGCTGGCGCGGATCACCGGATTAAGCCCCTCCGCCACATCTCAACATCTGGCGCGAATGCGCGATGAAGGGCTGATCGGCTGCGAGCGTCAGGCGCAGCGGATCCACTACTTCATTACCCGGCCAGCGGTGCAGCAAATCGTCACCGCGCTAAAGTCAATTTACTGTCCTTAAGGAGCGTCTATGACTATCGCTACACTTTCTCCCGCCGAAGCCCGGGCGCTCATCGACAGAGGCGCCCGGCTGGTCGATATCCGCGATGCCGATGAATACGCCCGTGAGCATATTCCCGGCGCACAGCTCGTCCCACTGGAAACCTTGAACAAAGGCGCAGCGCTGCACGCCAGCCCCGAGGAGACGATTGTTTTTCACTGTCAGGCAGGTTCGCGCACTCAGAATAACGCCGCCCGTCTGGCCGCCTCCGCCGCGCCGGCGCAGGCCAGGCTGCTGGCTGGTGGAATACAGGCCTGGAAAGCGGCAGGTCTGCCGGTGGAAGAGGATAAATCACAGCCGCTACCGCTGATGCGTCAGGTTCAAATCGCCGCAGGCGTCCTGATTTTGCTTGGCGTCGCTTTAGGTTATACGGTTAACAGCGGCTTTTTTTTGCTTAGCGCATTCGTCGGCGCCGGACTCGCCTTCGCCGGTATCACCGGCTTTTGCGGCATGGCGCGGCTTTTGGCGCTGATGCCCTGGAATCGTCGTTGACCTCTACCTCTTTCGGTCAGCTGTTGATAACGCTTTTGCTGAGCTATGGTTATTGTCAGCGATAATTTTTATCAGCACACAGGAGAAGAAGTATGTTTACAGTCGGTGACCTGGTACAGCCGCGCGCAGGCGGACCAAAACTCAAAGTCGTTGAAGTCCAGGGCGACAGCATTATTGCCGTTCAGGCCGGTAACGAGCAGGGGGAGAAATATACGCTGAAAGCAACCGAGGTAACGGCTTATAAAGAAGACGGCGATTTTGGCGTGTGCTGATTAAGCCGGGTAAAAATAACGGTGGGTTTCCCCACCGTTCTGAATATTAGATCAGGAAGCTCTCAAGGGATTTACCCTCAGCGACGGCTTTAGCGAGCGGCTTCGGCATACGTCCCTGCCCGGTCCAGGTTTTCTCGGCGCCGGTATGATCGGTAAAACGATATTTAGCCGGACGCGGCTGGCGCTTTTTGCCGCCTTTTGAAGTCGCGGTCGCGTGGCCCACTAATTCCTCCGGGGTGATACCGTCAGCGGTCATTAATTCCAGCCAGGTGTTTATTTTTTCCTGATATTCCGCCTGCTGTGCCTGAGCAGCCTGCTCTTCAGCGCGTTTTTCTTCAGTGACGGTCCTTAGCTTTGCCAGCATATCTTCAAGCACGTCAATGGAGAATTCACGAGACATGGCGCGGAGTGAACGAATATTATTCAGTTTCTCTAATAGTAATGACATATATTTCAAAAAATTCCCAAATAGCAAATAAAACAAAAGTGACGGCAATAGTTTAATTGATTCGATTATTTATTTCCAGCCCTGGATAATTCTGTATATCCATCCTCACTTAGCGACAACAAATATGATAAACAAACCGATAACAGGGTAATTATTAGCAATGAATAAGCGCTGAAAGATAGCTCAATATGAATAGCGGCCATTCTTTGATGTAATACCTGTAGGCTCAGCGAGTTATCAGAATATTCCGCTTAGCCAGGCAAAATGCGGCAGGCGTCTGTACGGAATATTCATGCATGAGTTATGAATAGCCACCCAGAGAGTTATACAGCATATCATGCTGGTTTTATGCTCTTTGATACGTAAAAAACTCCAAAAGTGACCCCGTTCACATCAGAACCCGATTCTGTCGCGAAACGACACTGTTACCCATTGCCAGAGGTATCGTCCATTCTGCGCGTAATAAAATCAAATCATTGATAAATAATAAAAAATAAAGCAATGACAACAAAAGTAGCGTAATGAACAAAAAACAGCCAGTTGCAGAGTATTTTATCGACAAAAAGCCTTTAAATAAAAATTTATAGCTAGTTGCCACTTTTAATGCAGAGATATACTCTACACACATCAAAACAGGCAACCCAAAACGCTAAACAAAAGCGAATCTTTTGGCATTATCGACTTCATTTTCGAGGAGCACACCGATGTTCTCTGCGCAGTCCCGCTTGCGTCATGCGGTAGCAGACACCTTTGCGATGGTGGTTTACTGCACCGTTGTGAACATGATGATCGAAATCTTTCTCTCCGGAATGAGCTTCGAGCAGTCGTTATCTTCAAGACTGGTGGCGATTCCGGTGAACATTATTATTGCCGTCCCCTACGGTTTTTATCGCGATTTTGCGATGCGCCAGGCGCGCCGCGTCAGCACATCAGGCTGGATGAAGAACATTGCGGATGTGGTGGCCTATGTGACTTTCCAGTCGCCGGTCTACGTGGCGATTTTGCTGGTTGTCGGCGCTGACTGGCATCAGATTGCCGCGGCGGTAAGTTCAAATATCGTGGTGTCGATGATGATGGGCGCAGCGTACGGCTACTTCCTCGACTACTGCCGACGCCTTTTCCGCGTCAGTCCCTACCAGCAGGCCAAAGCCTGAGTTAATGCGAAAAAGCGACTGGTTCCGCCAGCCGCTTTTTGTCAGCTGTATTGCGCTTCGCCAAACAGGCCACTCAGAAAACGCTCAAGCGCCATGCGCGAACTGAATCCGTGTGGAATACCATAATGCTGCTGAGCGTCTCCCGCTAAATACAGCGGAAACTGCTCGTAATGATCGCAGGTTTTGATATCCGACGCGGGCTCCGCAAGCGTAGTGCTGCGTTCTTTTAAAGCCGGATGAATAATTAACGCGGTACGCCCCATACGAGCTTCACGGTTCACGTAAACATAATTATCGCCACGGCGATAGCCATAGGCTTTTTGCGTCACAACATCCATGGTGAAGCCGGCTTTTTCAAGAACTCGCGCCACCTCATCGGGTCTTAAATACATACTAATTCCTCATTATCTTTTACCGCACGTTAACCTTACCTTATTCATTAAAGCCAACGCTTTCGGAATATTCCATAAAGGGCGATTTACAGCATAAAGCAAAATCTTGTCCTACACTTATAGACTCAATGGAATAAAGGGAGAAACCAATGGCCAACCGAGCAAACCGCAACAACGTAGAAGAGAGCGCTGAAGATATCCATAACGATGTCAGCCAATTAGCGGATACGCTGGAAGAGGTGCTGAAATCATGGGGCAGCGACGCCAAAGACGAAGCGGATGCCGCGCGTAAAAAAGCGCAGGCGCTGCTAAAAGAGACCCGCGCGCGCCTTAACGGCAACAACCGCGTTCAGCAGGCGGCATGCGACGCCATGGGCTGCGCTGACAGCTACGTGCGCGACAAACCGTGGCAAAGCGTTGGCGCTGCAGCAGCCGTTGGGGTATTTATTGGCGTATTGTTGAATTTACGTCGATAATAAAACTGCCAGACCAATGAAGATAACAAATACGCGTCCACCCCTGCCTACTCCGGTATGCAGGGGTTTTTATTTGTCCTGAGAAGCGAGAGCCCGAGTCAGCTTTCGTACCACCTCGCCCGCCATCTCCGCTGAGGTTAAATTGGTGAAGCTCATCAGCAGCGCCCCTTCTCCCCGGCTATCCATTCGCCAGTCGCTTAACGCCTGGATGGCCAGACCGGCCTGTCTGCCGCGCAGGGCCAGTTGACGATCGTCGCCGCTTACCCTGACGACCATCTGAATGCCGCCCGCTTGCGGAACCACCGCGATACCGTGCTCCCGCAGCGCCGATTCAAGCCACTGACGACGCTGAGCATAGCTGGCGCGCATTTTCTTCAGATGGCGCCAGAAATGGCCTTCGCGGATAAAATCAGCCAGCGTCTGCTGCCACAACGTCGGCACGCTACAGCTCATCAGCGCCGCCTGTTGGCGAAACTGCGCCACCAGCGGTTCCGGCACCACCAGCCACGCTGCGCGTAATGCCGGGAAAAACGTTTTACTGAACGCACCGGCGTAGATGACGCGCTGCGGGGCGTCGAGGCTTTTTAGCGGCGGCAGCGGCTTGCCGCGATAGCGGAATTCGCTATCGTAATCATCTTCGATAATCCACGCGTTATTCTGCGCCGCCCATAGCAGGAGCTGTCTGCGCCGGGTCAATGAGAGCGCAACGCCGAGCGGGCTTTGATGAGCCGGCGTCAACAGCGCAAAATTCGCGTTTGGGTAATGCCGCTGCGCCCAGCCAATATCCATTCCGTCTTCGTCAACCGGAACCGGGCAGATCGCCACCCCTTCGCCGCTCACGATCGGCCGGATAAGCGGAAATCCCGGATCCTCCATCCACATTTGCTGGCCCGGCCGGGACAGGGTTCGCAGAATGAGGCTCATCGACGCCGCGTAGCTACCCGTCACCAGCACCTGCTCAGGACGACACTCTATACTGCGCGACAGGCGCAAATAATCGACGATCGCCTGCCGAAGCGTCGGGTCCCCGCAGGGATCGCCGGGCGCGAGATCGAAACGCGTTTGCGTACGCAGCCGGCGCCCCATGATCCGCGTCCACAGACCGCGTGGAAACAGATCCAGCGCGGGCAGCCCAAGCTGAAGCGGCAGCGGCGCCGTCGGTTCATCGCCGGTAACAGAGCGTTCAGGCACGCTTTGCTGTGGGCTGAGGCGATCGCTGACAAAGGTTCCCGCCTGCCCGCGCCGCTCCAGCCAGCCCTGCGCTACCAGCTCTCCCCAGGCGTTTTCAATCGTTGCTCGCGATACGCCAAGCTCCTGAGCATAGACCCGACTCGCCGGCAGCCTACTGCCCGGCGCCAGCTCGCCGCGCTCAATTGCCTGCTTGAGCTGTCGGGCGATACGCTGGTAATGCGGGATTTTTTTGGCGTCCATCATGGTCTGCTTTTTTCATCACAATATGGCTATCTTATGCAGTCCATTATAGTGCTATTTTCCTCGCGTCTTAATGAGGAGAGTAAAATGAACACACTACGTCAGCCGTACAATGAACTGAGCCCGGAAGTCTATAACGCTCTGGTTAAGGCCAAGATTGCGCTGGAAAAAAGCGAGCTGGACGGCGCGCTGATAGAACTGGTGTATTTGCGGGTATCGCAAATCAACGGCTGCGCCTTCTGCCTGGAGATGCACAGCAAAACCCTGCGTCAATCCGGCGTGGCGCAAAACAAACTGGACGCCCTGGCAGGCTGGCGGGTGAGCGCCCATTTCAGCGATGCGGAACGCGCGGCGCTGGCGTGGGCTGAATCGGTCACCCATATCGCCGAAAGCCATGCGGAAGACGCTGTTTATCTACCGCTCCTCGCTCATTTTAACGCCCGGCAGATTAGCGATCTGACTTTCGCCATCAGCCTGATGAACGCCTTTAACCGCCTGGCGGTAAGCATGCGTCTGTAATTTTTCGGTAAGAAATCCCGTCCCCCGGCGGATCTTTCCTCGGGGGCCAGTCTTTACAAAAACCATATATATTGAGTTGTTGAACTTTTAAATAACTACATCTAGTATTTCCTTCAACGATAACCCATAGCACGCGGCGCCAGTTTTTGCGTCGTGCTGTTATCTTAAATGGAAATACGAATCATGCGCATTACTATTTACACTAAAAATGACTGCGTACAATGCCATGCCACGAAACGGGCCATGGAAACCCGCGGGTTTGAATTCGACATGGTCAATATTGACCATCATCCCGAAGCCGTCGATATGCTGCGCGAGCAAGGCTTCCGCCAGCTACCGGTGGTGATTGCCGGGGAGACCCGCTGGTCCGGCTTCCGTCCCGATATGATTAACCGCCTGCGTCCAACAGCCTCAGCGGCCAGCCTATGAGCCTGATCGTCTACTTCTCCAGCAGTTCCGAAAACACGCATCGGTTCGTCCAGCGTCTGGGGCTGCCCGCCGTGCGTATACCGCTTAACGAACGCGAGCGCATTCAGGTAGACGAACCCTACATTCTTATCGTCCCCAGCTATGGCGGCGGCGGCACGGCGGGCGCAGTACCCCGCCAGGCGATCCGTTTTCTCAACGATCCGCATAACCGCCAGCTCATTCGCGGCGTCATCGCTGCGGGCAACCGCAATTTCGGCGAGGCCTACGGTCGGGCGGGTGACGTCATCAAGCAGAAATGCGGCGTACCGTACCTCTATCGCTTTGAGCTGATGGGCACCCCGCAAGATGTCGACAACGTGCGTAAAGGAGTAAGCGAATTTTGGCAACGACAACCGCAGAACGTATAACCACCGAGGCGCCGGATTTCCATGCCCTCAACGCGATGCTGAATCTCTACGACAGCAATGGTCGCATCCCGTTTGACAAAGATCGCCAGGCAGTGGCGGCGTTTATGGCCAACCACGTTGAGCCGAATACCGTGCCCTTCGCCAGCCAGGACGACAAGCTGACGTGGCTGGTCGCCGAAGGCTATTACGATGCCAGGGTCCTGGCGCGCTACGATCGCCAGTTTATTCTTGAGCTGTTTACCTATGCTCAAAACGGCGGTTTTCGCTTCCAGACCTTTCTCGGCGCATGGAAGTTTTATACCAGCTACGCGCTGAAAACCTTTGATGGTAAGCGCTACCTTGAAGGCTTTGCCGACCGCACCTGTATGGTGGCCCTGAGCCTGGCGCAGGGTAACGAGGCGCTGGCCCACCAGCTAACCGATGAGATCCTCTCCGGGCGTTTCCAGCCCGCTACGCCGACGTTCCTCAACGCCGGTAAACAGCAGCGCGGCGAACTGGTCTCCTGTTTCCTGCTGCGTATCGAAGATAATATGGAATCGATTGGCCGGGCGGTGAATTCGGCGCTACAGCTATCGAAACGCGGCGGCGGCGTGGCGTTTCTGCTCTCTAATCTTCGCGAAGCCGGGGCGCCGATCAAGCGTATCGAAAATCAGTCCTCCGGCGTCGTACCGGTGATGAAAATGCTCGAAGATGCCTTCTCCTACGCCAACCAGCTCGGCGCGCGTCAGGGGGCCGGCGCGGTCTATCTGCATGCCCATCATCCCGATATCCTGCGTTTCCTCGATACCAAACGCGAGAATGCCGATGAAAAAATCCGCATAAAAACGCTCTCGCTCGGAGTCGTCATTCCGGATATTACCTTTCAGCTAGCGAAGGAAGACGCGCAGATGGCGCTGTTCTCGCCCTACGACGTCGAACGTCTGTACGGTAAACCGTTCGGCGATATCGCGGTAAGCGAAATGTATGCGCAACTGGTGGCCGACGAGCGGGTATGCAAGCGCTGGATCCGCGCCCGCGATCTGTTCCAGCGGCTGGCGGAAATTCAATTTGAATCCGGCTACCCGTACATCATGTTTGAAGACACGGTTAACCGCGCGAACCCAATTGCCGGGCGCATCAATATGAGCAACCTGTGTTCGGAGATCCTGCAGGTCAACGCGCCTTCCACCTTTGATGAAAACCTGGATTACGCCAGCATCGGCCAGGATATCTCCTGCAACCTCGGCTCGCTGAATATCGCCCACACCATGGACTCTCCCGACTTTGCCCGCACGGTCGAAGTTGCCGTGCGCGGTCTGACGGCGGTGTCCGATATGAGCGATATCCGTTCGGTGCCGTCGGTCGCGGCGGGTAATGCCGCTTCACACGCCATCGGCCTCGGACAGATGAATCTGCACGGCTATCTGGCGCGCGAGGGCATCGCCTACGGTAGCGAGGAAGGGCTGGATTTCACCAATTTCTATTTCTATACCATTACCTGGCACGCGCTGCGCACTTCAATGCTGATAGCACGTGAAAGAGGGACCCGTTTTGCCGGATTCGAGCAGTCGCGGTACGCCAGCGGCGACTATTTCCGGCCCTACCTGGAAGGCGACTGGCAGCCGAAAACGGCAAAAGTCCGCGCGCTGTTTGCCCGCTCCGCGATAACCCTGCCCGACCGCGATATGTGGCGGCAGCTGCGCGATGACGTGATGCGCTACGGCATCTATAACCGCAACCTACAGGCGGTGCCGCCCACCGGGTCTATTTCGTACATCAACCACGCGACCTCCAGCATCCATCCGATCGTATCGAAGATAGAGATCCGCAAGGAGGGGAAAACCGGACGCGTCTATTATCCGGCGCCGTTTATGACCAACGACAACCTGGCGCTGTATCAGGATGCTTACGAAATCGGCCCGCAGAAGATCATCGACACCTACGCCGAGGCGACGCGTCATGTCGATCAGGGGCTGTCGCTGACTCTGTTCTTCCCCGATACCGCGACCACGCGCGATATCAATAAAGCGCAAATTTACGCGTGGAAGAAAGGCATCAAAACGCTCTATTACATCCGTCTGCGCCAGCTGGCGCTGGAAGGTACCGAAATCGAAGGCTGCGTGTCCTGCGCGCTGTAAGGAGAACAGGATGACCCATTTATCGCGCGTCAGCGCCATCAACTGGAACAAAATTGAAGACGAAAAGGATCTGGAGGTCTGGAATCGGCTGACCAGCAACTTCTGGCTACCGGAGAAGGTGCCGCTGTCTAACGATATCCCCGCCTGGCAAACGCTTTCCCCGGCGGAGCAACAGCTGACAATTCGCGTCTTCACCGGCCTGACGCTGCTTGATACCATCCAGAATACCGTTGGCGCCCCGGCGCTGATGGCCGACGCTCTCACCCCGCACGAGGAGGCGGTACTGTCGAACGTCAGCTTTATGGAGGCGGTACACGCTCGCTCCTACAGCTCCATTTTCTCTACTCTCTGCCAGACTAAAGACGTCGATGCCGCTTACGCCTGGAGCGAACAAAACGCGCCGCTGCAGCGTAAAGCGCAGCTGATGCTGGAGTACTACCAGGCTGATGAACCGCTGAAGAAAAAAATCGCCAGCGTTTTTCTCGAATCATTCCTTTTCTATTCCGGCTTCTGGCTGCCGATGTACTTCTCCAGCCGGGGGAAGATGACCAACACCGCCGATCTGATTCGCCTGATCATCCGCGATGAAGCGGTACACGGTTATTACATTGGCTACAAATTCCAGAAAGGGCTGGAAATAGTCAGCGCCGAGAAGCGTGAAGAGATGAAAAACTTCGCCCTCGATCTGCTGATGGATCTGTATGACAACGAGCTGGCCTATACCCGCGAGCTGTATGGCGATAGCGGCTGGGTTGAAGAGGTTAACGCCTTCCTGTGCTATAACGCCAACAAGGCGCTGATGAATCTCGGCTACGAGGCGCTGTTCCCGGCGGAAATGGCTGCCGTCAACCCGGCGATCCTCGCTGCGCTTTCGCCGAATGCTGACGAAAACCACGACTTCTTCTCCGGCTCGGGTTCGTCGTATGTCATGGGAAAAGCGGAAGAAACCGTCGATAGCGATTGGGACTTTTAGCCTTACTTTCACCAGGAATATATCTGCATATTTCCTGGTGATTTATTTCACATTATTCATTTTCATCCCACTCAATATCTTTCGGTCATCACTGCGTCATATTCAACAGAATGCCATCGATTTCCGCCCGAATTAAGCTAACATAACTAAAAAATATCAACCATGAGCAATTCCCGCTCAGCCCTTATATCACGGGGGATGTACCGGAATTGTCCCTTGTGCATTCCCGCAGTAATTCGCCATAAAGGGTTGTCACAGATTCTCAGTATGTTAGGGTGTAAAAAAGCAATTATCACCACCGGGTACCATATCGATATTAATAAATAACAGGAAACGCTCTATTGCATGGCAATTAAATTAGAAATCAAGAATCTCTATAAGATATTTGGCGAGCACCCGCAGCGGGCTTTCAAATATATCGAAAAAGGACTATCGAAAGAACAAATACTGGAAAAGACGGGGTTGTCGCTTGGCGTAAAGAACGCCAGTCTGACCATTGAAGAAGGCGAGATATTCGTCATCATGGGGCTCTCCGGATCGGGGAAATCGACCATGGTTCGCCTTCTCAATCGCCTGATTGAACCCACCCGCGGCCAGGTTCTGATCGACGGTGTCGATATCGCTAAAATCTCTGAGGCCGAGCTTCGCGAAGTGCGCAGGAAAAAGATTGCAATGGTTTTTCAATCATTTGCCCTTATGCCGCACATGACCGTACTGGATAATGCCGCTTTCGGCATGGAGCTGGCCGGCGTGCCGACTCAGGAACGCCAGGAGAAAGCGCTGGAGGCGCTGCGTCAGGTAGGTCTGGAAAACTACGCTCACGCCTGGCCGGACGAGCTCTCCGGCGGCATGCGTCAGCGCGTTGGTCTCGCCCGCGCGCTGGCGATCAACCCCGATATTCTGTTAATGGATGAAGCCTTCTCGGCGCTCGATCCCTTAATTCGTACGGAAATGCAGGATGAGCTAACTAAATTACAGGCCAGACATCAGCGCACCGTGGTATTTATTTCCCACGACCTTGATGAAGCCATGCGAATTGGCGATCGCATTGCCATTATGCAAAATGGTGAAGTGGTTCAGGTCGGTACGCCGGATGAAATACTCAATAATCCTGCCAATGATTATGTTCGAACCTTCTTCCGCGGCGTCGATATTAGCCAGGTATTCAGTGCCAAAGATATTGCCCGCCGTAGTCCGGTTGGCCTGATTCGTAAAACGCCAGGTTTCGGCCCGCGTTCCGCGCTGAAATTACTGCAGGATGAAGACCGCGAATATGGCTACGTCATTGAACGCGGGAATAAGTTTGTTGGCATTGTTTCCATCGATTCCCTGAAAGCCGCGCTGAGCGAGGGTCAGGGAATTGATGCGGCGTTAATCGACTCCCCACAGGCGGTGGATGCGCAAACGCCGCTCAGCGAGCTGCTCTCTCACGTCGGCCATGCACCGTGCGCGGTGCCGGTTGTCGATGAAGGGCACCAGTACATCGGCATCATTTCAAAACGCATGCTGCTGCAGGCTTTAGATCGCGAGGGGGCAAACAATGGCTGATCAATCTAACCCGTGGGACACCGCACCGACGGCGGATCGCGCCGCGCAATCCGCCGATGCGTGGGGTACTTCTACGCCAGCACCGGCCGATGGCGGCGGTGCCGACTGGCTAAGCAGCGCGCCTGCGCCGCAGTCGGAACACTTCAATATAATGGACCCGTTCCATAAAACGCTGATTCCGCTCGATAGCTGGGTCACGCACGGCATCGACTGGGTAGTGATGCATTTCCGTCCGATTTTCCAGGGGATCCGCGTACCGGTGGATTACATCCTGAGCGCCTTCCAGCAGCTGCTGCTGGGCATGCCGGCGCCGGTGGCGATTATTATTTTCTCGCTGATTGCCTGGCAGATTTCCAGCATCGGCATGGGCGCGGCGACGCTGATTTCGCTGATCGCCATCGGCGCTATCGGCGCCTGGTCGCAGGCGATGGTAACCCTGGCGCTGGTGCTGACCGCGCTGCTGTTTTGTATGCTGATCGGCCTGCCGCTTGGGATATGGCTGGCGCGGAGCCCGCGGGCGGCGAAGATTATCCGTCCGCTGTTGGATGCGATGCAAACCACCCCGGCGTTCGTTTATCTCGTGCCCATCGTCATGCTGTTCGGTATCGGTAACGTTCCGGGCGTGGTAGTGACCATTATCTTCGCCCTACCGCCGATTGTTCGTCTGACTATTCTGGGGATTAACCAGGTGCCGGCGGATCTGATTGAAGCTTCGCGCTCCTTCGGCGCCAGCCCGCGTCAGATGCTGTTTAAGGTTCAGCTGCCGCTGGCCATGCCGACCATTATGGCCGGGGTTAACCAGACGCTAATGCTGGCCCTGTCGATGGTGGTGATTGCCTCAATGATTGCCGTTGGCGGTCTCGGCCAGATGGTACTACGCGGCATCGGTCGCCTTGATATGGGTCTGGCCACCGTTGGCGGCGTCGGGATTGTTATCCTCGCCATTATTCTTGACCGTCTGACTCAGGCCGTAGGACGGGACTCGCGCAGCCGCGGCAACCGCCGCTGGTACGCAACCGGCCCTCTGGGGCTGATTACTCGCCCTTTCTGTAAATAAGAGCACATCCCCCCGCTGCCGGGGGATGGACTTCCCTTCTGACAAATAAAGGAACAACGATGCGACATACAGCGATCCTTGCCACAGCGTTTACCGCCCTCATTTCCACCACCGCCTTCGCGGCGGATCTGCCTGGTAAAGGCATTACCGTAAAACCAGCACAGAGCACAATTTCGGAAGAGACCTTCCAGACCCTGCTGGTCAGCCGCGCGCTGGAAAAGCTCGGTTATACCGTCGATAAGCCGAGCGAAGTTGACTATAACGTCGCCTACACCTCGATCGCCGCAGGTGATACCACCTACATCGCCACCAACTGGCAGCCGCTGCATGACGATATGTACGCAGCCGCCGGCGGTGATAAAAAATTCTACCGCGAAGGCGTGTTTGTGAATGGGGCGGCGCAGGGCTACCTGATTGATAAGAAAACGGCCGAGCAGTACCACATCAAATCTATCGACCAGCTAAAAGATCCGAAAATCGCCAAACTTTTTGACACCAACGGCGACGGCAAAGCCGATCTGACCGGCTGTACGCCAGGCTGGGGCTGTGAAGCGGTCATCAACCATCAGCTTGATGCCTACGGCCTGAGCAATACGGTAGTGCATAATCAGGGCAATTATGCGGCGATGATGGCCGATACCATCGCCCGCTATAAGGAGGGCAAACCGGTGATCTACTACACCTGGACGCCTTACTGGGTCAGCGACGTGCTGAAGCCGGGTAAAGATGTCGTCTGGCTGCAGGTGCCGTTCTCTTCCCTGCCGGGCGAACAGAAAGATATTGATACCAAACTGCCAAACGGCATGAACTATGGCTTCCCGGTGAACACAATGCATATTGTCGCCAACAAAGCCTGGGCCGAGAAAAACCCGGCGGCGGCGAAACTGTTCAGCATCATGAAGCTGCCGATTGCCGATATCAACGCCGAAAATGCCATGATGCACGCGGGACATGGTTCTGAGGCAGATATCCAGGGCCACGTCGATGGCTGGATCAAAGCCCACCAGCAGCAGTTTGACGGCTGGGTGGAAGAAGCGCTGGCCGCGCAGAAATAGTCTCCCAATTTATAGCCAATTCCCGGAGGCGATACTACACATCTGTCCGGGCTACAAAACCCGTAGCCCGGGCAAGGCGCTTTGCGCCGCCCCCGGGGAAGTCGGCCTCCTGCACAACACGACATCTCCTGTTCTAAATGATGGGTTGATATGCAAATAAACTGCATAACTTTAGCCATCAACGTTTTCGTTACTGTTAAGCCGCGCCGCTCTCTGCTAAGGTAAATCCACCTGATTAATCATGTGATTTTCACGTGAGTTATTAATAAGCTACTCCTATGGAAAACCCTGACGCATTGATGCACACTCCCCCCGCTGACGAGGCGACGCTGGCTGAAGGCATTAAAGACAGCCTGCCGATCGTCATCAGCTATATTCCCGTCGCCTTCGCCTTCGGCCTGAACGCCACTAAGCTTGGCTTTACTCCGCTGGAAAGCCTGTTCTTCTCCTGCATTATTTACGCCGGCGCCAGCCAGTTCGTGATCACCGCCATGCTGGCCGCAGGAAGCTCGCTATGGGTCGCCGCGCTCACCGTCATGGCGATGGACGTTCGCCATGTGCTGTATGGCCCGTCCCTGCGCAGCCGCATTCAGCGCGCGATGAGCAAGAAAAAAACCGCGCTCTGGGCATTCGGCCTGACCGATGAAGTATTTGCCGCTGCCACCGCTAAGCTGGTCCGCGACAATCGACGCTGGAGCGATAACTGGATGATCGGCATCGCTTTTATGTCCTGGGCGTCATGGGTCTTCGGCACGCTGATCGGCGCTTATTCGGGCAGCGGCCTGCTGACTAACTTTCCGGCAGTGGAAGCGGCGCTGGGCTTTATGCTGCCGGCGCTGTTTATGAGCTTTTTACTCGCCTCATTCCAGCGCAAGCAGTCGCTGAGCGTTACCGCCGCGCTGGCAGGCGCGCTGGCTGGCATGATTCTGTTTTCCATACCCGCGGCGATCCTTGCCGGGATTGTCTGCGGCTGCCTGACCGCTCTGGTGCAGGCCAGCATTCAGGGGATGCCCGATGAACAGTGATGTCTTCATTCTCGGCGTCGTGGTCGGCTGCGTGAACTATCTCTTTCGCTATCTGCCGCTGCGCCTGCGCGCCGGAAACGCGCGTCCGACTCGCCGCGGCCCGGTCAGCGTCCTGCTCGATACCATCGGCATCGCCTCCATTTGCGCGCTGCTGGTTGTCTCCAGCGTGCCGGAAATCCTCCATGACGCCCGCCGCCTGCTGCCCACATTAGCAGGCTTCGCCGCGTTGGGCCTGGCGTTTTGGAAAACACGCAGCATAATTACGCCTACGCTTTTGAGCGCGCTAACCTACGGTGTTGTCTGGAAAATCAGCGTATGGCTATAAGCTTAAAGTATAAGTTTTTGTCAATAATTGATTTGATTTATTTGTCACAATAGTTATTATATCGGCTGTAATTAATGAGGTCATAACCAAAATGGATAGTTCGTTTACTCCCATTGAGCAAATGCTCAAGTTCCGCGCCAGCCGTCACGAAGACTTCCCTTTTCAGGAAATTCTGCTTACTCGTCTTTGCATGCATATGCAGGGAAAACTGCTGGAAAACCGTAACAAGATGCTGAAAGCGCAAGGGATTAACGAGACATTGTTTATGGCGCTGATCACGCTTGAGTCTCAGGAAAACCACAGCATTCAGCCTTCCGAGCTGAGCTGCGCGCTGGGCTCTTCGCGAACCAACGCCACGCGCATTGCCGACGAGCTGGAAAAACGCGGCTGGATCGAGCGCCGCGAAAGCGATAACGATCGTCGCTGCCTGCATCTACAGCTTACCGAAAAAGGGCATCAGTTCCTGCGCGAAGTCTTACCGCCGCAGCACAACTGCCTGCATCAGCTCTGGTCCTCTTTAAGCACCAGCGAAAAGGATCAGCTTGAGCACATCACCCGTAAGCTGCTTGGTCGCCTTGACCAAATGGAAGAGGATGGCGTGCTTGCGGAGTCTCTGCGCTAAGCGCGGAACCAACCGCTCACCAATTTTTCTGGATTGACAAGGAAAACGGACAGGCCAGCAGATCTTTCTGCTGGCCTTTCTGATAAACAGGTCGGCTCAGCCGATGTGAAATAATAAGATCGTGGAGAATAACATGAGCGCAAATGCGGAGAGCCAAACCCCGCAGCAACCGGGCAGCAAAAAAGGGAAGCGTAAAGGCGCCCTCCTGCTGCTGACCTTGCTCTTTATTATTGTTGCCGTGGCATACGGGATTTATTGGTTTTTGGTACTGCGTCACTACGAAGAGACCGACGACGCGTACGTGGCAGGGAATCAGGTACAGATTATGGCCCAGGTGTCCGGCAGCGTGACGAAAGTCTGGGCCGACAACACCGACTACGTGCAAAAAGGCGATCCGCTGGTCACCCTCGACCAGACCGACGCCCAGCAGGCATTTGAAAAAGCGCAAACCCAGCTGGCCGCCAGCGTACGTCAAACGCGCCAGCAGATGATCAACAGCAAGCAGCTGCAGGCCAGCATCGAAGTGAAAAAAACCGCGCTTTCCCAGGCGCAAACCGACCTTAACCGTCGTATTCCGCTGGGCGCGGCCAACCTGATTGGCCGCGAAGAGCTGCAGCATGCGCGCGACACGGTTGCCAGCGCGCAGGCCGAACTGGACGTGGCGATTCAGCAATACAACGCCAACCAGGCGATCGTTCTGGGCACGAAGCTGGAACAACAGCCTGCGGTCCTGCAAGCGGCCACCGAAGTGCGTAACGCCTGGCTGGCCCTGCAGCGGACGAAGATCGTCAGCCCAATTAGCGGCTACGTTTCTCGCCGTTCCGTTCAGCCCGGCGCGCAAATCACCACCACTACCCCGCTGATGGCCGTCGTTCCGGCGACCAACCTGTGGATTGACGCCAACTTCAAAGAAACGCAGCTGGCGCACATGCGTATTGGTCAGCCTGCCACCGTGATCAGCGACATTTATGGTGATGATGTGAAATACACCGGTAAAGTCGTCGGTCTCGACATGGGGACCGGGAGCGCCTTCTCGCTGCTGCCTGCGCAGAACGCTACCGGCAACTGGATCAAAGTGGTTCAGCGCCTGCCGGTACGTATCGAGCTGGATGAAAAACAGCTGGCAGAGCACCCGCTGCGCATCGGCCTTTCGACGCTGGTTGAAGTGAACACCACCGACCGCGGCGGCGAGATGCTGGCAAGCCAGGTACGTAGCGCTCCGGTTTACGAAAGCAATGCCCGTGAAATCGGCCTTGAGCCGGTCAATAAGCTGATAAACGACATCATCCAGGCCAACGCCGGATAATTCGGGGTGAGCGTAATGCAACAGCAAAAACCGCTGGAAGGCGCGCAGCTGGTCATTATGACCATTGCGCTGTCGCTCGCGACCTTTATGCAGGTGCTGGACTCCACCATCGCCAACGTGGCCATCCCCACCATCGCCGGTAACCTTGGCTCATCGTTGAGCCAGGGGACCTGGGTTATCACCTCGTTTGGGGTGGCGAACGCTATCTCCATTCCGATTACCGGCTGGCTGGCAAAGCGCGTTGGCGAAGTGAAGCTATTCCTTTGGTCGACGGTGGCGTTCGCTATCGCCTCCTGGGCCTGCGGCGTCTCCAACAGCCTGACGATGCTGATTTTCTTCCGCGTGATACAGGGGATCGTCGCCGGTCCGCTGATCCCGCTGTCGCAAAGTCTGCTGCTCAGCAACTACCCGCCCGCCAAGCGGTCAATCGCGCTGGCGCTGTGGTCAATGACGGTGATCGTCGCGCCGATTTGCGGCCCGATTCTCGGCGGCTATATCAGCGACAACTACCACTGGGGCTGGATCTTCTTCATCAACGTGCCGATTGGCATCGCCGTGGTGGTGATGACGCTGCAAACGCTGCGCAACCGGGAAACCCGCACCGAACAGCGGCGGATCGACGGCGTGGGCCTGGCGCTGCTGATTATCGGTATCGGTAGCCTGCAGGTAATGCTCGACCGGGGTAAAGAGCTGGACTGGTTCGCCTCCAACGAGATCATCATCCTGACGATTGTCGCGGTGGTGGCGATAAGTTTCCTGATCGTCTGGGAGCTAACCGACGACAACCCCATCGTCGATCTGTCGCTCTTCAAGTCGCGAAACTTTACCATCGGCTGCCTGTGCATCAGCCTCGCCTATATGCTCTACTTCGGCGCTATCGTGCTGTTGCCGCAGCTATTGCAGGAGGTATACGGCTATACCGCTACCTGGGCCGGTCTGGCTTCGGCGCCGGTCGGGGTGATCCCGGTTATCCTGTCGCCGATTATCGGCCGCTTTGCGCATAAGCTGGATATGCGTCGGCTGGTCACCTTTAGCTTTATCATGTACGCGGTCTGTTTCTACTGGCGCGCATGGACCTTCGAACCGGGAATGGACTTTGGCGCCTCGGCGTGGCCGCAGTTTATCCAGGGCTTCGCGGTGGCCTGCTTCTTTATGCCGTTGACCACCATCACCCTGTCCGGCCTGCCGCCGGAAAGGCTGGCGGCGGCGTCGAGCCTGTCGAACTTCACGCGTACGCTGGCGGGGTCTATCGGCACCTCGATTACCACCACCATGTGGACGAACCGCGAGGCGCTGCACCATGCGCAGCTTACCGAGTCGGTGACGCCATACAATCCCAACGCCCAGCAGATGTACGACCAGCTACAGGGATTAGGAATGACGCAACAGCAGGCATCCGGCTGGATAGCGCAGCAGATTACCAACCAGGGGCTGATTATCTCCGCCAACGAAATTTTCTGGTTCTCGGCGGCGGTGTTTATCCTTCTGCTCGGGCTGGTATGGTTTGCCAGACCGCCGTTTAGCGCCGGCGGCGGCGGCGGCGGCGCGCATTAAGATTTACCCTGAAGGGATCTGCGGATCCCTTTTTTATTGCCCAAAACGCAGATTGTCCAGTTTGCGCTAGTCGATGTCCGGTTTGCTGGAGATCGCTTTTGCCCACCTCATGCACGATGAAGATCCGCTAAGAAGGAGAAAATCATGCTGACTCAACCCGGTGAAAAATACCGCCCCTATCCGCCGATCGCCCTGCCTGACCGCCGCTGGCCAGAGCAGCAAATAACCCGCGCCCCGCGCTGGCTCTCTACCGATCTGCGCGACGGCAACCAGGCGCTGGCCGAGCCGATGGATAGCGCGCGCAAGCTGCAGTTCTGGGATTTACTACTGGAGTGTGGTTTTAAAGAGATTGAGGTCGCCTTTCCCTCCGCCTCACAAACCGACTTCAACTTTGTACGTCAACTGATTGAAGAGCAGCGCATTCCGCAGGATGTGACGATTCAGGTACTGACCCAGGCGCGGGAAGATTTGATCCTGCGTACGTTTGCCGCTCTGCGCGATGCCCACTGCGCTACCGTACACCTCTATAACGCCACCGCGCCGCTGTTTCGCGAGCTGGTTTTTGGAATGGACAAAGCGCAGGTGATCGACCTGGCGACCCGCGCGACCCGGCTTATCCGTCAGCAGTGCGAGCAGCAGCCGCTGACCCGCTGGCAATACGAGTACTCTCCGGAAACCTTTTGCTTCACCGAGCCGGAATTCGCGCTGGAGATTTGCGAGGCGGTGGCGGAAATCTGGCAGCCCTGCGCCGAACGGCCGATGATTATCAATCTGCCCGCGACGGTAGAGGTGAGCACGCCCAACGTATATGCCGATCAAATTGAGCATTTTTGCCGTCACTTTTCGCGCCGCGCCGATGTATGCATCAGCGTCCATCCGCATAACGATCGGGGTACCGGCGTTGCCAGCGCGGAGCTGGCGGTGATGGCAGGCGCCGACCGCGTCGAAGGCTGCCTGTTCGGCAACGGCGAGCGCACCGGTAACGTCTGCCTGGTGACGCTGGCGATGAATCTCTACAGCCAGGGCGTCAATCCCCGGCTCAAATTCTCCGGGATGAAGCGGGTGGTCGAAATCGTCGAAAGCTGCAATCAGATCCCGGTTCATCCGCGCCATCCCTGGGCGGGCAGTCTGGCCTACACCGCCTTTTCCGGCTCGCATCAGGATGCCATTAAAAAGGGATTCGATGCCCGCCGGCCCGGCGAACGCTGGGAAATGCCCTACCTGCCTATCGATCCGCAGGATATCGGCTGCAGCTACGAGGCGGTGATCCGCGTTAACAGCCAGTCCGGCAAAAGCGGGAGCGCATGGCTGATTGAACAGAATCATGGCCTCAAGCTTCCGCGTGCGCTGCAGCAGGATTTTAGCCTGCACGTCCAGCGCGAAACCGACGCTCACGGGAAAGAGATGACCCAGAATGCGCTATGGCAGCTGTTTCGCGCGCGCTACGGACTGCTCCCCCAGCCGCCGCTTGCGCTGCTGGATTACCAAAGCGATAGCCAGCAGGACGGCCAGCTTTCTCTGCAGGCTACCCTGCGCATCGCCGGTGAAACGCGACGACTGCAGAGCCGCGGCAACGGCCTGCTGTCCGCCGCCGCCGCCGGGCTGAGCGTCCTGTTAAGGCAAAACTTCGTGATTAAAGATTATCATGAGCACACCCTGGGTGAACGCAGCGACAGCCGTTCAGTGGCCTATATTCGCTGCATCTTCCCGAATGGCGAGAGCCATTGGGGGGTCGGAATTGATAACGACGTGGCGCGCGCCTCGCTGCAGGCGCTGTGCAACGCGATGAGCGAAAAGCATCACTCCGGCGAGCGGAAGTAATCGCTGGGGGTCACGCCTAACACCCGGCGAAACATAGCGCTAAAAGCGCTGTGGCTGCCGTAGCCGAGATCCAGCGCCACCCGCAGTACCGAATGCCCCTGCGCCAGGCGAACCAGCGCTTCCATCAGCTTCGCCCGGCGCACCCACTCGCTCCAGGTGAGCGTGGTCTGCTGCTGAAAATGGCGATTCAGCGTGCGCTCGCTCATGCTGCTCTCTTTCGCCGCCGCGGCGCTGCCCCACGGCTCTCCTGGCGCTTCTCGTACCTTCTGGCATAAACGGCGCAGCGCTTCGCTTTGCGGCTCCGGCAGGCCAAACGGCAGCACCGCCATACCGCGAATCTCATCGAGGATCAGTTCGTAGATTCGTTCATCGCGGCTGCCCGGCGCGTAAGATTCCGCCAGCGTCAGCGACGCGACAATCAGTTCACGCAGCAGCGGAGTGATCTGTACTATCTGGCAGGTTGAAGGGAGATCGGCGCGGGCAAGGGGATCGATAAACAGGGTTCGCGCAGCCGCCGCGCCAGTAATCCGTAGCGTATGCGGCGTACCGGCGGGCAGCCAGACGCCTCGCCCCGGCGGCACAACCCAATAACCCTGCGCGGTTTCCACCCGTACTACGCCGCTGAGGATATGTAACAGCTGAGCGCAATCGTGCTGATGCCAGGGTTCGCTATCGCCATGGGCATAATCATGGGCAAAAGGCACCAGTGAACGATGCTGGAAGTTGAGGGTTAAAGTCGTCGACATTGCGGCGTTGATGAATTGCGGCCCGGCAGCGTTCGCCGGGCCGTAGCGAAAGCACTAGATGTGCAGTTCTTGCAGTTTTTCTTTCGGCAGCGCCAGCTCGTCGTTGCTGTTGACGCGGACATCACGCTCAATGATGTGGCGAGCGATTTCCTGGGCTTCTTCCAGCGAGTGCATGGTGTAGGTTCCGCACTGGTAAACGTTCAGCTCCGGGATCTGGTTCTGATCTTTCACCTTCAGCACGTCGGCCATCGCCGCTTTCCAGGCATCCGCGACGCGCTGCTCGTCCGGCGTACCGATCAGGCTCATATAGAACCCGGTACGGCAGCCCATCGGAGAGATGTCGATAATTTCCACACCATTGCCGTTCAGGTGATCGCGCATAAAGCCGGCAAACAGGTGCTCAAGGGTGTGAATACCTCTTTCCGGCATCACTTCCTGGTTTGGTACGCAGAATCGCAGATCGAAAACGGTGATTTCATCGCCGTGAGGCGTGTTCATTTTCTTCGCCACGCGCACCGCAGGCGCTTCCATTCGGGTATGGTCGACTGTGAAACTATCTAACAACGGCATTCTTCACCTCCGATAGTGATTTTTTTAAAAATAAAATGAACTCTTTTTGAGGCAGCGAGTCTGAGTATATGAAAGACGCGCATTTATTATCATCATCATCCCTGAATCAGAGATGAAAGTTTGGCCACAGTGATGTGGCCGTTTTCTTTTTTACGGCTCGTAAAACTACGCATGCCTCGCCAGTAGCGCTTCAAACGACTCGCTGTCCGCCGCTTCCACCTTCTTCTGACGCTGTACCGACGCTTCGCGTTCGGCAGCAAAATCCGCTTCGCTTAAAATTTCCAGCGGCTCTTCGCGCAGCATCGTCCGATACCGATCGGCCAGCTCTCTGCCGGTACCGCCAATCCCCTCTTCAAGCATAGAACGCAGAACGCGCGCCGAGAAGGTTAATTCCGGGTTGTCAAAGCAGGCGACCAGCTCATCGCAGGCCTGCTGATAAGCCTGGCATCCGTGGATGCTATCCAGCGTTTGCGCCACGCGGCGTAAATCGCGGAACAGATCTTTGCCGACCTGAGCCAGCGGGTACTGGGCGGTTTCGCAGCCAATACCCAACGTCAGGCCCGGCTTGCGGCCTTCCAGAATCACCCGATTCCAGTTAGTGCGCGTGCACAGCAGCTCGTCGCTGCTCATTTCCGGCGCATCGGCCAGCACGCACCAGACCATAAACAGATCGAGGAAACGTACCTGCTGTTCGTCAACGCCAATCGGTGAGAACGGGTTGATATCCAGGGAGCGGACTTCGATATATTCAATGCCGCCGCGCAGCAGCGCGTCGGAAGGCGTTTCACCGCTGCGGGTCACGCGTTTCGGCCGAATCGGCGCGTACAGCTCGTTTTCGATCTGCAGCACGTTGCTGTTAATTTGCAGACGCTTGCCGTCTTTCTCCAGCCCGATATTCTCATACTCTTCGGATGGCGTTTTAATCGCCCGCTTCAATCCTGCCACATACTCATGCAGATCGTTAAACGTAATTCCGAGATTGCTTTGCGACTTATTGGTATAGCCGAGGTCGCTCAGGCGCAATGAGGTCGCATAAGGCAGGTAGTACATGCCGTTGCCGGCTTTCTCAAACGGCAGCGTGGTCGGCTTCCCTTGCAGGAACGACGAACAAATAGCCGGGGAAGCGCCGAACAGGTACGGGATGACCCACCCAAAACGATAGTAGTTGCGAATAGATCGGAAATAGCCGGCAGAAATGGCCTCTTTCCCGCTTTCAGCATCCTCGACGCCGCACCTGGCCTGCCAGAAAGCCATCGGCAGAGAGAAGTTATAGTGCACGCCGGAGATCGTTTGCATAAGCGCGCCGTAGCGATTCTTCAATCCTTCGCGATACAGCGTTTTCAGACGGCCGATATTTGAGCTGCCGTACTGCGCCAGCTCAATATCCTGGCCGGGCGCGATATAGCACGGCATGCTCAGCGGCCACATCCGCTCGTCGCCAATATGGCGCGCGGTATAGCGATGAACATCGCGCATGAAGGTGAGCATATGCTGAATATCGCCATCAACCGGCGTAATAAACTCCAGCAAAGCTTCGGCAAAATCGGTGGTAATCCATTTATGAGTCAGCGCTGAACCCAGTGCCTCCGGATGGCCGGTAGTGGCCAGCGTGCCATCAGCGTTGACGCGCAGCGTTTCGCGCTCTAGACCGCGTTGAATACCCTGCAGCGCCTGCGGATTTTTTTCCAGCCAGGCCAGCGCCTGTGATACGTCCGGGATCAATTTGACCTCCCGCCTGTCGAAATCGTTTGAATTAGCATAATTGTAATGGTTGAACAATCAGTCCAATTAGTGCCACCACGTCATGCCCTGAAGCGTTATCGCCGCAACGACGATATAGCGTAATGCTTTGCCAAGGCATAAAAAAAAGAGCACTGGTCCCCAGGAAATGCGCATCCATCCCGCCAGTAAACACAGCAAATCGCCTATAACAGGCGCCCAGCTTAATAATAGCGTG
>POVV01000135.1_pt1 | contig 62050 bp, 47 predicted proteins | sample 1560271 | NCBI WGS metagenome assembly POVV01 (sample SAMN08337232, study PRJNA429181) | Bioreactor metagenome, whole genome shotgun sequencing project. | biome: cows' rumen and soil; feature: anaerobic; isolation source: anaerobic chemostat enrichment culture, galacturonate as sole carbon... | reverse complement strand
GAATTGACAAGATCTACATAACGGAAAATGGCACTTCCTTCCCGGATGTGGTTTCCATGGATGGAAAAGTAGAAGACGGCGCAAGGAAGGATTATCTCCACAGGCATTTAACAGCACTTTGGGAGGCTATTTCCCAGGGAGTTAATGTACAGGGATATTTCCAGTGGTCTTTGTATGACAATTTTGAGTGGTCATTCGGATATAGCAGCCGCTTCGGAATCGTATTCGTGGATTTCAATACCCAGGAGAGAATTATCAAGGAAAGCGGACACTGGTATTCAAAGGTAATTGAGCAGAATGCGGTATAAGGAGGCTTTCGTATGAAGGGAATAAAGAAAGTAAAGACAGCGGTAATCGGGTGCGGAGCTATCAGCCGGATCTATATTGAAAATATGGCAAAGACCTTTGAAATCCTGGAATTGGCAGGATGCTGCGATTTAAACCGCCGGTTGGCAGAAGAAACAGCGGCTGCTTACGGTATTCGTGCTATGACAATGGAAGAAATACTGGAGGATGCGGAAATTGAAATCGTAGTGAATCTCACCAATCCTGCCGCTCACTACCAGGTCATAAAGAATCTTCTGGGGCATGGGAAGCATGTGTATACGGAAAAGGTGCTGGCTGCTGATATTACCCAGGCAAAAGAGCTGATAGCCCTGGCTGCTGATAAGGGAAAGCTGCTTTGCAGCGCACCGGACACATTTCTGGGGGCGGCTGTGCAGACCGCCAGGTATTTGGTGGAATCTGGCATGATCGGGACCGTTACTTCCAGCGTGGCTGTCCTTCAAAGGGATGCCCGCCTTTTGGCTGAGAAATTTCCCTACACAGCTAAATCGGGAGGTGGAATCGGGATTGATGTGGGAATTTATTATACCACTGCCATGATTAACGTGCTTGGAGAGGTAATGGAAGTGTGCGGAATGTCCGGCGTTTCCATGCCGGAGCAGAAGCACTACTTTGTAAAGAATGATAATTTTGGGGAGACTTATTCCCAGGAATCAGAGACATACCTTATGGGTAACCTGCGATTTAAAAGCGGCTGTATGGGTACGCTTCACTTTAATTCCAGAAGCATCCGCACAGAAAAGCCTTATGTGGCATTCTACGGCACGGAAGGTATTATATTCCTGGAGGATCCCAACTTCTTTGGCGGTGATGTAAAGGTTATCTTAAAAGGCCGGACAGAGCCTATCGTATTCCCCCATACCCATGGATACGATGGCGATGACAGAGGTCTTGGAGTGGCAGAGATGGCCTGGGCCTTAAGGAAAGGCCGTGTACCCAGGACAAATGGTGATATGGCATTTCATGCTTTGGAAATCCTTACGGGAATCATTGAAAGCGGGGAAACAAATGGGTTTTATGAAATGAAATCCGGATTTGAGAGACAGCCCATGCTGCCAAGAGGATATCTGGGTGGGAATTATGCACAGAACCAGCCGGAGGGAGCATTGAGCTTTTAGATGGGCGGTGCTGGAGAATTTGTGATCCATTAGTTTTACGTTTACTCCCCCCTTGTATCCTTTGGCAGGTAACAAGGGGGGAGTTCTTATTTTGTTTACCCTGGTTCCATATGCAGGTCATTCACTCTTTTGATCTGTTTCTCTTTTTTATCTGCGGAAACATCGTCTTCAGTCTTAATTTCCTCATACTTTTCTTTTCATACTAAATATTTCCCATGGCATCATTTGACGTGAATACAGTGGAAAACAACCATGTGATAACAGTCTATTTTTTAAGATATTCATAAGTGTAATGGTAAATCATGGCCTGATGAAACTTTTCATAATCGTGGTCATAGAGCGCCTTGATAATGCGCTCATGCTTTTCAATCGTTATCTCAATGGATTTCGTGGAGAGCTTCGTGTTGTAATATTTGTCATAAGCCCAGAAGAAATCAATGATAGAAGAGAGGAGCACATTATCCACTTTGGAAAACATGGTTTTATGGAACATGGCATCTGCTTTTGCAAATTCTATGCCCAACGGCTTAGTGCCGCCGTTATCTACACCCAGATGGCTCTGCATGATGGTCACCTGTTCATTCATCCGGTCAATATCGGCCAGCCCCAGACTGTAGAAGGCTTTCTGATCAAAGCCCAGCTCCAGGACATGGCGCAATTCCTCTATATAATCCTTGATCTTGCTGTCGTTGGAAGCGTCTACGTGAGAAATCAGTGAAGACATGAAAAAGTCGGAGTTAAATTCTCTGATGATGATGCCGACCCCTGGCTTGGAGGTCACGACGCCGGTGATTTCCAAGGATTTAAGTGCTTCCCTGAGTACGTTCCGGCTTACTCCCAATGATTCACAGATTTCCATTTCGGTGGGAAGTTTATCTCCTGGCTGAAGATTGTGCTCTTTGATATATTGTTTGATTTCATCGTATACCTGTAAATACAACTTTCTGGTTTTTAAATTTTTCATAAGTCAGCGATCCATTCTCTATATTTGTAGTACAAAGTAATAACTTGATTAATATTATAATTTATAAATATAAGTGTGTCAATAAAAGAAACATAAAAACTAAAATATAAACTCTTATGAAGAAAAATATGTAAAATATGCACAAATAATAATCATATATTCGGTGAGGTTGTTGGTTGACATTTAAAAAAAAGTTAATTAAACTTAAAATATCAATTGCAAGTTTATACTTTATACTACAAAGTACAAATAGGAAAGGGAGGTTATTTATGAAACAAAAAAAACTTGTAAGCATTTTATGTGCCGCATCCCTGGCAGCTTCACTTTTGATCGGCTGCAGCGGAAAACAACAGCCACCATCAGAGACAGCAGGAACCGGGGAGAAGACAGAGAATGCCAGTTCCGGGGATTCGACGACTGGGAATCCGGGGACTGAAAGCAGTGAAGCACTTGGGACCCCGCTGGCGGATTTAAGAGTCAGACAGGCCCTGGCTTATGCGATTGACATGGATGCAATTGTAGAGACACTGTTTAACGGCAAAGCGGAGGCAGCAAAAAGTTTCACCGCCCCCGGGGACTGGCTGAACGCAGATATTCCTACATATAAGTACGATCCGGAAAAGGCAAAGGAGCTTTTAAAGGAAGCCGGCTGGCCATCGGATTATACCCTTGATGTGGTTTATTATTATGATGATCAGCAGACCGTTGACTTAATGACCATTATCGGGCAGTACTGGCAGGAGATAGGGGTAAAGGCCCAGTTCAGAAAGCTGGAAGGTGATCTGGCCGCACAGCTTTGGGTACCTCCGGTGGACCGGGTAAAAGGTCCTTCTGCAGTAAAATGGGATCTGGCTTATGCTGCGGTGGCTGCATTGGCAGAATCCGAATTCTATAACAGATTCAGTTCGACTGCTTCCAATAACTCCACCGTTCCAAAGCAGGAGGGGCTTGATGAATTAATTATTTCTGCCAATGGGACTATGGATACCAACGAGCAGAAAAAGGCGTTTGGTGAAATCCAGAATTATGTGGCAGAGAATGTTGTTGCACTGCCTCTTTATCATCAGGTCTGCTTTATTTATACCAGCAAAGATCTTGATATGGCAGGGGCAGGATTCGGGAACGATCAGTTCTCATATGAGAAGCACATCCTGGACTGGAAGATCAGCCGGGACGACCATACTTTGTATACAAATGGCGGACCCCAGGAATTTTTCTGGTATCCTTTGGTAAATCCGGGACTCCTGATTAATACGGAATTGATTTTTGATAAGCTTATAAACGCAGATGAGAACCTAAATCCTAAGGATGGTATGCTGGCCCAGGACTATAAGGTAAGTGAGGATTCCAAATCCATCGAGTTTACGCTTCGTGACAACCTAAAATGGCACGATGACCAGCCTCTGACGGCAGAGGATGTCCAGTTCACGATTGAACTGATGCTTAAGGCTCCCGGTACCAATGCAGTTGCTTCGGAAGTCATGAAGGCAATCCAAGGTGCCCAGGACTTTATTGACGGAAAAACAGACCATTTGGAAGGCGTAGTGACCGATGGGAATAAGATCACGGTTAATTTTGATCAGGTTTCCGCCAATGCACTTCAGGTATTTGCCCAGTGGCCCATTCTTCCCAAACACTGCCTTGAAAAGTCAGACCCGGCGGCTCTCCAGCAGGATGGATTCTGGCAGAAACCAATCGGGTCAGGACCATACAGGGTTGATGAAGTCGTTCTGAACAATTACGCGACGCTGAAAAGATGGGATGGATATTATAAGACAGGAAACGGTAATATCGAAACAATTTACATGTCTGCAAGCGGTGAAAATGATGCAAACCTCGTAAAGAATGCAGGAGCCGGCAAGATTGACTATGCTTGGTCTAAGTCTACGGATGAAGCAAAAGCGATCGAAACCATGGATCATATGAAGGTCAATACGGCAAATATCAGATATACAAGATGCTTTTTTATCAATCAGTTTCCCCATGACGCAAATATTAAGTAATCTGAACTTGCTGTGCAAGTGAAGATAAAAGGGCGGGTTTATCGCCCCCAATTGATGAAGCATATAAACGGTGGATCTGCCAGGGTTCACCGTTTATAACAGGAGGAATTAAATGGCTACTTATACAATCAGAAAGATTTTATCATTAATTCCAATGATGCTAGTCATCAGCTTTCTCATTTATTTGGGAATTGAACTGATGCCAGGTGATGCGGTTGATTTCCTGATTCCGCCGGATGCGCTTTCCACGATGTCGGCGGAACAGCTTGATCAGATGAGAAACTCTCTTGGCTTAAATGATCCGTTTGTAATCCGGTACGTTAAATGGCTGACGGGCATCCTGCATGGTGACTTTGGTTACTCCCTGCAGTCGGGAGTACCTGTTGCGGAAATTATGAGGAATCATATTTCGGCAACGATTGAATTATCCGTAGCATCTCTGATCATGTCTTCCGTATTCGGTATTCTTCTGGGTGTGATCAGCGCTCTGAATAAGGGAAGTGTATTGGATCATATCCTGGACGTAGTGGGTATGGTCGGTGTGGCGATCCCCCAATTTTTATTCGGCCTCATTTGTATCAATACATTGGCTCTGCATCACAACATTCTCCCGGTAGGAGGGCGGATGGCTTATGCAGGGCAGAGCTTCATACAGAGATTACCGTACTTAATCCTGCCGGCTGCGGTCCTGGGCTTTTCCATGACAGCCGGTGTTATGCGGTATGCGCGGGGCAGCATGTTAGAATCCATGGGCAGGGATTATATGAAGACCGCAAGATCGAAAGGAATCCCGGAGTGGAGGGTGAATCTCCTGCATGGTCTCAGGGCGGCGGTGACCCCTGTTGTGGTATTGATCGGATTCCGGCTGCCCATGCTGATCGGCGGAGCGGTTGTTGTGGAGGAGGTATTCCAGTGGCCTGGAATCGGTGGTCTGTTCATCAAGGCCGTGCGGGCGCAGAACACTCCCCTTGTCATGATGATCGGATTTTTTTCCGTACTGATCGTTCTGGTATCAAGCATTTTGGTTGATTTAGTCACCGCAATGCTGGATCCCCGGATAAAACTGAGTTAGGAGGTATGGATCTATGAGTGCGTTAGAGAAAAAAATGGATCGGATCCTTGCTCAGGAGGAATCCGGGAGACCAAAGAAACGGTTGAAAAGCAGGATGTTAAGGAAAATGCTTGCCAATAAACTTTCCATTGCGGGTCTTATTATTTTTATTGTTATCTTATTTATCTGCTTTGCGGCTCCCCTTATCACGTCCTATTCATCGACAAAGATTGATTTAAGGAGTATCCTGCAGGCACCGTCAGCGAAACACATTCTTGGCACGGATAAAATCGGGCGTGATATTTTTGCAAGAATCCTGTACGGGGGCAGAATTTCCATTGCAGTAGGCCTTGGATCTGCACTGATTGCCACGCTGTTCGGTGTTTCCCTGGGCACGATCGCGGGTTATAAAGGAGGGCTGGCAGACGGGATTGTCATGAAGATTTCAGAGATTTTAATGGCATTTCCCCAGATGATAATGGTACTGATCCTTGTAACAATAACCGGGCAGAGCCTTTGGAATCTGATTTTTATATTTTCCATAACCGGCTGGCCATCCATGTACCGAATGGCCAGATCCCAGATGCTTTCCCTTCGGGAGGAGGAATATGTCCAGGCCTTAAAGGCATTTGGCATAGGATCCATGAGAATTGCTTTTTTTCATATGCTGCCTAACGCGATTGGCCCTATTTTTGTCAACATAACATTGTCAACGGCTATGTTCATTCTTCAGGAGACATCACTTAGTTTCCTGGGGCTGGGTGTTCCGCTGGAGGTAGCTACCTGGGGAAATATATTGAATGCGGCGCAGGATATCATGATACTTAAGCGTGCATGGTGGGTCTGGGTACCTACGGGTGTTGTGGTAACCCTGTTTGTTATCAGCATCAATTTTATTGGCGATGGCTTAAGAGATGCAGCAGATCCGTCTCAGATTGGTTAAGGAGGAAGGTCAGATGAGTCATGATACAGTAGTAAGTGTTAAAAACCTCCATGTGAACTTTTACAACAATGATCGCTGCAATCAGGTAATCAGAGGAATCAACTTTGATTTAAAAAAGCGAAGGATTCTATGTATCGTAGGAGAGAGCGGATGTGGGAAATCGGTCACAGCAAATTCCATTATGGGACTGCTTCCAGATCTCTCCAGGATTGAAAAAGGCGAAATTCACTTTTTTAATAATGACAAGGATATCCGGATCGATCAGCTAAAGAGAAAAGGAAGTGATATGCGTAAGATCCGGGGAAATGGTATTTCCATGATATTCCAGGATCCGATGACGGCGTTGAATCCGGTGTTTACCGTGGGATACCAAATTAATGAAGCACTTCTATCTCATGGGAGAGCGAAAAACAGAGAGGAAGCTGCAAGGGCCTCTATCGGTCTTTTGAGGGAAATGGGAATACCTTTGCCTGAAAAACGGTTTTATGAGTATCCTCATCAGTTTTCCGGAGGGATGTGTCAGCGCGCGATGATCGCCATGGCAATGAGCTGCAGGCCCAGAGTGCTGATTGCGGATGAACCGACTACGGCCCTGGATGTCACAATTCAGGCTCAGATATTCGAATTGATGCTGGATCTGAAAAATAACAATGACACCGCCATACTGCTGATCACCCATGATATGGGGGTGGTGGCCGAACTTGCAGATGATGTTGCGGTAATGTATATGGGGAATATCATAGAGAGCGGAGATGCCAGGTCAGTTCTGACAGAGCCATCCCATCCCTATACAAAGGCACTGCTGAATTCCATTCCTGTTCTGGGACGGGGAAAAACGCAGAAGCTTGAGCCCATCAAGGGTTCCACTCCTGATCCCTATAACCGGCCGCCAGGCTGTCAATTTGCTCCCAGATGTCCATATGCAGCACCGGTATGTGAGGAACGGCTTCCGGATGAGCATCTGATTGCTCCCGGGCATATGTGCCGGTGCTGCCATGACCGTTTAAAAGAGGAGGGTCAGCATCATGAATGAGAATAAGGAGAGGAAAGAAATACTCATCTCTGTGAAGGGATTAAAGACCTACTACCCGGTCAGGAAAGGGATATTTAAAAAGACTGCCGGTTATGTAAAGGCGGTGGATCACGTGGATCTGGATATTTACAGAGGGGAAATCCTCGGGGTCGTAGGGGAATCGGGCTGTGGGAAAACAACATTGGGAAAAAGCATTTTGCAGCTGATCAGGCCGTTTTCAGGAGAAGTGATCTACCATTTCCCAGAAGGGGAGAAGGATATTACAAAGGTGCCGAAAAAGGAATTGGATGATGCACGTAAAAGGATGCAGATCGTTTTCCAGAATCCATATTCATCTCTAAATCCCTCTTTCACCATATTTGGTACGATGCAGGAACCGTTGATCCGGTTTGGAATGAAAAACAAAAAGGAAAGGCGGGAGAAGATCGCAAAACTACTGGAAGAGGTAAATCTTCCTAAGGAGTATATGGAACGGTATCCCAATGAGTTCTCCGGGGGGCAGAGGCAGCGGATCGGCATTGCAAGGGCGCTTTCCGTGGATCCTGAGTTTATTGTATGTGACGAAGCGGTTTCTGCGCTGGATGTTTCCATTCAGGCCCAGGTATTACAGCTTCTAAAGGAATTAAAGGAAAAGAAGAATCTGACCTATATGTTCATAACTCATGATCTGTCAGTAGTTGAGTATATCAGCGATCGCATTGCGGTAATGTATCTGGGACATATTGTGGAGATGGCAGAGACTCAGGAGATTTTTGAGAATACCCTGCATCCATATACGGAAGCTCTGTTGAGCGCCATTCCGATTGCTGATATTAACAGGCGGCGTAAGAGGATCCCGCTTCAGGGAGATGTCCCAAGTCCGGTGGATCCACCCGGTGGCTGCCCCTTTCATCCCCGCTGCCCCAAATGCATCACGCGCTGCAGGACGGAAATCCCCAGAGCGCACAGAATCGAAAATAACGGCCATGAGCATCTGGTATGCTGCCATCTGGCCGAAAACTTATAAACATGGAGGTTAAAATGAGTAAATTTCAAATTACGGATATTAAAGGAGTCATTCCTGCAACCATGGCATTTTTTGATGAAAAAGAAAATATCGACGAAGCCTGTACAAGAAAAATGACTGAATTTATGATTGAAGCAGGGGTAAATGGGTTTTATTTAACAGGAAGTACAGGAGAATGTTTTACCATGACTCCAGAAGAAAGAAATCGTGTGGTTGATATCGTTATGGATCAGGTAAAGGGGAGGGTACCGGTGATCGTTCATGTAGGAGATATCGGAACCAGAAAGAGCATAGAGCTGGCAGAGCATGCGGAGGCAGCAGGAGCAGATGCCATTTCATCGGTTCCTCCTTTCTATTGGAAGTTTTCAAAAGAAGATATTTATCATTATTATAATGACATTGCAAAATCCACCAGCCTTCCTTTGATTGTTTATAACATTCAGCTGGCAGGAATCATGGACAAAGATCTGATCCTTAAAATCGCCGAGATCGATCATGTAAAAGGACTGAAATATACCGCCAGAAGCCATGACGAGATGGGCTCTTTAAAAGAAATGCTTGGAAAGGATTTCATGATCTATTCAGGGTGTGATGAGATGGCATTTTCCGGGCTATGTTTTGGAGCGGATGGGCTTATCGGTTCCTTCTATAATGTAATACCGGAAATTTACGAAAAAATATATCAGTGTGTTCAAAACAGTGATATCCCGGGAGGCATCCGGCTGCAGCGGATTGCGGATGAATTTATCTTTGCCTGTCTTCAATATGATTTCCCGTCCTGTGTACATAACCTGATGCGATGGAGAGGACTGGAAGGAGGATATTCCAGGCGGCCGTTCTATAATTATAAGGATGAGGAGCTTGCCGATTTAAAGATAAGCTTAAGGAAGATCAGGGAAAAGTATCAGGCCAAGGATCTGGATATGTTTCAATTCTAGGCGGCTGGGGCTGTTGCAAAACTAACGTGAGTTAGTTGAGCAGCAGCTCCCTTTTTGTTTCTTGATATCAAAAATGCGGATTCCGAAGAATCCGCAAAAGTGGTATAATTAGTTATGCGACTAACTCAATTACACAAGAAAAATTATACCGAACTTAATCAAGGATATCAACTGTTTTTACCATTAAGTTTGGAAGGTTTGATACCTGAAGATGATTCTGTCCGACTGCTGAGCCACATATTGGAGGGATTAAATTACACAGAGTTGTATAAGGCTTACTCTTCTACAGGAAGAAATCCGGCAGTGGAACCACAGACCATGTTTAAAATCATAGCCTATGCTTATTCACAAAACATTTATTCAACCAGAAAAATAGAAACCGCATGCCGCAGAGATATTAACTTTCGCTGGCTTTTGGCTGGACAAAAAGCCCCTGATCATGTCACCATTAGCCGATTTCGAAGATATTATCTGTCAGATGGAGTGATGGAACGATTGTTTTATCAAATGGTTATGATTCTATATGATCTTAACGAAGTTCAGTTTGAGAATGCATTTATTGATGGAACCAAGATTGAGGCGAATGCCAATAAATACACCTTTGTCTGGAAAAAGGTGGTTCTTAAAAATGAAGATAGAATGATGGAAAAGGCGTTAAAGCTGACTACAGAGATTAACCAGATGAAGATGAAAGATTTTTCTTTCTCTAAGGAAACAACGCTTACAGACATAGGAGCCATTCTTTCCTATCTGTATTCCCAAAAGGAAGACCAAAATATCGTATTTGTTCATGGAATTGGAAAGAGAAAATCTCAGATTCAGAAATGGATTGAGCAACTGGAGGAATTCAAGGACCGGAAAGAAAAATATGATGCTAGTAAAAAGTTGATGCAGAACAGAAATAGTTATTCCAAAACGGATAAAGACGCGACCTTTATGCACATGAAGGACGATCATATGCGAAATTCACAGCTAAAACCTGGATACAACGTACAGATCGCAGTAGAAAGTGAGTATGTGACTGGAGTAGAGATTTTTCAAGATAGAAATGATGTGGCCACCCTAATCCCTATGTTAAATGGCATGTTGGAAAAGTTGGGACATAAGTACACGAGCATTATTGCTGATTCAGGATATGAAAGCGAAGAAAACTATCTCTATCTCGGGAAAGAAAGCATCACCCCCTACATTAAACCGCAGACTTATGAAATATGGAAGAAAAAGATCTTTAAGCGAGATATCAAAAGACCTGAAAACATGAGGTATTTGGAAGAGGCGGATGCGTATGTTTGTGCGAATGATCGAATTCTGTGGTCAGTAGGAATACATCATAAGAAATCAGTATCGGGATATCGATCAAAGCTGACCGTATATGAATGCGAAGATTGCAGTGGCTGTTCTTACAAAAGCAAATGTACAAAAACGCAAGGAAATAGGCGAATGGAGTTATCCAAAACATTTATGGAAGAACGAAACAAATCCTATAAAAACATAATGACAGATCAGGGAATCAAGTTGAGAGTAAATCGATCCATTCAAGTAGAAGGTGCCTTTGGTGTCCTAAAAAACGATTATGATTTCAACCGATTTTTGACACGAGGGAAAAACAACGTAAAAACTGAGTTCCTTCTTCTTTGTTTGGGATATAACCTTAACAAGTTACATGCAAAAATTCAAAATGAGCGTATAGGAAAGCATCTGCATCCAATCAAAAAAAGTGCCTAAATCAAGAAAAACAGATGGCTTTATTAAAGTCATGCAAAAATCCAGAAACAGAACTCAGAAAAGGACAATCTATATGATATGTCTTATTTTTTTGTCCATAAATAAAGAACGTGCTGCAAAACCATTTGTAAAAATAGTTTTGCAACACCCTCTTTGACTATTGGCTATATGCACAAAACCTCCATAGGAATAAAGAAAATTTTATTAAAACATATTGACAAAAAATAAAAACGCAGTATATAATTGCTATACAATATCAATAATTTTATGCTGACTACTTAAACGTTTCAGTAAAATTCGGGGAGGTGTTTTTATGCAAGATTGCTATATGCCCACGGGGAACGAATTTGTCAGCCTGCCGACATTGAACCAGACCACTGCTTCGATAGAAAGCTTTACGGTGCTGCATATGGGCTGCAAAGGAATGCTGGCCTTTTGGGGCGGCGAAAGCGAACCTCTCATACGGCCTTTTGTGCAGGCGGAGGAAGGGGATCTGCTCTGTGATCTGGAATGGAAGCGGGAATGTGACTGGATTCCCAGGTTTGAATCGGTGAAGGACGGCGTTAGTACAGAGGGGATTTTTCTGGCTCCCATAGGACAGAAGGCCTTTGCCATACGATTGACCATCATGAATCATTCCGGCAGAGAGCGGGAGATTTCCTGTGGTTTCGGCGGAGCGTGGGGAAAAGTGACCCACAGCGTCAACGAGGATAAGACGGTTACGGGACAGAGGACGGTTTACCGCTCCGGCTGGAATGACGGCCCGGTCTTTGATTTGTCCATTGGAATGCCGGTTATGGCATTTGCACCTATGGCGGTTCTGCCTGTTACATGGGAATTTGAACAGGGTGAGGAAATACACTACAAAGGGACTCATGATTGCCTGTTAAAATCCGGTGAATCCGTGGTACTGGACATTTTCTGGGGCGTGGGCTTTGAAGAGGTGGCTGCGGCAACGGCGGCTAAGGAGCTTTTGCGGCAGGGCTTTGATGCAGTTTACGAGGAAACTCTGTGCTGGCTGTCGAAGCGTCAGAAAACCGTGGGCATAGGGGAAGTGGATTCCCTGTTAAACCGGAACTTGTTTTTCAACTTCTTTTACGCGACAGGTATGACCATGGATACAGAGGAAGTGGTCATGGTCACTTCCAGAAGCCCCAGGTATTATGTCAGCGCAGCCTATTGGGACAGGGACAGCCTGCTGTGGAGTTTTCCTTCCATTCTAAAGGCGGACCCGCAGTATGCAAAGGAACTTCTGGATTACGTTTTTACCCGCCAGATCAAACAAATCGGCATTCACAGCCGTTACATAGACGGGACGGTTTTGGAACCGGGCTTTGAACTGGATGAACTGTGTGCCCCTTTAATGGCCCTTAGCCGTTACGTCAATGCCACTGGAGAGGCTGATCTTTTACAGGAAAGCCATATTGAGAGAGGAGTAAAGAAAATCCTTTCAATTTTAAAGACCAAGCGAAGCGATGCCCTTCATCTGTATGAAACTTTTTTACAGCCCACGGATGACATGCGGGTTTATCCCTATGTCACGTATAACAATGTTTTAACTTGGCGGTGCTTGCGGGATTTAGAGAAAATGTATGGTAATTTGTGGTCTACTGAAACGCTTAAGTGGCTGGAAGATGAAGTTTCGTGCTTGTTTGATGCCATTAATACCCATTGTAGGAAAGAATATCAGGGAAAAATGATTTTTGCCTGGTCCGTAGATGAGGATGGGAACTGGGACGTGTACGACGAACCGCCGGGAAGCCTGGAGCTTTTGCCCTACTTAGGTTTTTGCGGCAAGGAGGATCCTGTCTGGCAAAATACAGTTGAGATGTTGCGAAGTCCGGATTACACATACTCTTTTGCAGGAAAGCCTTTTTCCGACATTGGCTGTCCCCATGCGCCCCACCCCTGGATACTGAGCGTCGCCAACGGGCTGATCAGCGGCAGGAAGGAAGCGTCTTTAGACTTTCTGTGCAGAGCTTCCATGGACAATGGAATCGCCTGTGAAAGCGTAGATGAAATGACAGGCGAATGTACCACGGGAGCCGCGTTTGCGACCTGTGCCGGATATTTGGCCTATTGCTTAATGGAAGGGTTGAATGAGGGGGGTGTGGATCATGATTCAGTATGAACCATGGAAGATTCGCTGTGAGGGCAGAGAAGATCCAAAGTTTTTGGAAAGTATATTCAGCCAGTCAAATGGCTATCTGGGTTCCCGATGTTCGTTTTTCATGGATGGGGCGAAGGCCTATGAGCGCTGTAATTATCTGGCGGGCGGCTTTGATTATATCGGTCCCGGTGTCACAGATATGGTGAACTTACCGGATTTGTTTCATTTCCAGCTTTCCCTGGGGATAGGGGAGTACCAATCCTTTTCCCAATCCCTGGATATGCATGGCGGCCTTTTTGAGAGGAAGTCGGTGTGGAAAGATGAGGAAGGAAGAGAGACGCAGATTGACATTTCCCGTTTTATCAGCATGGACAACAAACACGTGTCAGCCCTTTCACTGGAATTGACGGCTTTAAACTACAGCGGGAATGCAGCTGTTTTCATGGGAATAGACGGGAAAACCGTGAACCTTCCTGTGGATGACGACCAGACCAAGGAAAACTTAGATACCGTGTCTTTGCTCTCCGTTTCTGAAACGGAAACGGGAGAGGATTACTGTTTCTTAAAGGCTGAGAGTAAAGCTTCCAGCCGTTTGCACGTAGCCATGACTGCCCGCATGTTCCAAAACCGGGGGACTGCAAAGGACGCTTCGGTGCCTGATTGTCCGGCGAAAGAACTGAATATCCCGCTGGTGGAAGGGGAAATGGTGAGGATCGAAAAGATTCTTTATACGGAAGCGGTTCTGGTAGATTCGGAAACGCTCCTCCACGGCGGGCAAGACTTGCGGCCCCATGTCATAAACCGTTCCTTTGCAGAACTGCTGAAAGACAGCGAAGAGGCCTGGAAATCCCGCTGGGACCAAGCCGACATAGAGATCACCCAAAAAGGAAACGACAGTACCATTCAGTCCGCCCTGCGGTACAACTTATTTCAGCTTATTCAGAATTGCCCCTGGGAGGACCCAACGGTCAGCATTGGCGCAAGGGGTTTGACCCATGGACGGTATAAGGGCTGCTGCTTTTGGGATACGGACATTTTCCTGCTGCCGTTTTACCTGTATACGGATCCGAAGGCCGCGAGAAATCTGATCCTGTTTCGCTTAAACACTCTGCCGGACGCAAAGAAGAACGCAAAGGCGCTGAATCTGCCGGGAGCCAGGTATCCGTGGATGTGCGCCATAGGCGGCATAGAACAGTGTCAAAGCTGGGACATCGGGCGTTGTGAGATTCACATTACCGCAGACGTCGCTTATGCCGTTGAAAACTACTTAAAGATTTCAGGAGATGAAACCCTGGATAGCCAGTCAGCGCAGCTGTATGTGGAGACCGCCAGATATTGGGCCGGAAGATTTTCCTATGACCAAAGAAAGGATGTATATAACCTGCTTTTTGTTAAAGGACCCGACGAATACTGCGGCGTTTCAGGAAACAACGCCTATACGGTACTTCTGGCCCGCCATAATCTCCGGCTGGCTTTGCAGGCGGTCGAGAGGAAGGAAGCGGCAGCTTACGTTTCGGAAATGAAAAAGTGGCGGGACATCATAGAAAAAAGCCGGATTGAGTATGATTCTGACAGGGACTTGTACATTCAGGACGACAATTTCCTCCGGCTGGAAGCATTTCCGGGGCAAAAGGCCGGGGATGGAAGCGCAGCCTACCATCAGTACGATTTTGATTGGCTCCAAAGGTATCAGGTGTTAAAACAGGCGGATTTAGTACTGCTCATGGCCTTAAAGCCAGAATGGTTTACGGGCCCACAGCAAAAGGCTATCTGGGACTTTTATGAACCGCTGACACTTCATGATTCCAGCCTAAGCTTTGGGATTCACGCCTGGGCGGCTGCATATTTGGGCCGGGAGCAGAAGGCTTGTGAATATTTTGATAAAAGCCTGTTTCTGGATCTGGAAAACCGGATGAAGAATACGGGTAGGGAAGGCATTCATTTGGCCGCGGCAGGGGCTACCTGGCAGGCCGTGGTTTTTGGTTTCGCAGGTCTGGCACTGGGAAACGGCGGCAAGCCGGAGTTATCTCCCAGGCTTCCGAAGGATTGGGAACGTTTATCTTTTCACTTTTATATAAAAGGAAAACGGTACTTGGCGGTGATTGACGAAAAAGGCGGAAAAATAGAAGCGGAAGAGGAATAAAAAATGAAAAGAAGGAAGGTGATTTTATGAAGCGGCCTGGTCTAAAGGATGTGGCAGAAAGGGCGGGGGTTTCCATAGCCACGGTGTCTTATGTAATCAATAATACGCCCTCGCAGAGCTTAAGTCCTGAAACAATTAAGCGGGTGAATGACGCCATAAAGGAACTGGGATACATTCCCAATCTGGCAGCCCGCACCCTGGTAAACAACAAAAGCAATTTATTAGGAGTGCTGATTCCCCAGACGGAATCAGGAAAAGAATTAATGTTCTCCAATCCCTTTTACGGCGATTTCATGTCGGCGGCGGAGTATACGGCCCGCAAAAGCGGTTATCACATCATGATTTCCGGAGCTGATTCCGGCCAGACTTACGCGGAAGTGGCCAGAACCCGGGGACTGGACGGTGTGATCGTGGTAGGGATAAATGACGACGAGGAATGCCGTCAGTTAAAAACTTTAAACATCCCAGTGGTACTGGTGGACAGTTACTGCGAAGCTTCCGGTTTTCACTCAATTAGCGTGGACGATATGCAGGGTGGGTACATGGCGACAAAGTACCTGTTGGAAAAGGGACTTAGAAGGATTGCACATGTGACTGGGCATGTCAATGACAGGGGCGTGAATTTCCTGCGTCATAAGGGGTATGAAAAGGCATTGGGAGAGTACGGACTGAGTCCGGAGAAATCCTTGTTACTGTCGGGGGAAGTGTCCTTTGAATACGGCTGCGAAATGGGGGAATATCTGGCTGGGATGGCCGAACGGCCCGATGGGGTGTTTGTTTCCGCTGACATTCTGGCGGTGGGCTTATGTATGGGACTGCGCGGGAGGGGCGTAAGGATCCCTAAGGATATTTCCGTCATAGGTTTTGACGATTCGCTGCTTTCCAAAACCTGTGATCCGCCCCTTACCACCATACATCAGGATGTGGCGGCAAAGGGTGCGGAAGCAGTGAAACTTCTGATAAACGAGAACCACACACTACTGAACAAGGTATTTCCATTAACTTTGGTAGAAAGGGGATCGGTGCGCTGATCCTTTTACGAAAACAAATCAACATCCATTCTTTCTATTAAGGAGACAGTTTATTATGATGAAGTTAGCAAAAAAATGTATATGGGCCGCAAGTGCAATGGTAAGTGCCGCAATTTTACTTTCAGGCTGCAGTTCCAAAACTGCAGAAAAAACCGGAACCGGAGAAGCAGTCACAATCCGCCTGGACCAGTTTTCAGGAAGCGGTGCATCTGAGGGGGCACTGAAAGAAATGGTTGCAAAATTCAATGAGCAGTACCCAGACATTAAGGTGGAGCTGCAAAGCTTTGGCTATGACGATTATTTCACTCAGCTGCAGTCTAAAATTGTCGGCGGCAATGCGGCAGACGTATTTGAACTGAATTTTGAGAATTTCGTGGCTTATGCGTCGGAAGATGTGCTTTTGGACATCGGGGCTCTGATGGGGGATACTTCAGGCTTTAACCAGACGGCTTTTAAAGCCTTCCAGTACGAGGGAAAACAATTTGGAATTCCCAATTCCTTCTCTAACGTGGTGCTTGTATACAACAAAGATTTATTTGACAAGGCAGGAGCCGCCTATCCCACCGACGACTGGACCTGGACGGAAATGTTAGAAGCCGCAAAGAAAATCCGATCCCTTTCCGGGGACACCTACGGCTTGTACCGTCCCGTAAGTTTCCATGAATTTTACAAAGGGGTAAAGCAGAACGGGGGAAGTTTGTTAAACGAAGATGGTGAAAAATTCACGGTCAATTTGCCGCAGAATGTGGAAACGCTGGACATTATGTCCGGTTGGGTGACGGACAGCAATGTTATGCCTTCGGACGCACAAATGGGCGGCATGGGCGACTGGGATTTGTTTAAATCCGGACGTCTTGGCATGATTATAACCGGAATCTGGGCCTTCAGCGACTTTACGGATAACTGCGATTTTGCCTGGGACGTGGCGGTGGAGCCGGGAAATACCGCAAAAGCCACTCACTTTTTCTCAAATGCCTACGTGGTAAACAAAGAAACCGCTAATCCAGAAGCTGCCGCCGCTTTGGCCGCCTTTCTGGCAGGAAGCAAGGAAGCCGCACAGATCCGAGTGGATTCAAGCTGGGAGCTTCCGCCTGTTATCTATCAGGATGTACTTGATTCCTATCTAAAGGTAACCCCACCGGAGAACCGGGAAGCTGTATTTAAATCCCTGGATTATCTGGTAACACCGCCGGTGGTGAAACAGCAGTCTGAAATGCAGGAGATCATCACCAAGCACTTAAACAACGCTATTTCCGGTAACGTTACCGCTAAAGACGCGCTGGATGAGTGTCAGGCGGAACTGGAACAGAAAATCAAATTAAACTGACATTTATCTAGCCTGACAGGAGGGAACTGCTATGTATAAAAAACAGGGGTTAAGAGCCTTTATCTTTCTTTTGCCAAGTATGGCCGGACTTGTGTTGTTTAATCTGATTCCTATTTTTGCCTCGTTGCTGCTTAGCCTCACCGATTGGTCGGGGTTAAGCAGGGTAAGGCTGTTCCACGGTTTTTTTCAATTTGTCGGTGACAAGTTCGTGGGATTTTCCAATTACTCCCAGCTTATCAAAGATCCTGAATTTTGGGTGGTTTTGGGGCATAACGCCTATTTTATTCTGCTGTACCTTCCGCTGGTCCTGCTGTTTTCCTTAATGGTTGCCCTGATCATTCAAAGGAATAGCCGCATGGCCTCTGTTTACCGGATGCTTTACTACATACCGGTACTGACCAGCTGGGTGGCAGGAGCCTTGATCTGGAAATGGATGTTAAGTCCGGAGTACGGGCCGATCAACAATGCCTTGTCAGCCATAGGGATTAAGGGGCCTTTATGGCTCCAAAGCGAGAGTTGGGCAATGCCCTCCATCGTCCTTGCCAGCGTGTGGAAGGATATGGGTTTTTATGGAATGATTCTCCTTAGCGGCCTTTTGGCTATAAATCCGGAGTATTACGAGGCCGCCGAGATTGACGGGGCGGGATATTTTCAAAGGTTTAAAAGCATCACCCTGCCCCTGCTGTCACCGATTTTGTTCTATGTCATTATGCTGTCCCTGATCAATGCTTTTCAGCTTTTCCCGCAGATCATGGTCATGACCAAGAACGGCGACGCAGGACCCAACGGTGCCACCATGGTCATGGTGGAGCGGATTTACAAATACGCCTTTAAATTTGGCCGCATGGGCTATGCGGCGGCCTGGTCATGGGTATTGTTTGCCATTATTTTTGGCTTTACGGTACTGCAAAACGTGCTGCAAAGAAAGTGGGTGTACTATGAGTCGTAAAGCGGCATCCGGAGTTTTATACCATTTGACGGCTGTTTTGCTATCGGTCGTAACCTTGCTTCCCTTTTTCTGGATGCTGTCCACTTCTTTCAAGAACTACGGCGCAATCATGGCCCTGCCCATACAGTGGATACCCAAAAACCCGACCCTTAAGAATTTCTCGGATTTGTTCAGTAAAGAGGGAATGACCGTTTCCATGTTTAATTCCCTTGTGGTCTCCGTCAGCTCCGTAGTCGTGACGATCATAAGTTCCGCCATGGCCGCTTTTGCTTTCGCGAAACTGGATTTTAAGGGAAAAAACGCTATTTTTTTGGTTTATCTGGCAACCATGATGATCCCTTCCCAGGTGCTTTTCATCCCCCTTTACTTACTTATGGGAGAGCTGAAACTGGTGGATAGTCTGGGGGCTTTGGTACTTCCCAGTGTATTCAAGGTGTTTGCGGTGTTTATGCTGCGCCAGTGCATGATGACGATTCCTAACGTTTATATGGAAGCGCCCGCCATTGACGGCGCGGGAATTTTTACTGTCTTTGTTCGGATCATATGCCCCATGTGCAAGTCCAGTCTTGCCACTTTGGCAATTATCTGCTTTATGGACGCATGGAACGATTACTTATTGCCGCTGGTCATGCTGACCACAAAGACAAAGTTTACCCTGCCCATTATTCTAAGCTCCTTAAATGGGCAGTACAAAAGCGAATACAACTTGCTTATGGCGGGAGCGCTGGTTTCCATGCTGCCGATTCTGGTGGTATATGCTTTTGCACAGAAGTATTTTGCGGCAGGATTACAGGTAGGAGGTGTGAAAGGATGAAATGTTTGCTTGCCGGTCAGGCTGTTTACGGATTTGGAGAACGGTTTGACGCATTGAATCAGGAGGGGCTTGCCCGCGAAAACCACGTATACGAAACCTTTACCAATCAGGGGGCTTCCACCTATTTGCCCATTCCCTTTGCATTGACAGACGGGGGCGGGGGTCTTTATGTGGACACAATGGAGAAGTTTACCATATTCACAGAAAAAACCGATGATGGGATCGTCTTTACGCTTCCGGACCAATACGATGTGCGGACATTTACGGGAAGGCCCCTGGAGGTTCTTAAAGAGTTTACGGCGCTTACAGGGCGGCCCAGAGTGCCGCCGGACTGGGCTTTTGGCCTTTGGATGTCCGCCAACCGCTGGGATAGTCAGGCGGTGGTGGAAGAAGTGGTGGAGGAAGCTGTCAGGCAGGGGATGAAACCTTCTGTGGTGGTAATCGAAGCCTGGAGCGATGAAGCCACCTTTTACCGCTTTGACAAAGAGCGTTTTCCCGATCCGGAAGGGATGATCCGGGACCTTCACGAAAAAGGAATCCGCCTGATTCTCTGGCAGATTCCGGTTTTGAAAAAACTGGAGCCTGGGCGCATCTGCCCGGAACACGAAGCAGACTGCGCCGAAGCGGTCCAAAAGGGCTTTGTCGTTACCAATGCCGACGGATCCCCTTATCTGATTCCGGAAGGGCGCTGGTTCGGCGGTTCCATGATACCGGATTTTACCAATCCGGCGGCCTGTGACTGGTGGTTTGGGAAACGGCAATATCTGCTTGACATGGGAGTGGACGGCTTTAAGACCGACGGCGGGGAATTTGTATACGACGATAACGCCCGCTTCTTTGACGGGCAGACCGGAGCCCAAATGAGAAATGGTTATGCCATGGTTTACACCAGGGCCTATACGGACTTTATAAGAGATGACCGGATGCTTTTTTCCAGGGCCGGATATACGGGAGCTCAGACCACGCCCATGCACTGGGCCGGGGACCAGCAGTCCACTTGGGAAGAACTGCGCCATGTGGTGACGGCTGGCTTAAACGCAGGATTGTCGGGCCTGCCCTTTTGGGGCTTTGACCTTGCGGGCTTTGCGGGAAAAATGCCCTCCGCCGAACTGTATCTGCGCTCCTTCTGCCTGGCTTGCTTTGCACCGGTCATGCAGTGGCACTCGGAACCGGCTTCCGGCCAGTTTTCTGAGCTTCTGGCGGCTTCGGAAGAAGAGATCAACGACAGAAGTCCGTGGAACATGGCAAAGGTGACAGGAAGGCCGGAAATCCTTGACATTTGCCGGAAATTTACGAAAGAAAGGGAGCGGCTGCTGCCTTATATCCTTAAGGAAGCAAGGGTAAGTGCAAATACTGGCCGCCCCCTTATGGCCGCACTGGTGATTGACTGGCCGGAGGATAAGGAAGCCTGCGCAGTGGACGATGAATATATGTTTGGCTCGCAGTTTTTAGTGGCCCCGGTTTTAGAGAAAGGAGTGGAAGGAAGGCAGGTATATCTGCCAAAAGGAAATTGGAGCGATTATTGGACAGGAGAACAAACGGTGGGTCCATGCCGCTTTTATAAGGAATGCCGGGCGGGAGAACTATTGGTCTGGCGTTTGAACTAGTTGCCCTTTTTGCCGCAAACGGGGCGGGATTTGCAAAATCCAGGGACATCTACGGGGAAGTCACTTATATAAAAACCCAGGCGGGTCTGTCAAATGCGGACGCTCTGGTTTTATCCGGCAACCCGGCAGTCACATTGTCCGATCAGAAGTACGAGGCGGAATACGCTTCTCTTTCCGGTAAAACGGTAGCTGGCCAGCCCCAGGTGGGAAGCGATCACAAGGGGTTTTCCGGCACTGGTTTTGTGAATGGTATGGAAGCGGAGTAGGCAGCAGTAACCTTCTATGCCAAAACCGCAAATCCGGGAGATTATGAGGTGACCCTGCGCTGTTCCAACGGCGCAAAGGCTGCAAAAACCTTATCCGCATACGTCAACGGCACATACTGCGGCCAGGCTGACATAGCTCCAACCGGAAGCTGGGATTCCTGGGAAGATGTGAAAATACTCCTGCCCCTCACCGCGGGCAGTAACAGCATCACGTTCAAATACGATCCTAATGCAGGGGATACAGGCTTTGTGAATATTGATTATCTGGCGGTCCCCTTTGAGCCGGAACGCATCGTAATAGAAGCAGAAAACTCACCCCTTTACGGGGCTGCAAAGACAAACCAGGATCATTGGTTCTACAGCGGAAGCGGTTTTGTGGATTCCATGGTTTCCCAGAATGCGGAAGTTGCCTTTGAGGTGGATCTGGAGCAAAGCGGAACCTATACCGCAGATTTCCGTTACAGCAACGGGAACCAGAGCACGAAGGATTTAAACCTTTATGTAAATGGGAGCAATGCAGGCAGCCTGCAATTTTCCGGTGCAGGCGGAAACTGGAACGTCTGGCAGACCGTGAGCACAAATCTGGCCCTTTCAAAGGGAAGAAACCGGATTTCCCTTCGCTATGATGCGGGCAATTCCGGCAGCATCAACCTTGACAAATTGACACTGTCCTCCGCCGCTTCCGGTATTTATCCGGAAAACCTTTTGGACAATGGAGATTTCGAGCGCCCCGCTTCCTTTAATTCCAACTGGACGGAGTGGCCTCCCAGCGGCCAGGCGTTAGCATACGGCATTGATTCCGGTTCCGGCACGAATAAGCCGGAATCTCCGGTGGAAGGCGACAAACGGGCGTATTTCTACCATGCAGCCGCTTATGAGCAAAGCATTCATCAGGGGCTTAACGTGGAAAACGGAAGCTACCGGGTGGAAGCCTTTGTAAAGGTGGTAAATACCTCTCCGGGAGTTGGCCGCATGGAGATCACAAACTACGGCGGTAATGCGGTCTACGTGGATATGCCAAAGGCGGGAAGCGGGTGGCACAAAATAGAGGCCGGCAATGTTTTGGTTACAAATGGTACCATTGATATTGGATTCTATTGTTCTTCCGGCGGCGGGACGACGGTACATATTGATGATGTGAGATTGTATAGGAATTAACAATTTACCTGCAGCGGCACATGGAGAAGGTCTTGGGAAAAGTCTTCCGGTGTGCCGTTGCATTTTGAACATGAATGGATTACAGAACATTTTGGAGGGTGAAATGAAGAATTTGATAAAAGCTGTTATCTTTGATCTGGATGGCGTGATCGTCTCCACGGATGAATATCACTATCTTGCAAAGCCCGGCCCGGAGGTGTATCAGCTGGCGGCAAAGCGTCTGGGGATTCTTCCGTAGCAATGTATAGTAGTGGAAGATACGGCAGAGACAGGTTGCGGTGATTGGAACTTTGACAAATTGTCGGAACTTGTGTTGAAAGCAGTGTGAGTAAAGGAGTGAAAGAGACTTAATAAATGTTAGGTCTCTTTTTTTGATGTATGTTTTACCAGCAGTAGGTACTGATGGGCATATGGATATGCATATATTGTAACCTTACAATAAAAGCTGGCGTTTTTATAATAAAGAAAAAAGAAGGAAAAATTTACTAAAACACAATTTAATAATTATTAAAACAATACAAATTTATATTTATATTAAAAATATAATTGACAAATCATACAAAAATATGTTAAGTTACAATTAGCTAAAGTTAACTAAAGTTGAGGTTTTGGAGAAGATGATGATGAAAAAACGTAAGGTTTCCATGCAAAGTATTGCAGATGAACTGAAAATCAGTAAGGTAACGGTGTCTAAAGCTCTGAATGATAAAGAAGGAGTGGGTGAGGAATTAAAGAATAAGATTAAAGAGGCTGCTGCAAGACAGGGATATATTATGCCGGTTCAAGAGGAAACTGAACGAAAGAAGATTGGCATCATCATGAATGGCCGCTTTATCTCAGAAGGCGGCGGCGGGGCTATTTATATGCGCATGTATGAGAAAATTGTCAGAGAGCTTGGCCGCTATAATTATTCCACCATGATGCTCACACCCAGCCCTGCGACTATTTACGATGATATTTCTATGATGAAGAAAGAAAATCTTTTTAAGGGGATTCTCGTTTTAGGTCTTTTAGACCAAGAGGTACGTGAACAGGTTAAGGAAATTGATATTCCCAAGGTTTACGTGGATATCTATGACCGGACGCACCGTTCAGATTCGGTGGTGTCCGAGAATATTTACAGCATGTACGACATGACACGGTATCTTATCCGGATGGGTCACAGAAAGATTGGATTTGTAGGAACCGTTAATTCCACTACAAGTATTACCGACCGTTATCTTGGCTTTTTGCGGGCTATGTTAGAAAAAAACATGCAGTTAAGAGACGATTGGGTAATTCCCGACCGGAGTCTGGAGGGAAAAGCTGTTGATATAGAGCTGCCAAAAGAGATGCCCACTGCTTTTATCTGTAACTGTGATGAAACAGCCTTCCGGCTGACACGAACTCTGAACAATCATGGATATACAGTGCCGGATGATATATCCATAGGCAGTTTTGATGATGATATTTATGCCAGGTTGACGGATCCCCAGCTTACTACCGTAGCAGTGAATGCTTCATTAATTGGAAAAGTATCTGTCAGGCAGATAATTGAAAGCATTGAAAAACCGGATAAGAAACCAGAGACAAGGCGGATTGAAGGCGAAATCATCTATCGGAATTCAGTGAAAAATCTGAATCTGGACGTTGGGGAAAGTATTGAAAAGAGGGATAAGGTTGAAAACATTAAATAGTAACACGAAGGCAAAAAAGAGAAAGGCTACAAAAGGTGACTGGGAACTTACCCTGATGGCGGTGCCCACAACCGTATGGTATATTTTGTTTTGCTTTATGCCCATGTTTGGACTTATTATCGCTTTTAAGGATTATAAAATTCAGCCTGGGAAAGGCTTCATCTACAATGTTTTACATAGTGAATGGGCGGGCTTTAAGAATTTTGAGTTTCTGATTAAATCCAATGATCTGTATGTGATATTAAGAAACACGATCGTTTACAACCTGATTTTTATTGTTATGGGCACTGCACTTGCGGTAATACTTGCCATTATGATGAATATGCTCCATAGCAGAAAAAGATCCAAAGTTTATCAGACGCTGATGTTTTTTCCCTATTTTATGTCATGGGTTGTTGCAGCATATTTTCTGGATGCGTTTTTAAATTATGACAACGGTTTGATCAATAATATGATGCGGGATGTAGGAAATACGGCAAATCAGTGGTACATGAACAAAAATGTATGGCCATTTATTCTGGTCATCATGTATTTGTGGAAGAGTACAGGATATAACATGGTTATTTATCTGTCCAGTATTTCGGGAATTGACCAGACGCTCTATGAAGCGGCGGTGATCGATGGTGCGGGCAAATGGCAGCAGACCAGATATATTACGCTTCCCAGCCTGAAAAATGTAATTATTATGATGTTCATTTTGAATGTGGGCAAGATTTTCTATTCTGATTTCGGACTTTTTTACCAGCTGTCACAGGGTGCTAAGGGCTCGATCTTCAATTCGGTTGCCACCATTGACACCTATGTGTTTAATGCATTGAAGTCAGCAACTCCAATCGGGATGACATCGGCGGCATCCTTCTTCCAGTCGGTGGCATGCTGTATTACCATTCTGGCGGCAAATGCGATTGTGAAAAAGATTGATAACGAAAGTTCAATCATTTAGAAAGGAAAACTGAAATGAGAAAAAGAGCAGATAAAGATATGGATATGGCCGACAGCTCAACACTTAACCGTATATCACCCGCAATCAACATTAGCTTTAACGTTCTGTTCATTCTGCTTGCGTTGATTTGTATTATCCCGGTTGTTTTTGTGTTTATTATTTCCATCTCATCTGAGCAGTCCATAAAATTGAACGGATACCGCTTCTGGCCTCAAGAATTTTCGTTGGAATCCTACCTCTTTTTGTGGAAGGAAGGAAAGATGATCCTAAGGGCGCTGGGCATATCGGCAGCAGTAACGGTGGCAGGAACAGCAATGGGAGTTATTCTGACCACTCTTATGGGTTATGTGCTGTCAATCCGGAAATTTAAATTCAACTCGTTTTTTACCATGGTGGTATTCATTCCCATGATTTTTAATGGGGGCATGATTTCCTCTTATGTAATCAACACCCAGTTTCTGCATTTGAAAAATACACTGTGGGCGCTTATTCTGCCCCTATGTGTCAGTTCGTTTCATGTAATTATCTGTAAAACATTTTTTAAGCTGAATATTCCGGAGTCCATAGTAGAATCCGCCCAGATAGACGGAGCCAGTCATTTCACCATCTTTGCCCGGATCGCATTCCCGCTTTCCAAGCCCATTGTTGCCACCATTGCATTGTTTTTGTCTTTCGCTTATTGGAATGACTGGTTTCAGTCTTCACTGTACATAACAGATACCAAATTGTTTTCCATCCAATCGTTACTGGATCATATTCAGAGAAATATGGAGATGATGGCAAAGAACCCTTCATTAGGTGTGACTTTACAGCAGTATATGAATAACATGCCGAAAGAAGGTGCGAGAATGGCGATGGCGATTATAATTATTGTACCAATTGCCTGCACCTATCCGTTCTTCCAGAGATATTTTATTTCGGGACTTACGGTTGGGGCAGTGAAAGGATAGAACTTATTCAAAAAAAGAAGGGAGAGGTATTATGAAAAAGAAAAAAATATTGGGGCTTTTTACAGTAGCGGTTTTGGGGATATCTATGCTGGCCGGATGCGGAGGAAACAAAGCGGCAATGAGTAACAAAGAAACAAAAGAAGCTGGTACGAAAGAAGAAACTGCAGCCGATGGCGAGGTAGTAACGGTTAAATGGATTCAGGTTGGAAATGGAATGCCGGAAAATTATGACGCCTGGCTTCGGCAGGTGAATCCTTACCTGGAAGAAAAAATCGGTGTAAATGTTGAGATGGAGATTGTTCCTTGGGGTGACTGGGATAATCGGCGAAGCGTAATCGTCAACTCGGGCGAGAAGTTTGATATTCTTTTTACGGATATGAAACGTTATAATTCAGAGGTAAATACCGGAGCATTTCTGGATATTACTGATTTGCTGAAGGAAAAGACTCCTGAACTTTATCAAATGGTGCCGGAGGATTACTGGAAGGCGACCTCCATCGGCGGCAAGGTTTATGCAGTGCCAACCTACAAAGACAGCTCGTCTTCCCAGTATTTTATCTGGGATAAAGCTATTGCAGATAAATATAAGATTGATTTTGAACATGTAACAGACTATGAGAAGCTGTACGAAGCCTTAAAGGTGGTGAAGGCAGGCGAGGGTTCTGCCCCCCATTATATGTCCAGGAACGGAGCGGAATTCCTTGCTACCAACTTTTTCGATCAGATAGGTGCAGGCCTTGTGCCTTTGGGTGTAAAGTACAATGATGAGACCAGGACGGTGGTAAATCCGCTGGAGGATGAAGAGGTGCTGAAAGACCTGGATATTATCCACAAGATGTACATAGAAGGCATCATCAATGGTGATGCGCCAAATGCGGATGATGCAAACAAATACAGAACATTTTTTACAGCTCAGGGCTGGAGTGGCGCTGCAAAGAACATATGGGGTCCTCAGAATGGTATTGATGACTGTGTGGCAGTAAAATTTGGCGAAACCGTTGTGTCCAACACCACCGTCAGAGGTTCATTAAACGGCATTTCTGCAGGTTGCGAACATCCGGAGAAAGCGCTTAAGCTTCTTAATCTTGTGAACACAGATCCAAAGGTAAGAAACTGGTTCTTCTATGGTGTGGAAGGTGAAAACTTTGTCTATGAAGGTGAAAAGATAAACAAACTGAATTCAAACTGGGGCATGGCCGGGTATACTCAGGGAACCTTCTTTAATGTGGGCCAGCTGGTTAGTGATGAATTTAACCAGTGGGATGAGGTAAAGGAATTAAATGCTAACGCGGCTCCTTCGGTTATGCTTGGATTTGATATGGATACCAGTGAAGTAAAAACAGAGATTGCAAATTGTACGGCAGTATATGAAAAGTATAAGGCTGAACTCTGGACGGGTGCCAGAGAACCCCGTGAATTGGTGAAGACCATGAGGGAGGAGCTGAATAAAGCAGGATATGAAAAGGTTTTTGCTGCAGCTCAGGCACAGGTTAATGCAGCAAAATAAAGAGATGAAAGGGGCATGTGGAATATGCCCCTTTTGTAAAATAATAAAACTGAGAGTGCGCGAAGGCGCAGGGAGACATTATGTGGTTTATTGATAAACGGATTGAGGTTATTTGCAATCAACTAAAAGAGCTGGTAATTGTAAAAAAAGAGCCGATCAAAGAGATTGAATATAAAAAAGGGAGATTTTTCTACCCGGAGGATGCGGATACAAATGAGCAGCCATGGGAGAAATTTGACCAGCAGAAAATGAAATGGTATGGCCCTGACGCCCATTACTGGTTCAGGGCAGATTATCAGGTGGAAGATGAGCAGGAAGGAAAGACTCTCCGGCTGGGGGTAAAAACCCAGGTTGACGAGTGGGATGACGGGAAAAACCCTCAGTTTTTGCTGTTTCTGAATAAAACAGCGATCCAGGGGCTGGATATGAATCACCGGGTCGTTCATCTCATCGATCATGCCATTCGGGGGGATAACTACATCTTTGATTTACAGGCGTATACAGGTACGCTTCATTCGGAATTTAACTTATTTCTTGAGATGCAGCAGGTTGATTTGCTAATTGAGCAGTTGTATTTTGATCTTTTGGTTCCGCTGCAGGCGTTTACCCGGATGGACAAGGATGACAAAATACGGCTCGATCTTGAGACGGTTTTAAACAACACCATCAATCTGCTGGATTTAAGGACGCCTTATTCCCCGGAATTTTATAGTTCTGTTCACGAGGCGGTGAATTATATTGAACAGGCTCTGTATGGGAAGATGTCCGGTTATCATGATGTGATTGCAAGCTGTATCGGACATACCCACATTGACGTTGCCTGGTGGTGGACGGTGGAACAGACAAGAGAAAAGGTGGCAAGAAGTTTTTCCACGGTACTTAAATTAATGGACGAATATCCAAACTATAAATTTATGTCCAGCCAGCCCCAGCTTTATGTATTTTTAAAAGAGCGGTATCCGGATTTGTATGAAAGGGTGAAAGCCAAAGTCAGGGAGGGGCGCTGGGAAGTTGAGGGCGGCATGTGGGTGGAAGCCGACACAAATCTGACCTCCGGCGAATCTTTGGTCCGTCAGTTTCTGTATGGGAAGCGTTTCTTTCGAGAAGAGTTCGGTGTTGAATGCCGGGAACTGTGGCTGCCGGATGTGTTTGGGTACTCCGGTTCCCTGCCTCAGATCATGAAGAAGAGCGGTATTGATTATTTTATGACCACAAAGCTTTCCTGGAATCAGGTGGATAAGGTTCCAAGTGATACCTTTCTATGGAGAGGAATTGACGGAAGCGAGGTATTTACCCACCTCATTACAACCCTAGGTGTGGGACAGAGTGAAAACAATTTTTTTACCACTTACAATGGGATTTTGCATCCTGATGCCATTATGGGTGGGTGGAAACGTTATCAAAATAAGGAATTCAACAATGATATTCTGATTTCTTATGGCTACGGAGACGGAGGAGGAGGCCCCACAAGGGAGATGTTAGAAACCTCTAAGCGCATGGAAAAAGGAATCAGGGGAATTCCCAAAGTGGAACAGAAATTTACCAGACAGTACTTTGATGAGCTGTATGAGCGAGTAAAAGATAACTGCCGTCTGGAAACCTGGGAAGGGGAACTTTATTTTGAGTATCACCGGGGAACCTACACCTCCATGGCACGAAACAAGCGGGGTAACCGCAAAAGCGAAGTGATGATGATGGATGCTGAATTTTTCCTGGCTTTATGCGCTCTGAAGGGTGATAACTATCCGTCTAAAGAGCTGGATCAGTTGTGGAAGACAATACTTTTGAATCAGTTCCATGATATTTTACCGGGAACTTCCATTAAGGAAGTGTACGAAGTAACCCGGAAAGAGTATGAGGAAATTAAGCAGACTGGTGATCAATTGATTCAGCAAAGCCTTGATTCGCTGTGCAGGCAAAAGGGTAAAATAACCGTGTTTAATACGCTGTCCTTTGACCGCAGTGATATAGTAAGTCTGCCCAAAGAGGTGACAGGAAGCCTAAAGGATGCAGAGGGACATACTTATCCAATTCAGGAAGGAGAAAGTACCAACTTAGTATATCTGAAGCGACTTAGCTCCAAGGGGTATAACACCTATACGAATGAGCCGGAAAAAAGCGGGGACGTTACCGCTCGGATTTCCGGTGATGGTTCCCATTTTGAAACGCCATTTTACCAGGTGGAGATGGATCAGGCGGGAATGTTTACCTCCATTTATGACAAAGCCGCCGGACGTGAGCTGGTCCAGGAGGGCAGGCGCGCAAATCTGTTCCGGATGTTTGAAGATAAGCCTATCTATTATGACAACTGGGATATTGACATTTTCTATACGGAAAAAAGCTGGGTTGCTGATGAGGCGGATCAGTTTGAATGGCTGACCAACGGCCCGGTAAGCGCGGTGCTTAAGATAAAGAGAAGAATAAGCAATTCAATGATTGTACAAAAGATAAGCTTTTACAGACATTCAAAGCGCATCGACTTTGACACTTATGTGGACTGGAAGGACAGCCAGTGTCTGCTGAAGGCAGAGTTCCCTCTGGATATTCATTCGGATGAAGCGGCATTTGACATTCAGTTTGGAAATTTAAAGCGCAAGGTGCATCAAAACACCAGCTGGGATAAGGCGCGGTTTGAAAGCTGCGGACATAAGTGGGTGGATTTATCAGAAGGTCATTATGGCGTCAGCGTATTAAATGACTGTAAGTATGGACACTCGGTAAAGAATGGCTGTATATCCCTTACGCTGATTAAATCCGGTATTGAGCCGAATAAGACCACCGATCAGGAGGAACATTTCTTTACCTACTCGCTCTATCCCCACGAGGGAAGCCTTTACGACGGAAATACCATTCAAGAGGGCTATAAGCTGAATTATCCGGCTCACGCTGTACTTGCAGGAGCACCAAAGGAACAGGACAGCTTTTTATGGACAGACCGGAAAAATGTGATTGTGGAGACAGTGAAGATAGCGGAAGATAAAAATGGAATCATCCTCCGGCTGTACGAAAGCGAGAACACAAAGACCACGGCAACGCTTACCTTTGGCATGGATAACAGGCTGTTTTCAGTGACCGAGTGCAATCTCATGGAGGAGCCGGTTGAGGGTGCGGTAGAGAAAACAGAGGACGGGTTTACCTTTACCATCAAGCCCTTTGAGATTAAGACATATAGAGTGAATCTGGATAAGTGAGGAAGAAAACATGAACGGGCCCTTTCAAAATCGAAGCCTTGTGCCTATAAGGATGGGGAGGCAGTTTTAGATGAATAAAATATTATTAAATCAGGGGTGGAGACTGGATTATGAAGGAGAGACGTTAAATACGCAGATTCCTTTTTCCCTCTATTACGATTTGCTGAACCATAAGCGTATCGATGATCCCTTTTACCGGGATAATGCAACCCTTTTGACAGGCTTGTCTGAAAAGGATTATACCTATCGGAATGACTTTGCATTTATAGAGGAAATCGACGAGAGAAAGCAGTACTTCTTGCATCTCGACCGGGTAGACACCATTTCTAACGTTTACCTCAATGATATCCATGTGGGATATACCGACAATATGTTCTGTACCTTTGAGTTTCCTGTGAATCACGCACTGAAAAAGGGAACGAACCATCTGCGGGTGGAATTTGAATCCCCCATTCACTATATGAATGAACAGATTGAAAAAAATGGAAGAATCCCCTGCAATACCGATACTTTGGACGGATTTCCCTATCTGAGAAAATCCAGCTGCATGTCCGGCTGGGACTGGGCGCCCCGCCTGCCAGACATGGGGATTTATAAGGAAGCATCTATTGTGGTGGTGGAAAAGGGACGTCTGTCCAATGTTCATATCCGCCAGCAGCATATGGATGGGCGGGTTACCTTAAACCTGTTTACCGGGCATGAAATCAATGGAGCGATGACCGGAGACGTAGATAAGATAGAGACGATCGTAAGGATTACCGACCCTGAGGGCAGGCTGAATATCTATGAGAACAGCCAGGAAAACATAGAAATTGAAAATCCCAGCCTTTGGTGGCCCAACGGTCTTGGGGATCAGCCTCTTTATCAGGTGGAGGTTGAGTTTTATATTGGAGACGAACTCCAGGATGTGTATCGCACTCGCATTGGCCTTCGCACCATGACTATGGCGGTTGAAAAGGATGAGTGGGGAGAGAGCTTTGCCCATGAAGTAAATGGAGTTAAGGTCTTTGCCATGGGGGCGGATTATATTCCCGAAGACTGCCTGGTTCCCCGGGTAAACAGGGAGACAACAAAAAAACTGCTGACCCAGTGTATACTGGCCAACTACAATGCAGTCCGGGTATGGGGCGGCGGTTATTATCCGGATGATGACTTTTTTGATCTTTGTGATGAGATGGGACTGATCGTTTGGCAGGATGGCATGTTCTGCTGTTCCACCTATTTGCTGACTCATGAATTTGAGGAAAATATTACAAAAGAACTGGTTCAGAATGTGAGAAGGCTGCGCCATCACGCCTGTCTGGGGCTCTGGAGCGGAAATAATGAGCTGGAAGAGCTGATCCTTGCAGGAGAGTATGGAAGCTTTGAAGAAACGGTGTCTCTGCGCGCAGATTACATCAAGATATTTGAATATATCATTCCCAAAATCATTAAGCGGGAAGATCCGGACACCTTCTACTGGCCTTCAAGCCCTTCCTCAGGAGGCGGTTATGATTTTCCCAATGACCCTGATCGAGGAGATGCACATTACTGGGCGGTATGGCACGGGTTTAAGCCTTTTACGGAATACCGCAAACAGATGTTTCGCTATGCTTCGGAATTTGGCTTTGAAGCAATGCCGGCGTATAAGACCATTGAAAGCTTTACCGGCGAGGAGGACCGGAATTTGTTCTCTTATGTGATGGAGCGCCACCAGAGAAGCAATATGGGCTATGCCAAGATGATGAACTACATGGCTCAGACCTTTTTATATCCAACCGATTTAAAAACATTGGTATATGCATCCCAGTTAATGCAGGGAGAAGCCATGAAATATGCGGTGGAACATTGGCGGCGTCACCGGGGGCGTTGTATGGGAGCTATTGTATGGCAGTTAAATGATTGCTGGCCGGTAACTTCCTGGTCATCCATTGACTATTTCGGACGCTGGAAAGCGCTTCATTATTATGAGAAAAGGTTCTTTGCTCCGATTATGATTTCCTGTGAAGAGGAGGGTCAGCTTTCCCAGAATCCCAATATTAATACACGTCCTTATCCGTTAGAGAAAAGCTTTCGCTTAAATGTGGCCAATGAGACGCGGAATGAGCAGTTGGTGAAAGTGCGATATTCTCTGCGCAATGCCAAATCAGAAATAATTGGAAAAGAAATGATCGTTGAAAGGAAGGTCTCTGCAATGAGTACCATATGGCTGGATAAGGTAGATTGTTCGGAGGCCAGTCTTTATGAGGATCATGTACACTTTGCCTGTGAACAGGACGGAGTGGTGATTTCTGAGGGAACAGCCATTTTTACCATGCCCAAATTCTACCGCTATGAACAACCGGAGCTTTCATGGCGCATGGATGGGGCAGACATCATCATTACGGCAGGGGCATATGCCCAATCGGTTGAGATTCTCAATGAAAATGAGGATCTGGTTCTTAGCGATAATTATTTTGATATGGAGGCAGGAGAAAAGCGGGTGAGCATTATCAGCGGTTCGCTTAAGGGACTGCGTCTGAGAAGTGTTTATGATATCCGGTAAATAACATATGTTTATTGCTAAGACAGAGCGCGGGGATTGGAATTTTGGCAAAGTGCCGGAACTTGTGTTGAAAGTGGTGTGAGTAAAGTAGTTTATAAACAAAGAAAATCGGTGCCGGGACTTGCGTCCTGGCATCGATTTGTCTGCTAACGTATCTCTTTGCGGGCTATACAACGGTTCTTAAATACAATTCTATCAGCAAATCTGCCTGAATCATAAGAAATGTCCGGGAAGTAATATCATAATTTTTATACATATTAACGGGAACACCGCTGCACAAGCTTCGATGCATTTTCTTTACCAGGCTGCTGTTCCCATTATTTGTTATAGCCAAAAGGGCAGCTCCCGTATATTTTAATTTGCCTGCTGCTGAAACAAGGGTTTTGGTTTCGCCGCTCATGGAAAGAAAAAGAACCGTATCCTTTGATGTGATAAGGTTGGGGAGTAAGTCAATCATATGGGATTCATAAATGTATATAACCGATTTATTCAGCTGCATCAGACGCTTTGCCGTATACTCGGCAATGGGTTTGGTTAAACCGACTCCGATGATATAAAGAATATTGGAATGATTGATCCTGTCCGCCATAAATTCCAGGTCTGAAATATCTATCATATTTACCAGGTTTTGGAAGAAGAGATTGTATTGGTTCAAAAGATTTTTTTCCTGGATCACATGAGTCTCTTTCAATAATCCCTCTAAAAGAAATTTAAATTCCGCGAAGCCGGACAGGCCCAGCCGCTTTGTCATCCTGATGATGGTGGTGTTGGAGGTATTTAATATTTGCGCCAGTTCTGTCAATGTATTGCTGGCTATCAATTCCGGATGGTCATCCAAATAATAGAATACATGTTTTTCTGAATGAGATAAGCTTTCGATCATGGAGGTAAAATGTGTCTGCAAGATTCCCATAAAATCTCTCCTTTATCAATTTGTACAATTATACAGTTTTTGAATCAAAAAGTATAGTATAAAGTGTTATAATTTATCCATCGATAACAATTACTGATCAGTATGTTTACAATTTTTAATTTCATAAGATTCAAAACAATACACCGAGTACGGAGGAGGATATATGAATCTGCAATGTATGACGCAGCCAGAATTAATTTTTACTGGACAGCATTTCACAAACAAGACGGATATTTTAAATCATTTGGCCGAGGCCTTATGGGGGCAGGGATATTTAAATGACAAACAATTATATTTGGACAGTGTTTTACAAAGAGAGGAGCATTCCGCTACTGGAATAGAGCGGGGACTTGCAATACCTCATGGGAAAAGTGAAGCCGTTAAAAAAGCCGGTTTTGCAGTAATGACATTGGAGGCCCCTTTGTCCGGGGGCAGTTGGGCATCTTTAAGTCCTGATAATCAGGTAGAGCTGATCATTCTCTTAGCAGTACCTGAAACGGAAGCCGGAGATCTTCATTTAAAGCTTCTGGGTGAATTCAGCAAACGGCTAATGAACAAGGATTTCACGGACCAGTTAAAGAGAGCTGAAAGCCCTGAAAAAGTTTACAGCCTTCTGGATCAGGACGTTACGGCTGAAAGATCTGCAGTAATTACTTCAGATGCAAAGACTTTTGTGTTAGCCATAACTTCATGCGCCACTGGAATCGCCCACACCTATATGGCAGCTGAAGCGTTAAATAAAGCGGCCGGGGAAATGGGAATCGGGATCCATGTTGAAAAGCAGGGGGCAAACGGCATAGAAGACAGAATCACGCCTGAAATGATCCAAAAGGCAGATGGAATATTATTCGCAGTTGATACAAAAGTAAAGGAAAAAGAAAGGTTTGCCGGAAAGCCTTATGTGGAAGTCAAGGTTGCGGAGCCTCTTAAAAACAGCAAGCAGTTGATTCAGACGCTTCTTGACCGGCCCCAGGGAATTGTTGAAGGAGAGAGTGCGTCAGACGATTTTGCAAAAAATTCCGGATCCGGTAAGCGTAAGACGGTAAAGGAAGAGCTGACCACTGCTGTTATGACAGGTATTTCCTATATGATCCCTATGCTGGTTGCGGGAGGATTGATGCTGGGAATTGCAAAGCTTGTCTGGGTTTATGCCCTGGGTATGGATCCTGGACAGATCGGCGATGAACTATATAAAACATCAGGCGGAATTACGCAATTCATTCATTACCTGGACGGTTTTGGCAGTCTGTTGTTTAAATTTGTTTATCCTGTATTTGCAATGTTTGCCGCTTACTCCATATCCGACCGGTTAGGATTGGTGTCAGGATTTGCGGGAGGTCTGTTTTCAGCCGGACTGCATTATACCTTCTGGGGGATCAATGGAGGAATTCCAAGCGGTTTTCTGGGAGCCCTGGTTTTGGGTATTGCCGCCGGTTATATCTCCCGTTTCTTAAATGAAAAAATTAAGCTTCCTAAAAACTTTGCCGCTATGAAACCCATGTTTTTGGTGCCCGGTATCAGTGTTTTTGCTATTTTCCTGTTAAATATGTATTTGATTGACCCTGTATTTGGACAATTAAATCTGATGATGGCAAATGGAATTAAAAGCATGAGCGGCACTGGGCAGCTTACGTTGTCAGCAGTCATTGCAGCTGCAACCGCTTTTGATTTAGGAGGTCCTGTCAACAAGGCTGCCGGAGCTATTGCCATTGGTCTGGCTTCCGACCAGGTCTTTCCGCTGACTCCCCGGGTACTGGCAATTGTGATCCCTCCCATTGGTCTTGGACTCGCCACCATGCTTGACCGGTTTGTTGTAAAGAGGAGAGTTTTCCCTGCTGATTTAAGAGTGGTGGGAGGTACGTCCTTTTTGCTGGGATTTCTGGCAATTTCAGAAGGAGCCCTTCCCTTCATGCTCAGGAATCCGCTGATCACGATTCCCATCAACATGATTGGGGCTATCGCAGGTTCCTGTATTGCAGTTGCTTTAGGAGCTGTCCAGTGGCTGCCCCTCCCTGCGATCTGGGGCTGGCCGCTGGTGGAAAATTTTGCGGCTTACTTTATCGGACTTGCAGTGGGTGCTTTATTTATTGCCTTAGCAAATATATTTATCCGGTACTGGCTTATCAGAAAAGAAGAGAAAAAACAAGGTTTATAAAAAGAGGATTATAAATTGAAAAAAACAGTTCATGTGGTAACACATACACACTGGGATCGTGAGTGGTATTTTTCTATTGAGGACTCCAATATGATGCTGGTGGAGGATATGAATCGTTTGATTGATGTCTTGGAAAATAACCGGGCATATAAATCATTTACCTTTGATGCACAATATTCTGTTATCGAAGAGTATTTAAGGTTGTGCCCCGAAAAAGAAAATCAGATTTGCAGACTGATCCAATCCGGAAAGCTGTTTATTGGTCCCTGGTACACTCAGACTGATTCGTTGCTTGTAGCAACAGAGTCCATCATACGCAACTTATTGGCCGGAATTAACGGCGCCGGTAAAAAAGGGGGTTTTTTAAACAACGGTTACCTTCCTGATATATTTGGGCAGAACTCTTATTTGCCCAGCATTTTTAAAAAATTTCATATAGAAACCAGTATTGTCCAAAGAGGACTTTATAACGATCAGTTACAAAATGGCTTAAACTTCATCTGGAAATCCCCCAATGGAGATTCCGTAAGGGCAAACAATATCTATTTTGGCTATGGAGCCGGAAAATTTTTGTCCTCTGATCCGGAATATGTAAATCAAACATTGCTCCCCATCCTGGATTCTCTGGCATCGTTTCAACCGTCTGCGAATCATATTCTCCTCCCAAGCGGAGGAGATCAGGTTTTGGTAAATGATAACATCCCGGATATCATTGATGAACTGAATCAAATGGATCTGCCTTACCAGTTTAAAATGTCTAATTATGAGGTGTTCTTTGCTGAGGGCTGGCAAGGTCCTATGGAGAATGGGGAGATATCCGGGGAGCTGTTAGCTTGTGAGAATTCGAGAATACACAATACGATCCGTTCCCATCGGGTTGACATAAAGCTTTTAAATACTCATATAGAAGAAAAAATCTACAGGCAGCTGGAACCGCTTTCCGTATTGTCAAAGGAACTGGGAGGCAGTTATCCTCAGCAATGGATTGAAAAATGCCTGAAGCTGCTTTTTGATGTACAAGCCCATGATTCCATTTGCGGCTGCAATTCAGACGAGACCAACCGGGTGATCCTGTCCAGACTGGAACGGATTGAACGGATTGTGGACGGTCAAATTAATATTTTAGAGAAGCAAATAACAAGGGGGATCAGACGGCAGGAGCATTCCATTGCAGCCGCATTCTGCCTGATCCCTAAAAAATGCACGCGGGAGCTTATATTCACCTTATTTACAAAGGAGCCTGATATCGGCTTAGAAGAGAGCAGCGGGGAGATGCCGGAACAGACGATTCTGGATCAGCAGTATATATCAGGAGGAAAGCAGGTACGGGTCACGGCTGACGGGGAACAGGAAATTGAGGTTCCCGGCTATTACAGAACAGAAATCCTGGCGTCTGTAAGCTTTGAGGGACTAGGGTATAAAACGCTGAAATGCGTCAGTGATTCTGGGATTTCCCGGATGAAACAAAAGCAGGACCAACAGATATCCAATGAATTTTACCGTATTTATTTGGATAATGGCGCATTGTCTGTGGAAAGAAAAGATAAACAGAAGAAAAGAAATCTTTTCTATTTTGAAAATACTGCGGATGCAGGCGATTCTTACGATTACTCTCCTCTTAATGAGGACCGGTTTTTCTCCAAAGAATGCGAAATGCTTGAAAATTACCAGTCTGATCTCATATCATGGATGAAAGTTCGGCATAGCCTGGAATCCTATCCGGATCTTTTAAAAGCCAGTTCCCGCGGCAATACAGAAGCCATCTTTATTGATACAAAATTAACGATCACAAAGAATAGTAAAAAGATTAAAATAGAGCATTTTCTTGTTAATACCGTTAAGGATCACCGCATAAGAGTTCATTTTACTTCTAAGAGCAATGAAAAAATCCATTATGGGGATCAGGGATACAGCGTACTGAAAAGAAATAATACGAACCCTTACCTGAAAAACTGGAAAGAGTTAAATTTTGCAGAGTGCCCCCAGCCTGTTTATCCAATAGAAAATTTTGTATATGTTAATGAAGAAAATGGATGCTTTGGACTTTATACCAAAGGCTTGAAAGAATATGAAGTAACAAAAGATTCCCTTGCTCTGACCCTGTTCCGCTCGGTCGGATACCTGGGAAAGGACGACTTGGCATGGAGGCCGGGCAGGGCTTCCGGCATTAACAATAAGGTGGTGGAAACACCAGATGCTCAAATGCAGGGAAGCTTAAGCTTTGAATATTTTATAACATGGCCGGATCATGAGTTTCATATCTCAGAAGCCTATGATTTGCTGGAGGAGATACAGGCTTCCCATCTGACCTACCATTTACAGGCTTTAAATACCTTTGAACAGAGGCTGGAACGATTTGATCTTCCCCAGCCATCGGCCCTAAAGGAACTTGCAGAAGAGTATTGCATGTTGGAGATAGGAGATAACAGACTGAGAATATCCGCTTTAAAAAAGGCGGAAGAAGGTGACCAGACAGTGATCCGTATTTTCAATCCGGAAGAGGAGGCCCTGCCCCTTCCCCAGCCGTTTCAGCAATATCAGACTGTTTTATTAGATGAGTCCCAACAAACTATGAAAAGCCCGGTGATCGGCAGCAAGGATTTTCAAACGTTTATCTTTTGAAACGAAAGATTACAACTTGATGCCGGTCCCCGATGAACAGCGCAGAAATGAGGAGCATATGTTGTTGACTGAAAAAATATATTGCCATCTGGAGAAAATATATTCAGGAGAAAAACTGGAGCAGGCAGTAAAAGGCTTTAAAGATTTACTGAAAGGTTATCAAAATCAGACGTTTAAAAAGCGTGAGCCGTTTTCCGAAAAAACCGTATATTTGATCACCTATGGAGATAGTTTTCTGGAAAATGGAAAATCGCCTTTGCAGACCTTAAAAGAGGTGGCAGATAATACTTTGAAGGAAAGTTTTACGGACATACATTTACTGCCAATGTTTCCTTATACCTCTGATGACGGTTTTTCTGTCACGGATTATATGTCGGTCAATCCCGATCTGGGCAATTGGGAAGATATAAACAGCCTTGCCCAGGGGTACCGCCTTATGTTTGACTTTGTGGCGAATCATATGTCTAAGGAGAGTATTTGGTTTAATAAATTTTTGAATGAAGAAGAGGGGTATCAGGATGCTTTTATCAGGCAATCCCTGGACTTTGACAGCAAAAATGTAATCAGGCCGCGGGTTTCTCCTTTATTCCATGAATTTAATAATAAGGTTGGAGAATCCCTTATGATTTGGACCACATTCAGTGAAGATCAGGTAGATACGAACCTTAAAGATCCAGAGATGCTCTTGCGCCTGACTGATGTGTTGCTGCAATACGCGTTAAAAGGCGCCTCCTCCATTCGCTTGGATGCAATCGGCTTTATGTGGAAGGAAAGCGGTACGGGCTGTATGCATTTGCCACAGGTCCACGAGATCATAAAGCTGTGGCACACCCTCCTTGAGGAACTGGCGCCTGGCACCCGGCTGATTACGGAAACCAATGTTCCTCACAAGGATAATATCAGCTATTTTGGAAATGGCTCTGATGAAGCCCATATGGTCTATCAGTTTCCCCTGCCCCCGCTGGTCCTTCATGCGCTTAGTAAGCAAAACGGAAGGTTTTTGACAAAATGGGCTTCCGGTATTACCCCTGTCTCCCAGGATGCCACCTATTTTAATTTTCTGGCGTCCCATGACGGAATCGGCATGCGTCCGGTTGAGGGGATCCTGGCGGCAGAAGATATGGAATATCTGGCGAAAAAAGTATTGGATAACGGGGGAAGAATTTCATTTAAGGAAAATCCGGATGGCAGCCGGTCCGTTTATGAATTAAATATCAACTACAGTAATGCTTTGAGAAATGATGGAGAAAGTGATGAAACAGCGATAAAAAAGATGATTGCCGCTCATCATATCCTGCTTTCTTTCATCGGAGTACCGGCCATTTATTACCACTCGGTTTTTGGCTCCCGGAATGACTTAAAAGGTTTCATGGATTCTGGCATCAACCGCCGGATCAATAGAGAAAAGTTAGAGAAAAAGAAATTGTTTGAGGAACTTAAAGAAGACGATTACCGGAGAAAAATTTATTCGGGAATTACCGGGTTGATTAAAATCCGTCGGCAGCATTTAGCATTTCACCCTGCTGCGGCTCAGACGGTTCTAACGATATCCGATCAGATTTTTGCATTGAAACGGGTTTCCTGTAATAAAAAGGAAGAAATCATTTCCTTCACTAATTTATCAGGGGAAGTTCAGATCGTTGAAGATATAAAGGGATTTGATCTGATCAGTGGACAGAACGTAGATGGCAGGCTTATACTTATGCCTTATGGGGTTGCGTGGATTGATGGGAGTGAGAAGATAGGAAGATAAGAAGGTGTGATTAAATTTGGGTCTGAGTCATAGATGATTATAAAAAGGGCAGAGCCGGATGAAACGCTATTAATAGCGTTTCATCCGGCTCTGCCTTTATGTTGAAATTATAAAAGAAAATCAGCAGAATAAGTCGGGATAAAACGGAGACGATTATTGGAAAATTATATTAATTGGGGGTATTGCGATAGTAAAATATGGAATATCTTTTTATTTTTGCAAACTTTCTAAATATAAAATTAATATCCTATATAGAATAATACAACTGAAGTGGCCTTTTTGCTTTTATCTATCGCCAAACAAAAGTAAATTTTTATTATGGTTTACTCCTAAACAGGTATGGTTTAAATTAGTTCTTTTTTATTAGTGGTGTGATTTGTAGCACTCCTTTAGCTCTTCTCTCCAAATGTATACTTTTAAGCGTATTGATTTTTCTTGTAAATTCAATAACCCAAAAAGTATGTTATAATCATTTTGACGTACCCCGAAAAACAAATTTATATTTCGGGGTACATATAATATACTTGGTGGTAAGAGGTGATGAATTTGTATTATGGATATCATAGAGTAAGTACGCAAGAGTAGCATATAGACAGAGGAGTAAAAGAACTTCAAGATTTTGCAAATACAAGAAATATTCACTTACAAAAAGTGTATGTGGATAAGCAGACGGGAAAGGATTTTAATCGCCCCAGATATATTGTATTAAAGGAAGATGTCTTAAGACCTGGTGATACACTCCTTATTACAGAATGTGATAGGTTGGGAAGAAATAAAAAAGCAATATTACAAGAGTTGCAGTATTATAAAGATAATAATATTTGGGTGATGATTTTAGAAATACCAACTACCTTAATGGATTTTACAAGCTTTAATGATCAGTTGGCAGCCATATTAATGGAAACAATTAATAATATGATGGTGGAAATGTATGCTGCATACGCTCAAGCCGAAATGGAGAAGAGGCAAAAGCGTCAAAGAGAAGGTATTGAAACCATGAAGTTAAGGGGAGAGTGGGAAAAGTATGGAAGGCCAAGAGTTCTTTCTATAGAAGAATTTAAGAAACAATATACCAGGGTTGAACAAAAGGAGATTACAGCTACAAAACTAATGAAAGAATTGAACATATCTGATACGACATATTATCGATATAAGAAAGAATTGACTGAAACTGCCGGTGGATAGGTAGTCTGAGCACGGATAATGTGTTTTCTTTTTGACAATTCAAATATGGTGAAGTTCGCTGGCAGAATGTCGCTGCGGGTGCCGCCATTGGCGGTGCAGTAGGATTGACAGGTGGTGCAGCGGCAGGATCAATCTTTGCTGGTAGTGCAACGGCATCAACTGGAGCAGTACTTACTGGAATGGGCGTTGCGGGTGCAACAGCTTCTGCTGGAGCAGGTGGAGTAGTTTACAAAACGCTTGAAAAGGGAGTGAACTTTACTCAAACAACATTAACAAGAATGAACAACCCCAACAGATTTGTGCCGGTACAAACTTTAATCCAAGCAATAAAAAGTGGTGTTGCTCGTCCTGATCCACAAGGTACAAAAGCGATTATGTATACTATTGAAATGTTTAAGAATGGAAAAGCATATAACTTGGAAGTGCTTTATGACAAGGCGACAAACACGATTTTACATTTTCTGTATAAGTGAGGAATTATAATGACGAAGAAACAACAATTGTATTATTTATTAGAGGCGTTTTCTCAAGGTCAATACGATGTTGAGACATTTTGCAAGGCATTTGAAGAAGTTTTTTATCCGGATGTTCCTTATGACGAATTGGTCCCTGATGAACTAATGGCATTTGAGGGTTTAGCAGAAATAGTTGTTCGTTTTTCACCATTTAGTGAGGATTTGAAAGCATATCCCAAGGTTTATCGGACTGAAGATGAAGTGAGAAAAGCAATCAATGCTACTGCTGATAAGCTAATGAAAAAATGATAGACACGGTGTGAAACAATAAATGTCCAGCCGCCGTTGGATTCCAAAGTCCAACGGCGGTTGGACCTATGTCAATTTTCGAACAAAACTCCTTAAAATTTTTTTACTTATTTTTACTTATTTGTCTAATTTGGTTAAAATCTTTTTTCTAAGTGTAACAACATTACGTGCATTACGCCGGCGATCTTCTTCGATAGCAGCGTAATGTTTTCTGGTGGTATTGACATCTGTATGGCCCAAAACATCAGCAACTAAATATATATCCCCTGTAACACGATAAAGACTTGTACCATAAGTACTGCGTAGCTTGTGTGGAGTTATATTTTTTAGTGGGGTCACAAAGTGAGAATATTTTTTAACAAGATTTTCGACTGCGCTTATACTAATTCTTGATCTCCGCATTGATAGAAACAATGCTTGTTCGTGACCAGGAAGCGTACATATTTCATTTCTTTGTTTAAGATAATCTAATAAAGCCCTATGCACGTCCTCTCCAAGATAAACAGTAACCTCTTTTCCTCCTTTTCTATGAATACTCATTCTAATCCCAGAATTTGTATTAATCAGCTTTATTAATCCATCTTTTACTGTGTATTTGAGGTATTGCATATAATCTTCAAATGTTTCTATTGAGAGATTTTCTATATACTCTAAAGATATATCATTAATCTCTACAAAATCAGTATTTCTTTCAAGTAAATATCTAAAAAAGCGTTGTAAATCATAGGCATAAGCCACCCTGGTCCCGGAGGCAGTATTAGGTTCTATTCCACGAAAAAAATCTGCACAATATGATGGAAGATGCTCAAGATGTTTTGATAATTTTATTTTGTTAACTATATCAATTTTTTCGTGATACGACGCAACCAATCTTATATACCCCCCTTTAGTATAGTTCTGAAGTCACCCCCATTAAATAAGACTAAAAGAAAGTCTGGTTTCTTTAATAGTTATAGATCTAATAAATATTTCCATAAATTACAAATCAATGATATACAATATATAAGTTTAATAGAAGAAATAAAATGATTAGAGTTGAGGATAATTCCTGTCCTTATATTGCTAAATATAAATGTAAGTATCCAGTAATATTGGAACTGGATATTTTACCGCGAATCGTTAGAGAGTCTCAAAAGTATGAGGAAGTTTGGGTTGATCATAAAGAGCATGGTAATGACCCATTTGTAGTCATAGTATGGTATCGGAACCGATAGCAGAGGTTATAGGGGCAAAAGAATTCTTTAGTTACGGCAGGAAGGTGCTAACTGATTTTAAGGATGACGTTGAATTAAGAGAAAACAATAGCAGAGATGATATATTAATGATACCGCTCCCATAAGAAAACTAGTTTAATAGTAAAAATTATAATAGATTATATTAATAATAAACAAAAAATATAAAAAATATTATATTGACATGTAAAAAGTGCTGTGATAATATGGAATTACAATATAAGGGACCGGTACCACACCCGAAAAAGAAGTACAAGGAGAAAGATATGCTGACAATTCATGAAGTGGCAGAACTGGCAGGTGTTTCTAAATCAACTGTATCCAGAGTTTTGAATAATAATGGCTATGTAAATGAGGAGACCAGGCGCAGGATTGAGAAAATCATACAGGAACATCAATATAAGCCATCTGCAGCAGCAGTCAGCCTTTCCAAACAAATTGGGAGCACAATCGGTGTGGTTATCCCTGAGATCGACAATTCATTTTTTGGAGAAGTCCTAAAAGGGATTAACGAAGTAGCGGATCAGTATGGTTTTTCTATCATCTACTGTGACACACAAAATAATGGGGATAAAGAATTAAAGGCATTATCAGCCTTAGAACAGCAGAGGGTCCGGGGCGTTATTATTACACCGGCCATGGGCTATGGCGATAGAGAGTCTGTGGATAAGTTAAAGAATGCTTTGGCGAAGCTGGACGTACCAGTGGTAATTGTAGACAGGGATTTTGATTATTCTCAGTGGGATACGATCTATTTTCAAAATTACGAGAGCGGTTTTATTGCAACGGAAAGCATGATTAAGGCTGGGAATACCAAAATCGGCATTATACAAGGTGATATGCAGCTTAAAATAGCGAGGGAGAGGTTTCGGGGATATCAGGATGCTATGGCGGCAAATGGACTGGAGATTCCGGAGCAGTATGTGCTGAAGGGGGATTTTACCATAGATACGGCATATACACTTACCAAAAACATGATAGACAGCAAAGAATTTCCTGAAGGCATGGTTACTTGCAATAACCGTACCAGTATAGGTTTTATTAAAGCAATGATAGAGAGCGGTATTACCATTGGGAGTGATATTGCAGTAGTAGGAATTGATAATGTCCCCATGCTGGACGTGCTGGGCTTTCCATTCAGCTGTGTATCCAGGGATACGATCGAGATGGGGCGCATGAGTATGAAGCTTCTTATGGAACGGATGAATAAGCCGGATGTACAAAGAAGCATCTGGGTGGCCCCCTGCAGGCTTGAGCTGAACGGCTCAGAAAAAACAAACCGATAACGTTTGTTTTTTTTACCAAATGTGGGAGCGGTTCCACATTTAATTACACCGTATATGCACGGGAGAGACGTCCTCCCGGATATATAAAAAACTATATATGAATGAGAGGGATTTATTATGAAGAAACGAGCTTTAGCACTGATGATGGCGGTCATGATGGCAGGAACACTGACTGCATGTGGCGGAAATTCATCCGCAAAGTCCGCGGAAACGACTCAGGCGGCGGCAACAACGGCAGTAACAACGGCGGCGGAAAGTGAAAAGCCGGCGGAACCAGAGGCAAAATCAGGTCCTTTCAAAGTGACGGTGATTATCAAAGCAACAGACTCATCCTACTGGCAGACGGTATTGCTTGGAGCGAAGGCAGCAGCAGCTGAGAGCAATGGGGAGATTGAAGTGACGACTGCCGGTCCGGCATCTGAGACAGGAATTGATGAGCAGGTTACAATTCTGGAAAATGCGATTTCCGCAAAACCGGATGGCATAGTCATTGCATCCATCAGCTCTGAGGCAACCGTTCCGGCTGTAGAGGAGGCAGTAGCTGCAGGGATACCCGTTGTAACTGTTGATAATAAATTAGCAACCAATGTTTATACCCAGCATCTGGCAACCGACCATTACGCAGCGGCATCAACGGCTGCTGAGAAAATGGTGGAGCAGTGGAAAGAAGCAGGAATCGATCCATCCGGCAAAAAGGTTGCAGTGATCAGTGCGGATTCCGGTTCCGCTGTAAATCAGGCTCGCTGTGAGGGATTTGCAGATAAGGTGAAAGAACTGGTTCCCGGTATTACTATGATAGAGACCCAGTATTGTGACAACGATATTGCAAAAGCACAGGATGCGGTTGACAACCTGATTCTTGCAAACGCAGATCTGATTGGAATCTTCGGAGATAATAACCACATGGGAGATGGCATTGCGAATTCGATTGCCCAGAATGAGAAGTCCGGAAGTATCATTGCCTATGCATTTGACTCTGATGATACGGAAATTGAAGCCATTAAAAATGGTGCATTAACTGGAATCGTTGTTCAGGATCCATACGGAATGGGATATGAAGGGGTACTTTCCGTAATTGCATCTTTAAAAGGCAAGAATGTTGAACATGATGTTGTAGCGGCTACGACTCTGGTAACCAAAGACAATTTGGACGTGCCGGAAGTGCAGAAGCTGCTGTACCCGGGCAAATAATAAAAGTAAGTTGCCTGAAGTTTATGGAGGTTGGCAAATGCAGGAACAAATAACACCCATTGTCTCCATGAAAGGAATTGTAAAGGAGTTTCCAGGTGTACGCGCGCTTTCCGGCGTGGACCTGGAGCTCCTTCCAGGAGAAGTGCATGCACTGGTAGGTGAGAATGGCGCGGGTAAATCCACAATTATTAAAATATTGATGGGAGTCTATGCCAAAACAGAGGGAGAAATCTATTTAAACGGTGAGAAAAAAGATATCAAATCCCCGTTTCATGCACAATCACTGGGATTGGGGGCAGTGTATCAGGATGTGAATCTGGCGCAGCATCTTTCTGTCGCTGAGAACTTCTTTATGGGGCAGCTGCCCAGAACAAAATTCGGTACCGTAGATTATACCCGCATGTATAGGGAAACAAAAGAAACACTGGACTCCATCGAAGTGCATGTAGACCCGAAAGCGATTATCAGAACGCTGTCAGTGGCGCAGCAGGAGATGGTGGCAATTGGCAAGACCATGCATCAAAAGGCAAAGGCAGTCATTTTTGATGAGCCGACAGCACTGCTGACGGCGGATGAGACAAAGCAGCTGTTTGGAATCATCCATAAGCTGAAACAAGACGGCGTAGGGGTTTTGTATATCTCACACCGTATGGAAGAAATATTCAGTATTTGTGACCGGGCAACTGTTTTAAAGGACGGCTGCCTGGTAGGAACCGTTGATATGGAAAATACGGATGAAGACCGCCTGATTTCCATGATGGTGGGAAGAAATGTAAATGATATGTATCAGATTGAGCATGTGCAGCCGGGTGAGACGATTCTTAAGGTAGAAAATATCTCCAGGGGCACAGCCTTTCAAAATATCAGCTTTGAAGTAAAACGGGGCGAGATCTTTGGCATGTTTGGTTTAGTGGGTTCCGGGCGGACTGAAATTGCAAGAGCGATCTTCGGAGCCGATGCCAAGGATTCGGGTAAGGTGACCTTTTTGGGGAAACCGGCAGATTTTACAAGACCGGTTCAAGGAATCCAGGCCGGAATCGCACTGCTCCCGGAAGACAGGCGGGCTCAGGGTCTGGCACTGGGCATGTCGGTTGCAGACAATACCAACATGGTTGCAGTACGCCAAATCACTCGTCTGGGAATCATGAATAAAGGCAAAGGCGAGCAAATTGCCCGGCATTATGCAGAAAAACTCAGGACAAAGACACCTACGGTTTACCAGAGGGTAAAGAATCTGTCCGGTGGAAACCAGCAGAAGGTAGTTATATCAAAATGGCTGGCCCAGAACAGTGATTTGTTTATCTTTGATGAGCCCACGGTCGGCGTTGATGTGGGGGCAAAGCTTGAAATCTATAAAGTATTTGAATCACTGATTAAGGAAGGGAAGACCATAATCATTATATCCTCCTATCTTCCGGAGGTAATGGGACTTGCAAACAGAATGATGGTGATGTATGAAGGACGCCAGATGGGAATCATTACCCGGGAAGAGTTTACCGATGAAAACATCATGCGTTATGCTTCGGGTATGAAAGGAAAGGAGTCATAGAGGCTATGGCAGAGAAGAAAAAACAAAATCTGTTCCTGTCTCGTTTTCAGACAGAGCTGCTGTTAGTTGGAATTTTAATTGTATTATTTTTGTTCTTTGGTGTGAAGTCACCGGTATTTTTAAAGGTGGATACACTGATGAAGCTGTTAAAGCAGGCTTCTATCTATGGGATTATAGCAATCGGTATGACCTTTGTCATTACGTCATCCGGTATTGATTTATCAGTTGGCTCAGTCATTGGTTTGTCGGGGATTGTAGTTTCCATGTGCATGGTAAGCGGGATCCCGGTCATTCTATCAATCCTGATTGCCATCGGTGCAAGTATGTTAGTCGGATTGTTTAACGGAGTCCTGGTACATAATGCAAAAGTGCCTCCGTTCATTGCGACGATGGCATCCATGACGGTTGTCAGGAATGTGATTCTGTTAATGACAGGGGCCAAAACCATATCCAACCTTCCCCAGAGTTTTACGTCATTTGCATCAGGATCTGTACTTGGAATCCCCAATATGTTTCTGACCTGGCTCGCGATTATTTTCCTGGGTATTTTCATTACAGGAAGAACTGTGTTTGGAAGGAATATCTATGCTTATGGAAGTAATAAAGAATCCGCAAGGTTAAGCGGAATCAATATTTCTTTTACGGTATATGGAGTTTATATATTCTCTTCGATTGTCTGTGGAATTGCGGGCATTCTGATGGCAGCCCGTCTCGGCAATGGGGTACCAACCTCTGGCGTTGGTTATGAGCTTGATGCAATCGCCGCTTCTGTTGTGGGTGGTGCGAGTTTAGATGGTGGAGAAGGTTCCGTGATCGGTACTGTTCTTGGCGCTATGATCATGGCTACACTGCGTCAGGGCGGAACATTGCTTGGAATCAATTCGTTTATCATGGAAATTATGATAGGCTCGTTAATAGCAATAGCAGTTGTGATTGATAAAATGCGAAAAAGCTGATAGATGGAGGAAAAGGCTATGATTTACAAGAAGGTTGGTAAGATAGCGGAAAAAATCTCGGTAATTGGAATTGGGTGCTGGAATTTTGGAGGCGATTGGGATTCCATGGATGATAAGAAGTCATCCCGGATTGTTCATGCAGCAATTGAAATGGGAGTGAATTTCTTCGATGTGGCGCCGGTTTATGGCTGGGGGCATTCGGAAACAGTCCTGGGAGCAGCACTTAAGGAAGGCGGTCACAGAAACAATGTGCTGATTGCTTCCAAAGGCGGTCTGCTATGGAATGAGAAGCATGAAACAACAAATAATCTCTCAAAAGCGAGCCTGCTAAAAGAGATTGATGAAACATTGACCAGACTTCAGACGGACCATGTGGATATTTATCAGATGCATTGGCCGGATCCCAATGTGCCATTGGAGGAAACCGCAGAGGCCCTGGAAGAGATGAAGAGGGCCGGAAAAATCCGTTATGTGGGATTGAGTAATTTTTCACAAACAGATGTAGAAAAAATGATGGAATATACAGATGTTCATTGCCAGCAGAGCCTTTACAATATGCTGGAACGGAATACAGAGAGCTATCACAGCATTCCTTTGGAATATAAGACAGAAAAAGAGGTACTGCCCAATGTGCGGAAGTTCGGTCAGGCATTTCTGCCGTACAGTCCGTTGTTCCAGGGGCTTCTTGCCGGGAAATTCCATTCAGGGTCAAATTTTTCTGAAAATGATATCAGGAATGCAAATCCCAAGCTGGCAGGACCGGCATTCCGGCAGTATTTTGATGGTGCGGAACAGATTAAAAAGATTGCAGAAGCATATGGGAAACCAATGAATGAGGTCGCTTTGAACTGGCTGAGGCAGAAGGAGGAGGTTACTTCTATTATTGGGGGAGCTTCTACTGTGGAGCAGCTGGAACAGAATATCCAATGTACCGCCTGGGATATTGATGATGGAATGATGGAAAAGATTGATAAAGTGCTGGAACCCTTTGAGAATTTGTAAACTGGTGCTATAAAATAGCAGAGTTATATTGTTAAATATGAAGTAGAAGCGTTGACCAGGAGCGGTAGTCTTGAAAGATAATTTCTTAAGACTGCTGCTTTTTTATATATCATTTGGGCAACGCCAGGGAACGCTTCTGCTTCCTGTATACGTTTCGCTTATTATGGAAAACTGCCGGAACTTGTGCTGCACATGGAATGAGTGAGGGAAAGGCAGCCGGCCTCCCTTAAGGCTGGTAGGGCACCGTAATTCTCACTGTGTTCTGGAAATAGGGGATGGAATCAAAGGTAATGGACGATGTTCCATAGTAGGCCCGAAGCCTTTGATAAATATTGTTTAGTCCCACATGGCGCCTTTTTCCGTCTTCTCTGGGCTGGGAAAAGAGGGATGCCTCAGCCTTTTCCGTATCGATGCCCCGCCCGTTGTCAATCATTTCGATCACCAGATCACCGTCATGGAACGTGATCAAAATACGGATTTCCGGCAGGGGGATCAGCTCACTGGCCTCTTCCGCCAGTTCAAATCCGTGGAGTATGGAATTTTCGGCTAGGGGCTGGAGGATGGATTTTAAGATGGAAACGTTTAAAAGTTCGGGAGAGGCCTCATAGGAGAAAACGATTTTCCTGCTGAACCGGTAATTCATGATGTCGATATAGGCTTTCACATGTACCAGCTCCTTGGAGAGGAGGATGATCTCATCGCCGTAGTTGAGCCCGATCCGCAGGAAATCCCCCAGGCTGGTGATCATGGAGGAGGCAGTCTGCTTATGATTGTCAAGCACCTCCATATTGATGCATTCCAGGGTGTTATAAAGAAAGTGAGGGTTGATCTGTTCGGACAAAAGCTGTATCTTTGAGCGGTATTTGGCCCGTTCGCTCTGCCTTAAGCATTCGAACTGTTCTTTAATGGTGGTATACATGGAGTTAATGGCCATGTTCAGGCGGCCGATCTCATCCTGGTATTTCATTTGACAGGGCGTATGGTAGGTATCGTTTTCGATTTCCCGGACATTCTTTATCAGGCGGTCAAGGGGTTTGGTAACAAAGCGGGACAGCAGTAAGGAGAGAAATGCCGCCAGCGCCAGTCCGACAACTGTCACGAGGAGCAGGAAGACGTTCATTCGGGTAATCCGCTCATAGAGGGAAACCTTAGGCAGGATACCCACCAGGCTCAAGCCGCAGAATTCAAGAGGCTCTGTGTAAAGACTATATTCCCGGTTGTCATATAGAAAATAAAATCCCGGATCCCGGCTGCCTCCCGCTATGCTGTCCATAACCTGGATGCCCGATGCAGCTTCATACCAATGAGAATCATGAGGAAGGCTTAAAGGCACCCCGTCAGGCCCGGCCACGTATAGTATGCGGTCAGAATAGGAAGAGGAGGAGAGGGCCAGCCTTCCGGTAAGATTATTAAAATTCAGCAGCAGTATGAGGTATACGTCAGTTTCCCCTGGATCACTTGAAATGTTTAAGTAGCGGGTACCCGTGAGCTGGGCTATGGGTATGATGACCGGGACGACAGCGTTGTTTTTCATATAAGGGCTTTGGCGGACGGGCAGCCAGGTGATGCCGGTTATGGATGACAAATCCCAATTAAAGGCGTCAGTAGGAGAATAGCCTTTTTTTAATGTGTTGGAGTAAAGGGAGTAATATTCCCCGTTTTTTCCGATCACGGCAAAGGAGTCCAAAAGCGGGGTGGAAACGGACAGATAGGACATGGATTCCTGGAGGGCGGCCTTGTTCTTCACCTCATTTTTCCGGTTATTGTTGTGAACATCTGTTACCAGTCTGGAAAAATGAGGGGTAGAGGCGAAATCAATGACATTGGATAGCATGACGCCGTAGGCATCAGACAAAGACTGGCTTCCGATCTGTAAGGAGTCAGCGGTCTGGTTGTAAGTATCCTCCTTGTACAGCCGCAGAAAATACCAGCTGCTGAACATGCCGATGAAGGCAGATAAGCATAAGGCTATGGTGATCATACAGAGCCATATTTTCGAGGAGATTCTTAAATTGGCGATGAAATCAGCGGCTTTTTTCATTGTTTTCCCCCTTTTGCTGGCCGGCCTGATATTCTGACGGGGTCAAACCGGTGTGTTTTTTGAAGGCGCGGTAAAAGGAACGGTAATCGTCATAGCCTACTGAGTAGGATACCTCGCTGATATTGGCATCTTCTGTATTTAAAAGGTATTTGGCGTGTTCCATCTTGACGTTTAAGACATAGTCCCTAAAGTTGACGCCTGTTTTGGATTTAAAATAGATGGCAAAGTAAGGGGGGCTTAAATTCACGACAGCGGCCACATCCTCTGCCTGGATTCTCCGGTTCATATTCCGGCGTATGAATTCCTTGGCCTGGAAAATGACCCGGTCCCTGACGGAAGCCTTGTATTTTTCCAGGGCCTGTCCGTATTCCAGAAACAGGGAAACAGACCAGCCCTCGATCTGAGTGAAGGTGGACAGCTCGTTGATTTTGGCATAGGGCGGCGTGAGGGTGAGGCTTAGGCCCTGTTCGACCTGCTTCCTCAAGGAGTTTTGCAGGTCCGTCACCAGGAATATGCTCATACCCCTGATGAAGCTGGGCGGAGGCATGGAAACATAGAGCAGGGAGTGATAGAACGCCTGGCAATAGGTTTTAACGGCGGCCCGGTCATTTCTCCATATAGCCTCTAATAGAGGAGAGGTGTCAATGCTGTTGGTGGATATGGAGGGGGCCTGGCTGCAGATTATGGACTGGTCGAAGATTTCTTTTTTTGTATCATAGAGTTGATAGGACAGGGCGGTGACCGCCATCCCGAAGGAACGTCCGGCGCAGATCAAGTTCGGTTCCAGGGTGCCGATGCCTGCAAACAGGGCCGGCCCTTCCTCTTTTTTCCAGTCATTGATCACATGTTCAGCGGCCGAAAAGGCAAGGCCTTTCTTTTCACAGTCCGGGAATATGAGGGATGTCATCTGGAGGGAGCTATTCTCCCAGACCTCCCCTTTTAGCGGGGCTGTATGTTCTGCGATGATCTCCTTTAGAAGGTTCACTGCGTTTGCATCAGGGAGCCTGGGCTGCTCCTTTTGTGGCTGCAGGGAAAAAATCAGAATCTGGCAAGGGGAGTCTGTCAAGGAAAGGCCGGATCGGGCGATTCCACTTTCCACGTCAGCGGGATGATGAAATTCATTGTGGATCAGCTGACTTAAGAAAAGATTTTTGGAGAGCTCTCTTAAGGAGTCCTGCTCCCTGGTTTCCGGGAGCGATGTCTTTCTCCTTTTTTCTTCAATCTCTTTTTTTATAGTCTTAAGTTCTTCTTCCAGCTCCTGAAGTTTAAATGGCTTTAGCACATAGGCCCTGGCCCCGTAGCGGATGGCGGTTTGGGCATAGGTGAAGTCGTCGTAGCCGCTTAAAATGACGAAGTCAATATCCATATGGTTTTCCCGGCATTTTTTCATTAAATTCAGGCCGTCCAGGGCGGGCATGCGGATATCGGTCACCACGACTTCAGGCTTTAAGCTGCGGATGAGTTTCCACGCCTCCATTCCGTTTTTGGCGGATCCCAACACCTCCATGTTCAGATCCATAGAGGTAATGGAAGATTTCAGGCCGTTTCTTATGGAGGCCTCGTCATCAGCGATGATGACGGTGATGGGCTGATGGATGTTCATGACGGTCTCCTTTCCAGTAAAGTGTCTATGAGTGGATGTTTGTATAAATTATATCATTAACGGTATGTATCATCAATGAAACATGTACGATATAATGGAAAATGCAACATATTTATTAGAATATGCCATTAAAATGCACAAGAAAAAATGGTAAATTTATTATATCAATAAACGTGCTGCAGCGGTATTAATTAGGCTTTGGTACAATGCCGGAGGTTTAAGACAAAATTTTAAAGCGGCGCAGGAAAAGGAGGACTTATGAGAAAAAAGATGGTGAGCATTCTGTTGGCAGGGATGATGGCCGTGAGCCTGGCGGGCTGCGGAGGCGGAGGTAAGGTTCAGCAGAAGACGGAAGAAAAGACAGAAAACAAGGCGGAAGAAAAGACAGAATCCAAGGCAGAGAATACGAAATCGGCTGAAAAGACAGTGATTACGGTCTGGACTCAGGACCGCCACGATTCTGAATATGTGGAATCTAAAATTGAGGAATTCAACACCACCAATGACAAGGGAATTGAGATCGTTTTAAACGTGATCACCGATGATTATCCCAACATGATGGCATTGGCCTATTCCTCAGGGACGGCCCCTGACATCGCGGGCGTGGGAGGAGCCACCAGCGGCTTTGATTTGAAGACCTTTGTGGAAGCCGGAATCATCGATCCCCTTAATGATTACATCAAGGACGAGGAATATGAGAAGGTGACCGAAGCCAGCAAGCTCCAGTTCGAGGGCATCAACATGATCAACGGAAATGTATACTGGATTCCCACTGGGATGAGGAGCGGCACCAGAATTGAGTACAATAAAGATCTGGTGGAAAAGGCCGGCTATTCAGAATTCCCCAATACCCTTGACAGCGTGGTGGAGCTGGCTGATAAAATCACGAAGGATGGAAACGGCACCTATTACGGGGTCGGTTTCACTTCCTCAGTTCCTTTCAACCGTTGGCTGGAGGGCACAGCGGAAACAAGTGGGATATTCCGCTATGATTACAAAACAGGAACCTTTAATTTCGATGGATACAAGCCCATCATTGAAACTGCTCATAAGTTCTTTGAAAACGGAAGTGTTTTCCCGGGTTCCACCTCTCAGGGTGTGGATGCCATGAGGGCCCAGTTCGTAGAAGGCGTGTTCGGCATCTGGGGAAATGCCTCTCAGGAGGCGGGCGTGTTCACCTCCCAGTTCCCCATCGACAAGTTTGACTGGGGCGTGGCCGAGGTCCCGTCCTTAGACGGAACCAGAAAGGGAGCCCAGTCCATTCAGCCTCAGAAGGGCTATATGATGTTCTCATCCAGCAAGAACAAAGACAAGGCTTGGGAGGTTATCAAGTATTTCAGCAGCGAGGAATTTTTAAAGGGCTATCTGGAGGCAGGGCTTTACCTTCCCATTTCCAGCTACATGGATGGAGTCATCGACAAAACCAAGACCGGCCGTCTGGCTGATTTCAAGCTGACCGAATATGAGAGCGTTTACCCTGCTGTGCCGGCTATTTCCCTGGAGGGCGATGATTACGGAACCGTGATCTGGAGAGCCATCATGGGAGATGTGAGCGCGGATGATGCGATCACTGATTTAAACAAGCGTTACAATGAAGCCCTGGAAAATGACATCAAGCTGGGTAAGCTGAAACGTGTTGTAATTCAGGACTTTGATCCACTCCATCCGGGCGAGGGAACCATTGAATACACGGAATAATCTGTAGGCAAATCGTGACGTGGGGCTGTGGCACTGAGCGCATATTCATAGATTTTATATGAGAATCTTGGTTGATGAATTGCTGGATCAGCCGGCTTTCTGAAAAAATGTGAATATGTGGGCTCAGCGCAGCAGCCCCTTTGAATTGGCTGAAAGGTCTAAAAACGCGCAAAGAATGGAGAAAATCATGAAAGAGAAACTCTTAAACATATCGGAAAGGGCTAAAATAGCGGGGAGCCGGGGGGATTTTGCTGCGTTCTTCATGCTGCTGCCCTCCCTGTTCCTGCTGGTGACCATGTCGGTCTATCCCTTTTTCTGGCTCTTCCGCTATGTGTGCTATGATTACAACGGCTTTAATGCTTATTTCACGGGCAGCAGGAACTTTGTCCGGATGCTAGGGGATACCACCTTCTGGCGGAGTGTGGTCCATACCTTTGAGTACGCGGGTTTAAAGCTGGTATTCATCGTTCCCCTATCCCTGCTACTGGCGGTACTGCTGAACCAGAAGCTTACGGGAACCGGTATTTTCAGGGGAATTTATTTTATGCCTACCGTCATCAGCGCCGCTATTTACAGCCTGATCTTTGGCTTCATCTTTGCAGTCTACAACGGTGTGCTGAACGCCTCCCTGCAGAAGCTGGGGATTATAGGAGCTCCAATTGACTGGCTGGGGAACGCCAGCATCGTCATGCTCTCCATTGTGATTGTGGCGGTATGGGGAGGCTTTGGAAACTATATGATCTTGTTCATTTCCGGCATGACCAGCATCCCGGAGGAAGTCTATGAGAGCAGCAAGATTGACGGGGCAAACGGCATACAGACCTTTTTTAGGATCACCCTGCCCATGCTGAGCCCTGTGCTCAAGGTGATCCTGATGCTGGCGATTACCAACGCCTTTAAGGATTATCAGTCCATACTGGTTCTGACCGATGGAGGTCCCAACAACCGGTCCCATGTTATGTTTTCCTATATTTACAAGCTGATATTCAGCTCCAGTACCACTCCTCAGATTGGATACGCCACCATGCTGAGCATCGTGGCGGCACTGATTATCGGCATCGTAACCGCTGTTTATATGTTCGTTGCCAGGAAGCTGGATGATGTTATTTAAGGAGGTCTCATGGAAAAGAGCCATACGGTATATTCAAAAAAGACAAAAATGCTCCACCTTTTCATGGAAGTTTTCTTAATCCTGGTGGCGGCTTTGACCCTATATCCCCTGATCTACATCATGTTCGGGTCTTTCAAGGAAAACGCAGAGCTCTTGCGGGGAGGAACCAAGCTTCTGCCGGAAAAATTTGTGCTGGAAAACTACAAGCAGGCCTGGCACAAGGCCAATTTCGCCAGATATACTTTGAACAGCGTGGTTATCAGCGTGGGAGTCATGCTGGTGACCCTATTATCCTCCAGTATGGCTGGATATGTGTTCGCAAGGAAGAATTTCAAGGGAAAGGAGCTTCTTTACAGCCTGTTTGTGGCCTTCATGTTCGTTAATGTGGGCAGTGTCACCTTGAGACCCCTCTTTGAGTTGGCGGTGAAGGTGAAAATGAACACTTCTTTATTAAGCGTCATCCTCATCGCGGCCGGAACCGGCCAGGCCACCTATATTTTCCTGGTGAGAGGATATATGAATACCATTTCAAAGGAACTGGACGATGCGGCAAAAATAGACGGCTGCACGTTCTTTCAGATTTATTATAAAGTGATCCTGCCCCTGTTAAAGCCAATCCTGGCTACCACCGGGCTGCTTTCCTTCCGGGCCGGCTGGAACGAATACATCATGCCCCTGGTGTTTACCATGTCCAATGAAAAAATGCGGCCCCTGACCGTGGGAGTTACCATGCTGAAAAACAGCGGCGACGGAACGGCAGCCTGGAATCTGATGTTTGCGGGGGCCACCATCTCCATTATTCCGATCGTGATCATCTATATTTTTACCAGCAAACAGTTTATGAGCGGCATGACAGCCGGAGCAGTGAAAGGATAGGGAAGGAAATGGAAGTAAAAAAGCAGGATTATAGGAGATATAAATGTAATGAATCAGGATTCATCACTCAATATCTGGTTTCTGGATTAAGGGAAACCCCTTTTGTGGACAACACAGCGGATGAAAACCAGCTCCGTTATGAAAAATATCTCCGTTCCATCGTGAAAGAGAAGCAGGACAGAAGGCCTGAAGAAGAAATCCGCCTGGGGGAGCCCGGGAGATTGGGGCTTCCATGGCGGTATTATTATAATTACGGAAACTGGTTCGTGGATTTGAGCACCTTTTATTCGGTACTCACCAGGGTGGAGCTTGACGCCTGCACCATCCTCACGGCCCCCCGTGATATGGTGGTTAAGGCTGCCGTCTGGTCCTATGCCTCATTGGACATCTGGTGCGGAAATGATAAGGTGTGCGTGATGGAGCCTTCGGTCTATAAGCCCATCCGAAGGAAGGAGATCATGCTGCCATTAAAGAATGGGGAAAATATCCTCTACGTGCGGCTTCAGACCCTGGGGGTCAGGGACACCAGGACCCTGTTCGGAATCCAGATATTAGCCGGGGCGGAGCAGATATTCCAGACCCTGCCAGACGCAAAAAAAACCGTGCCGGTCATGGAGCGGGCGGACTGGCTGTCTGACATAAGGCTGGAAAACCACTCTCTGCATTTTAATGGCCCGGCTGGAGAGGGGACGACGCTGGGCTATGATTCCATGAGTCCGGACTTTAGCCAGGCCGGGACAAAGATTGAACGCTTTTCCGTCGCGGGAGCAAAAGAGGTGATTCTGGAGAGGAACCGCCCCTATGTTCTTATGGAATGCCAGATAAATGGTCAGAGGCTTATGAGGCGTATGGAGGACATCGGTGAAATCCGCCCCAAGAGCCTGGCCGGCCTTGACTTTGAGGAAAACAAGAGGGAGATCTTTCGGCGGACCGCTGCCGTGGAGTCCTTGAGCCGCGGCGGAAAATTTGGTTTTTCCATCTCCAACATTTTGGCAAGAAAGGCCCTGGGCACAGAAGATGATCTGGACAGAAGGCTGCTTTTTGAAACCCTGGACCAAATTGAGAGTCGTTATGACTGTTCGGACTTCCTGGTCTGCGGCCTGATCCGGTATGTTAAAAATTATGAAATGGATGAAACGCTTACTGAGCGGGTGAAATCTGTACTCCTCCATTACCGTTACTGGATGGACCAGGAAGGGCCTGATGCCATGTGCTTCTGGAGCGAAAATCACTCCCTCATGTTCTATGTGTCCGCTATGAACGCCGGAGAGCTTTATCCGGATGAGTATTTTACCCGCGCTCACATGACCGGAAGGGAGCTCTATGAGACAGGGAAGAGGCGGTTGGAGCAGTGGCTCGCCGATGTAGAGCTTCACGGCTTTGAGGAATTCTTAAGTACGGTCTATATGTGCGTGACCTTTGCAGGGCTTTTAAACGCAGTCGATTATACAACGGAAGAAATAAAAGTCCGGGCGGCCCGTGTGACGGACCGGCTTCTGACCATGCTTTCACAGCATACCTATAAGGGTTCTGTGATCGCCCCCATGGGAAGAGTTTACCGCCAGGTGATCTATCCGTTTCTCCAGGGAGCCCAGGCACTCATGAACCTGGTGAATCCAAAGGTGCCTTATTCCTATGGGGAGGGGTGGCTGGCCTTTTACGCCACTAGCGGCTACCAGATTCCGGAGGGACTTGATGTGATGATGGAGAGGGAGATAAATACCGAGTACGCCACCGGCAATGCCCTGATCCGTCTGGAAAAGAACCGGAATTACTGCATGACCTCGGTACAGTCCCCGAGGCAGGACAAAGGCTTCGTTCGCTGGGAGAACTTAACCCTTTTAGAGGAAGTACAAAAGGTGGATAAGGACTCTCATGAGTACACGAAGTCTTTAAACGAGCGGTTCCATGGGACCACATGTTTTGAGCCCGGGGTTTACGGCTATCAGCAGCACTTATGGAGCGCGGCTTTGGACAGCGAGACAGAGGTGTTCACCAATCACCCCGGAGGCACATGCGATTCCAGCGAGATGAGGCCGGGTTACTGGTATGGAAACGGGGTCATGCCGGCCATCTCACAAGGGGATGGGGTTCTTCTGGCCGTATATGTCATTCCAAAGGAGCATCCCATCCATTTCACCCATGTCTTCTGGCCCGGGGTAAAGTTCGACCGCATGGAGGCAGAGGAGAGCTGGCTGTTCGGACAAAAGGGGAGCGGCTATATGGCCCTCTGGTGCAGCGGGGTTTTAAAATCCCATGATGACCAGCTTTTCGGCTGTGAGTATCGGTGCTTTGGGGATGAAATGGCATATTGCTGTATTTGTGGAGGGAGAGAGGAGTTTGAAACACTGGAATCCTTCATGGAATATGTGAAATCCTTGAATCCTGTTTTCGATAAGGAAACCAGGACCGTGAGGGCAGCAGGACGAACCCTGACCTTTGATGCGAGGGGGGACAGAACACAATATATTTAAAAGACTTAATTTGTGTTAAATTTTCAAGGTGCAACTATATTTGTATGTAAAAATAAGGTGTCGAAGGACACCTTATTTTACATTGTAAAAGAACAAAGCGGACAGGGAACGTGCTCAAAAACATGCTTTAAGCCCCAAAATCACCTACTGGAAATAAACCGGAGTCACATAGGCCCAGTGCCCATTTTGCTGTGACACCTCCATATGGTAAAAGTCCCTGGGGCCTTCTGCCGTGTCTGTAAAGGTATCCTCCACCATGTACTGGGAAGCGCTGATGGCCGTATGGATCTTATAAGCCTGACTGTGGTATGGCTTCATATGGGCACTGCATCCTGCGGCCATAAGCTCTCTTACTGTGCGGCAGGTTTCCTGACCGTTGATGGAGAAGCGGACTTTCGTATCCGGCGTACCCTCAATCCCCAGGACAACGGCGCAGGTCTGGGGATGGAGAGTGGAAAGATTCTTAACTGTTTCACACTGCCAGGCGGCGTCTGTTTCCCCGCAGTGAAGGATCTGGTTGTCAATCTGATTGATGTTATCCTGAGAGGTATTGTCTTCGGCGGAAGGAGCCAGGACGCTGCGCCCCCTAAAGCAGGGCTCTATGCCCAGAAGGCGGCCATTCTCTATATTGGCAGAGCAGTCAAAGCGGTATAAGGCGTCCGTGTTGTTTCCCCAGCCGGTTTCTACCCGCACCTTGTAGCGTTGGTCTGCAGCCTGGGACTTTAAGAGGAGACCCTCTACGATGTGGATAGGCTCCAGATTTCGGTAGATCACGATTTTGTCGATGGGGTAGCAGGCTTCTACTGCATAGTGGATTTCTCTTGCGGCGGAAGAGTCAGCCAGGGGGAAATCGGTTCCGCACCCAGGTTCCGGAGATGAACGGGGGAGCCTATACCCAGGTGCGCAGCTATTCAAATGCTTCCACCGGAAAGTACGAAGAAGGCTGCTCCTATTATTTCGACGGCTATTTTACTGACCGTGCCGTGGAAGCGCTTGAGGAAGTGAATACAGATAAACCGCTGTTCTTAAGCATGATGCACTTGGCACCCCATCCGCCCCTTGATGTGCCGGAGCCATGGTATTCCAGAGTCAGAAAAGAGGAGGTCCGCCTCCCGGAGAATACCGGGGTCTGGTATCCTCATCAGTCTCCCCTGCAGAAATATAATCTAACCGGGGTGATTGGCAATCAGTATTCCATGGAGGAGTGGGAGGAAGCCTTCCGGGTTTATTTAGGCCTGGTGGCCCTGTTGGATGATTGCGTGGGACGGGTGCTCGATGTGTTAAAGAAAAAAGGTCTTTATGACCATTCTGTCATTATTTTTACATCTGACCACGGAGAGATGCTGGGAGCACATCGTCTGTTCCAGAAGATGTGCATGTATGAGGAGTCCGTAAGGACGCCCCTTTCCATCCGCCTTCCGGAAGGAAGAAATGGAGGCAGGCACTTAAAGACGCCGGTTAGCCACGTCGACCTTCTGCCAACCATATGTGATTATTATTCGATTTCACCCCGTCACAGGATGGATGGGCGCAGCCTCAAGGCCCTTTTGGAAGGCGGAGATGAATTGGATGAGCTGCCTGTATTCATCCAGTATGACGGGAATGCGTCGAGAGGTAATTTCAGTCGTTGTGTGGTAGCAGGGAAGGATAAACTGATCGTAGATTTGTTCAAGGATGAAACTTACTTAGAGCTCTATGATTTGGATCAGGATGTATTTGAAACTGATAATTTAGTTTTTAAGGAACAATATGATGGAAGAGTAAGGGAACTCCTGGCATTGTTAAAAGAACATGAGAAGGATCTGGAGGATGAAGTGCAGATTCCGGAGGTGGACTTGGTGCAGCTTCGGGATCTTTACCAGTAATTCCGGAGTGAGTGTCCTGGAAGGCAGGGGTGAGAATATCCAAAAGGATAATTTCACCCCTGCTTTTTCATCCCTGGTAAGTATGAAGGTGGAGTATGCCATATTCGTTGTGGACCGTATCATACTGGCCTGGGATACAAAGAGTATAGAATACAAAGAGTATAGAATACCTGTTTTCTTTAAAAGAATCCAGGCGTTCATTTACTCTTCCATAGTAGATACATAAAAATTTATCAGCACCAGTAGTCTGGCTGCGGCTTAACCCATCTGGCTATGAAAGCCACTTTACAGTTTAAGGATCAGCGTTAAGTTGCTCCGCGACCTTTTTAACATATATTAGCGAGAATTCCCCAACCTCTAAGGTGGTGGGATGAATCGCTATAATCTCTTGCTGCAAATCGATTATTGTGGTATAATATAATCAGTCGAATAAAACGAAAGGCTGGTGATAC
>POVV01000134.1_pt1 | contig 62200 bp, 93 predicted proteins | sample 1560271 | NCBI WGS metagenome assembly POVV01 (sample SAMN08337232, study PRJNA429181) | Bioreactor metagenome, whole genome shotgun sequencing project. | biome: cows' rumen and soil; feature: anaerobic; isolation source: anaerobic chemostat enrichment culture, galacturonate as sole carbon... | reverse complement strand
ATTTACTATTGTACTACACCATCTATATATTGTCAACCATATATATCTATAATTTCATATATTTTCCTTTTCATCTATATGTGATATAATACATATAAAGTGAGGTGTATACAATGCGTCTAAATATTAAAGACAAGCTAAATGAAAGTGGAATAACTAGATATGAACTTGCAAAACGTATTGGAGTGACATATCAAACTATTACAAATATCTACTCTGGTGAATCTGCCAGCATTAAACTTGAAATATTAGAATCTATATGCAGAGAACTAAAATGTACCCCCAACGATATTATTGTTTCAGATGATCCGGAGGTTAGTCGGTTGCTTTTATATGTAGATAAAATCCAACGAGATAACGCTTCAAATGAACAAAACAAACCTAAAGAGCCATCAAGTGAAAGATAGTACACGTCAAAATATAATGGTATCTGGAAAGAAAGGGACGATAGTAAATAATTCTATCATCCCTTTTACAATAAATTATTATATTCACCTATGCCATAAAACAGTTAATTTATTTAATATCACATTATTTTATTCAATATATAAATCAAATACTACTATATTAATAACAAGCGAATCTTTAATGCCTCTTGACTTTTGGTAAATTAACTGCCACTCATTGTGATTTATATGAAAAACTTCACTGCACAATTCTGAAGTCATAATAGACTTATCAATATTGTCTAGTAATGAACTGAAATCTTTATTTTCTTTATTAAATAAAATTAGTGATGTCTTCGTATCTCTCCAAGTTGTATAACCACATAATTGATCTAACGCTTCTAAAAACTTCTTATTCCCATGCCAAATTTTACATTCAGCAATATAAGCTGCTTTATTCTCGAATGGAATATATATGTCAGTTTTCCCATTCTTACTAAATGTTTCACCAGATGCTGTTCCTTGATAATGTGTATTTAAATTTGATATAATAATATCCCTAAGCTCTTCTTCCAATAATTTTGTAAAAGTTCGAGCCGTCTTTTCCATCGAAATACAGGCTAATGATATAATATTCTTTATGTTGTCATAATCTGAGTTTGAAATTTCATATTCTATTTCTGACTTTCTTTTATTTGGAAAACTAACCGGTTTCTTTCTAACTTTCTTTAATAAAATAGGTTTTGAATTTGGTGCACTAGGATTTATTTCCAATGGCAATTCTAAGCGTTGTCTTATCTCTATATAATCTTCTGCCTTATGTTTCCTTCTAAGTAAGCCCTGTCTAATTAAATCTGGCAAACGCTTATTATATTGCTCTGCTTCAAGATTAATATTAATTATTGTCTCATAATATGTTTTTATTTCTTGATTAAATTTCTTTAAAACTAGTTCATTACTATCGCTACTGTCCAACATTTCATTTTTATTAAAATTAAAGGAAATAATAATCTTCCCATATTCTGTTTGATTAGGAGAGATAACATTGTCTACAGGAAATGTGCTCATTAAAAAAGTTGAAGGTCTCAAATACAGTAACGCAGCATCTCCCTCATATGGTATTGTAAATATGACTTTATATCCATCTATCAAACAATAATCATTATGATTAGCTCCATAAATACCATGTCGTTTTATTTTTGTTTCAGTTAGTTCTTTTGTTATATTATCCTTAAAGATTTCAATTAATTCTATCTGATTCTCTACAAGATAATATTCTACCAATTCTTCCAAATCAGTACTACATATTTCCTCATTAGACAATGCATTTATTTTTGTATTTATCTTATCAGATATAGCCCTAAAAGTTGAAGTTGTATCACCCTTTTGAAATAAAAACATAATTTTACCCTCCAATCTAATAATCGTAATACTTTCTCCCAATAATGAAAACCGGATTTATTCTAAAATTTATATTTTATTTTGCATGATTGACATACATGCTCCGCGTTCATTACTGACATGGCATCACCACAAATCTGACATCTATTTGAATCCCACGGTATTTTGTCGTATAGTTCTTCGTTTCCACATCCCGGACATACGGCAACCTTTTCACCATTTATTCTATTCACCAAATTTTCTTTTTGTATAAATTCATAATTACACTTATTGCATTTCATGCTACATCCTCCTTAAAATCAATCTTTCAACTCTAAAGTTCAACCTGCCCCTATTCTACCACATTACTTATCGTATATAAACGACATTCTCTGTTTTCCAGCCTCAATATTTTTCTTTTCTAAACAGGCATATCGCTCTGTAATCCGTAGATCGGTATGCCCAAGCTGACTTGATACTTCCAATAATGCCTGGCTTTTATCCGGGGCATTTGTGATATACTGATAGGCCATTGTTTTTCTAAGTCCATGAGTCCCGATCTTCTGCTTAATACCAGCCTCTTTCCTTACATTCTCCATTATCTTCCACCACTCTTTAGGATTGATATTTTCACCCTTTTGGCTTTTGAAGATATAAGTATTAAGTTCCTGCTTTGAATCGTAGTTATTCAACCAATTCAACCATTCAGATAATGCAATTTCAAAATCATCATTCCAGGATAGTTCAATGTGTTTAGCCTTGACGATCTCCCCACCATCATCTCTCCTAATCGTTTTCTCAGGTACGTAATCAGCCGATGATTTATAACTCCAATCTGTATCATAAATATCGGACCATTTAAGGGAGCAAAAATCTCCACCTCGTAGACCTACATTGATAGCACAAACAAACATCGTAAGGTTTCGTCTAGCGATTTTCTCTTTAGAAAGAGAGGCAGCGTTTTCAATTCTGTCCTGGAATATCTTATATATAGCAATGATATCATCACGTTCATATAAGCACTCCATTTTTGTAGATTCTCTTATGCCGGTCTTTTTCTTAGAACCATAACGTAAATCCGGTGTTCCATCCGCTTTTAAACGTGGATATTGGATCACGTCTGCACTCTTATTTTCAATTATACTACGGCTTTCCTGCATAGCTGACATATTGACTACCTCCTTATAATTCGTTGCCTTATAAGCACTATAAAAGGCACTGGATTATCATTCTCCAATGCCTTCTAACTGCCTATAAATAATAATTAAAGCGATAATTTTGTTAATGCAATTCTGATAACACTTTTCTAACAAAAGAATCATCATTTAAAAATATACTTAAATCAAGTTCCTCTGCGATTCTATTATAAATAATGAACTTCCCTTCTCTAGATTCTTCCATATTCATTTTAAAAACTCCAATAAATCTATATTTATCTCTCCCTAAAGCATCTTTGCTTTTTGCAAATGCAACTCGTTCTTCTTTAGGGTAATATTTAGGATTATTTATGGTAATTTTTGATTTATCATCATTGGTTTCCTTCATAGTATTCCAATTACCAGATAAAGTATTAATCCAACCATTAGAAACTGATTTTAAAATCCCTTTACTTTCAATTGCCAAGATAGGAGACCAAAAATGATAACCATGTCCCAAAGGAAAGAATGCTCGTTGAATTTTATACTTCTCTTTACCAAAACAGTAACAAATATCTTCGATCCTATCAAATAATAAATTATCTTTTACTGATATCAATTTATTTTTAATAGGTAACTTATACGGTTCTCTATAAAAATCCCATTTATCAATATTGTATTCTATAGCTCTCTGTTCAATTATTCTTATAACTTCATTTATTTGTGAATTGATATTGTCTAAATTTTCAGAAGCCTTAAGTCTAAATAATGAGAAATCTTTTGTTTCTTCATAAGAACCAAGTACTTGTTCCATAGTCATTTCTCGTATTAAGTCCTGTTCAGTATTATTAATATGGTATTCCTCGTCTATTTCCACACCTAAATTTATTTGTGGAAAATATAGATCGATTAAAGCATATTTACCATCGCTACGCTTAACATATTGTTGAGTTATTGGTTGTATGTCCATTCTATTTAGTTTATGCCAAATACCATTAATAATATAGTTCTCATAATCCTTTCGTTTTGTACGAGAGAATGTTTTAATTAGATAATCTCGTTTCAGATCTTTCATATTCTTCCTTCTCTATAAATCTCAAATTTTATCTTATAAAAACACCTTTGCACTGATAACCGATTTTGTTTCGTTATGTCCTACCCCTCACCTGTATTAACATAATGACAACCGCCAATACACGTTCTCCTCCTTCACATGCAATCTAAATTTATATAATAAATACCGGAGAGGCTCCACCAAACCCTATTGCGCCAATTATTTTACCATCAGCCTTTTTTATTTTAGCAGAAAATTGTAACAACTCCTCTTCTGTTTCTAACCAATTTAAACTTTTATTATGCTCTGCATCTTCTGCTGTCAAAAGAAATGGTCCTTATAGCCTTGTAACTATATTATCATGCATGTAAAATACTCCCTTCGGTAGCGTTTAAAACTATTATTTTATTTTTCTCGTCTATTAGATATAACACTATTCATAACTTTTATCTTGTTAGAAAAATTCCTTATTTCTCCCCCTATGTTTTTCATAATTTTTTCATATTCATCTAGCGCCTTCTGTTCTTTTTTACTCCTTTTACTTTCAGGTTTTTCTTTAATCTTTTCAATCTCATATAAAGTATATTTTCCAGCCATTTTACGTTTAAAATTACTACATTCATATTTAATAATATGACCTAACTTCTTTATTACTTTAGTAGCAAGAGAAAATATTAATTTGGATACTAATGGTATAATGATTCCAATCGCCAAAATTATTAAAGAGTCTAAATTATTGTTCCTGTTTAAAAAATCATATATCATTTTCGCCCTCCTCCCTGAAATAATCATTTAATTGCACTTTTTCAATACTACATTCCGGCCATTTATCCTAAATTCTAATAGACCTTCACTTACCATTATCGCTGCGACCGCTGAAGCATGTCTTTGAGATAATCTTTTAATGTTATTTAGTATATAGGTACCAAGTCCTCCACGTTGTTTTGAAACATTGGCATCCAATAAATACCATTCTTTTTCATTAGTAAAAAAATTTTTCAAAATTTTATCCATATCATCTTTTGATATTTCGCATCTTTGATTGGCCCATTTAAACTTACATTTGTCAGGTTGTATTTCGTATACAATTATACTCTTCTTATTTTTTAATGTAGAAATCTCTTTAACACCGCATTCAAATGCCATTGTTTATCCCTCCAATCACCATTAAACAATCCTTTTATCTAAGCCACATTAATCTCTTTTCTAAAACATCTCATCCCGGTAGGAGTTAGTCTGTATCCAAATCCTCTTACGATCTGTTCCCACTCTTCCATCGTCATTACATGAGTCCCGTGCTCTGCCTTAATTGTCACCATGAATTCATTTCCACACTGGAATGATCCAATTTTCTCATAACTTTCTAACCCGTTCATAAACCTTCCTCCATTATACTATTTTGGTAATACAAAAGCCACCAGATTTTTAGTATCTAGTGACCTTCAATGATATGTTCCGCCCATATTATTTGTAATGTCCGTTATTAATTCTTCTTATCATCTCTTTCTTTGAATATTTTCTGGAATCCCTCATAATCCCATCGAGATCTCTTGTATTTTCAGCCGGTGTGTTTGGAGTCGTACTTTCTTTTGCCCATAAAAACAAGCCTATGAGAAATCCTATAAACATTATAACTCCCATGATATTATCTCCTATCTATTCTATTTTTCAATTCAAGTTCTTACTAAAATTTAAATGATTGATTTATGCTACTTCATATATGTGATAACAATAAACTTTATCAATATACATATCATCATATAAGTATTCATGCTGTGGATTTTGATTTCCTATATACTCTCCCCATTTATGCCATCTCCAACCACCGCATTCACCTTGATCTTCTCTTCTTACTGTACACATTCCGATTACATACTTCTTATCCGGATTATTAATAATGTTTGCAGCGTGATCTATTATCTGTTTATAATTATCACAAACTCCATATTGAACCCAGTTATCAATTATTTCATCGTAGGTGTTGTCGGATATGAAATAATTGAAATTAAACTTATAGCCGTCGTGCCGATATATCCCAGTATCATACTGCTCAAAGTAACCATTCTCATTCAAATCCTCTCCATTAATTTGAGAGATCATTGCCATAATTCCATCTGGCTTAATACTTCTAATATTTAAATTTGTTAACATATCATACCCATTCCTTATCAGATAAACACTTATTCTATTGGCACATCGCCTCTAATAACTCATCATTGCTCATTTTACGATAAACACTTAATATTTTAGCACCACGATTTCGCATTGATTTATAATTATGCTGAAAGCTACCATCAGGGAGTGTCCATGTGTTCAATGTTCCATCATCATCCATGTATACAATCAAGTAGTCATATTCCGGTGATAAGTCTACTTTTCCAATTTTCATTAAAATCTCCTTTCAATTCCTGATTTCATTCTGATATTTCAATACGATGACGTATCTTTTTAATTTCATCAATTTCTAAACTCAAATATTCCATCTGCCTTACAATAGACTCTTTATCATTAAATCTAGCTGCATATTTCAAAGACGAGGTAATGACTTCTGTGTTCATACTTTTAGATTTTCTCCAACCTCCACTCTCCTTTTATGCTTGTTTTTATAATATCGCTTTGAAAGATATCCAAAGCTATGATCATGCTTTACAATAACAACATATTTTGTTTCGGAATAGTTTTTCTCCGTAACCGTATCAAATCTCTCCTTAAAATTGTGGATCTATTCGTTATCGGCATCTTCAAGCTCCGATTCAACCCTACAATCCATCATCAATTCCATTTGTTTTTGATTCTCCATCATTATTTTAGCGTATACCTGCTACCTCATGGCATGTAGTACAGTCTGCATATACCTCTTGGATTTTAGTTATTAAATCTCTCATCTTATTTTCTCATTTTCTCGATCAAATCTTGTTTTTAATGGTATTTGGTATTAAAAAAGCACCCTACATTTTAGGATGCTTATAATTAAGTAATACTTTCACTCTGTCTTCTGCTTTAGAAAATTGTTAATTGTATTATTAATAAAATCGTATATCTTAACCATAACCTTCACACATAGATAAATGATTATAAAATCTATGAATAAAATCAATAAATTAATACTCAAAGAACTAATTAATGATTCATTCATTCCATGGAAAACAATATATCCATATGGAAAACCAAAAGCTTTTTCATACCTTTCATTTGGAATAGAAAAATTGTATGGAAAAAAAATTGTTGAAACAACTTGAAATATGACAGATATCTTTACATTGAGTTTATTCATGACTCTTCTCCTTATAAATCAAACTTCGTTTTGGTTATATATTCATAATAACACCTCTGTGAATAAAATCAACGTAATTAACTATTGCCTTGAAAGATCTCATTTATTGACTTTATTCTTCTCTACATAATCCCATGTGATACCTTCTGAATTGGTTTGTTTATACTTAAAGCAGACAACTTTCGGATACCCATTTGAAACAAGATCATTTGCGTCTCGTTTACACTGCTCCAATGATGGGGAATCCAGTATCCACGGTTCTGTTTGAGAAAATCCTTCTCCCTCTTTGTCTAAGTATGCCACTGCATATCCTGGTGTATTAACTTTCATATCTAAATTCTCCTTTCAAATCAGTAAATAATCAATACCAATGATTAATGAAAATCACACCATCTTTTATCTTATTTACTATTGTATAGAATTGTCCATCTTGCCATATAGGTGCTCTGAAATGTTTTATTGTTTCTCTATTTGCCCATATATACTTACAGTCAGTTTCTTTTAATAATTTCTGAATCTCCTCTTTACTGGCACTTGATAGGTCATATCCACATTTCATAATCTGTCTTATCATTTATATCCCTTTCCCAAATGAAAGCACACTTCTATTCCTTGATTAAAGTTAGCTCCTCTAAGCGCCTACGACCTGTTAGCTTACCTTGTCTTTTTAATAATGATTGAACTTTATTAAAGGTATTAACATCGATGATTGGTTTGAAATTACCTTTATATATTTCTCCACAAAAAGTATTATATCCGCAATATTGAGGGCGTGATAATATAACTTGTATAGAATATGCCTCCGGTATCTTACCTCTTTTACCTCTATATCCCTTTTGCCTACATAATTCTGCAACCTGAGACAAGTTTTTGTATATAAGGTATTGATCAAAGCAAAAGCGTACATACTCAGCTTCTTTTTCATTGATTTCTAAAGAATCTTTTCCTTTCAAATCATAACCTAGAATTTCAGAACAAGTTCTTTTCCCTTGTCTTGCTCTTTCCTCCATAGCAGCAAAAATTCTTTCCCCTGTCAATTCTCTTTCCAGTTGAGCAAAGACACCCACAACCCCGATCATAGCTCTCCCCATGGAAGTAGACGTGTCAAAGGCTTCAGTATACGACACCATGGATATGTCCCACTTTTGGAATTTTTCCAGTGTGCCATATAAATCTGCAACACTACGGCTAAAGCGACTCAATGCCCAGAAAAGAACTGTGTCAAACAATCCTTGCTCTGCATCTCTTAAAAGACGGTTTATCTCTGGTCTATGTTCCATATCTTTACCAGATATTCCCCTATCGGCATAAAGATCATGAACGATATATTTATGATCAATGCACCATTTTTGTAATGTTCTTTCTTGCGCTTCAAGAGAATATCCCTCCCGCGCTTGATCTAAGGTACTAACTCTAATATAGATGGCGATTCTTTTCTCTATTTTCATTGTCTTATCTCCTTCTTTTACGCTTAAAAGAAAAGATTATTTGTCGTTTACCATTTCCAGAACCTTCAAATTAACGATTTCTACGGAAGATCCTCCGATTAAACACGGACTACAATTTTTAAGTTCAGAGGTTGATGCAATTTCATAGCCTTGATTACAACCGATTTTAAAGTAGGCTTCTTCGCCTATAACAGTCTTTCCTAATTCAAAATCATCGGGAATTTCTACGTAATATGGATCTGAATATATATTATCCCAGTCATTCCACACCTCTTCAATGCTCCAACCCCATCTACCACTCCTGACAGCATTCCACTTGTACATAATAACTTTTTTCATTTTTACGACCACCTCTCTTAATATGTTTTCGCCTATTCTTATTTGCATATATTTATAAGATCTGCTGTACTCATCATACCTTCCCACCAACAAACAACGGCTGGATGCTCCTCTGATCCGTTCAAATAACTCTCTAGCTGCCTTGCAAGGTATCCAAGCATAACATCATCAAATGCTGCCTTCAGCTTGTCGAAATCCCTACATTGTTCTAATTCCCTATATCCCATGCGAAATACCTCCTATATAAAATCTACCGCTAATTATGTGCGGTTAGTGTTCTATGCCAGATCAACCACTAATTATCTGTGGTAAGCAGCAATCACTTTCAGACTGCCGGGAATGCCTTGTTTACTTTCGCAGCTACGGACTATCCTTTCGGATCACCAACAAGGCTATGTATTAAGATATAATGCAATGTAAGGCGAAAATCTCTGTAAAGTTATCAAATGTAGATACGTATATGCCATTTGCATACATTTCAATTTTCCCTTCCTTGTTTCTCATGTAATGAAATTTTATATTGTCATTCATGTTTTAATCCTCCGGTCTGTACGAATAAAGCTACGCTTACAATTATCAATAAAGCAGTTAGTGTCCAGTTTCCGTCCTGGTCTGGCAGCATAAAGAGCACAAAAAAAGAAAGCAATAATAAAATGCTTCCCATGATGCGCTGCCATATTATTTGATTTCTACATTGCTTACGCCGTTTCTGGCTCCGATAACTGTATGAATTATCATAGTCATTGATTATATTTACCATGATCTCCTCCCTTAACTCTTAATATAACTTCTAATTTCTTCTATTGCACGTTTGATTCTACATAATTCTTTTTCATCAAATGATTCCGTGAAAAAGCTTATCGTATGATCTAAGTTGTCAATATCATCTTTTATGTTTCTTTCCAAATTGACTTTTTTCAAAACAATACTACCACCCTCATCTAATAAAATTTCAAGCGGAGCACCCTCTTTAATTCTTGTGATCTGTCTAATCTCTCTGGGTATAACAATCCTTCCTAAATCATCAATTCTTCTAATAATACCTGTTGCTTTCATGAATCTCCTCCTTAAAATGTGCTTTTATCTTAATCCAGATCAATTGTCTTACCAAAAGTTATCGATTGGTTTTTAATAACCTTCCCTTCCTGTCTGGCTTCTGTATTAATTGCTATCGCTATGCAATCATTATCATTCGGAAAGTTTTTATTAATAGCGTCAATAACCTCTTTCTTTGTTAATCTCCTGGTTGTATTTGCACCAATACTAAAATGTGCCCCTAATTGATTATTCATAAATCCCCTCCCTAAACCCCTTTCGTGTAATCGACTATAAGATTTATTAGATCGCTCTTATCATCTTCACCTAGTTCTAATAGGCTGATATCTTCATAGTGCGAATCAATGTAATTGTATAATTCATAAGAAGGAAATACCCCGGTAATATCTTTGATATTTACCATCTTATCTACTTCTAAGATACTGTCATCATGTTTGGCTACCTCTAACGCTAGGCTTAAATTAAACAAAATGTAATCTCTATAATCTTCGGCGCGTAATTTCTCTACGCAGTATTCTAGCAATTCATTATTTGACATTTTATATTCCTCCTTGAAACCTGTTTTTTAACACCAATCAACTATTGTATTTCCATCTTCATCACATACTGCATAATCATATTCTGCATCTTCTCTATAAAGATCGTTCTCAAACACTCCGAAGAAGGGATTTATACCAGTTCTTAATTCTTCTAGCTGATCCTCTGTCACTTCAAATTCTTTGCATACTCTAACTGTTTTTTCCACCGTGATTTCTACTTTACACATGATTATATCCTCCTTAAAATCTATTTTTCATCTATTACTTCTTTTATTTACCAATTCTTCCAAACAAGTCACTAAAACCTTCTTTAATATGTCTCTTCCTGTCTCTCTTGGCCTTATCTGTCAACAACCTTTTGCCACAAATAGGACAATAGTTTATGCTAAAATAAAAATTCAACCCATGCTTAGAACTAACAATCAATTCTGGAACATTTCTATTGTAATTCATAACCATCATATATGAATCCTGATATACGTTATCTGCATGGCTTGGGTATTTTTCAGGTAATAAGCCTCTTCTATTACACCATTTACACATTATTAATTCTCCTTATAAAATTACAAATTTATTTGCTCTCTTTTATGTCCAGTGAGGCTTTCTATTTCTCTAACCTCATCTTTAGACATGTTACACTCATGAGTGCAATGAAAATCTTCTCCCTGTGGTTCGCATGTTCCAAACGCATTTGTTGGATCGTTCTTATCATAAAACCTGCAATTTAGACAATACATTCTAGACCCTCCATCTTCTACTAGAAATTTCCCTTTCATCTTACCATTTCAAAGCTTCCCGGTATTCCCTTCCCCTTGTTTCTTTATCCTTACTCAGCCACCAATTGTTATAATCACTTTCAATTGACTTTTTAAAAGGAGCCAGCTTATCCATGGAAAAGAATCCCATCCAGTCACCATTTTCATTTATGTCAATGTTCCAGAAAAAGTCCTTTTTCAAATTATAATCGGAGCAAAAACCACCTTTGCCCTTGATATGATCTGATAATGTAGAATATTCTTTTAATTGATACGGTTTGTTGATATAGTTCTTTATTTCGCTTTCAATCAAATTTACCCTATTTTTATGGCAGAACACAACCAAAATTTCCCCTTTGTAATCTTTAATATCATTGATGTAATGATATATATAATTATCAAACTGCCCCATGATTCTGCGATAGGCCTTTGGTATTGCTCCCCATTCAAATTCGGACGAACCCATGTAATCAAGGTCTATCAACCCCTCTCTGCCTGTTAAACCCTTATATTCCTTCTTTAAATCGTTAAAACTGCCTCTTTGAATTAACCAAAATCCCATGATTTTCAATCTCCTTCTTAATTTTGAGCATAATAAAAGCAACCGGTTATATATTCTCCGATCCTCACCATTAAACGTGCATTTTATTCTGATTCGTAAACATTACCTTCAAAACCATTCCGTATCATTGAACCACTCTGTAATGCACTGCCATCTTCCTATAGAATGATCACTTGTTACATTCTTCGTTAGCTTCCGCACTTCGTCAAATAAATTGCATTTATTAATTTTACCTGCCTTAATTCCGTTGACGATTTTATCAATCTTTTTAATATCAGCATTTTCAAAACTACATTTTAAATATGCCTGTTTACGCAACCATTCAAGATCCATATCACGCATTGATATATGACCATTTTCCCCACGATTAAATAATGCGTTTGTCATGATTTTTAATCCTCCATTCTAAATGAAACTTACTTTTTATTGGTTCAATTCGTTGTAGAATGCCTCTACATTTTCGTCCAAAGCTTTCTTGATTTCTTCATATGGACGATTAAAGGTATTTTCCATAATCTTCTTTGCGACATTACTATACTTTTCGATAATAGCATTATCTATCATTTTTCCGGTCATTCCTCGATATCCCGTAGTAATTGCAATATCTCTTGCGTAATCTACATAGATATCACAATTCCAACCATAAACACCACACGTATAAAATGCAGGTTCATTGTATTTCATGATGTACTGTAAGTCACAATAACCGCAACTATAGATATTTCTCCAATTGTTTTTAATTGCCTTCATAGTTGTTTTTGTTTTACTCATGATTTTCACCTTTTAACCTTTCAAATTTGATTTATATTTTCGTGTTATTCCCACTATAAAAGCCACTAGATTTATATTCTCTAATGGCTTCTGACTGAAAATAAAATATGTTATTGTAAATCCTCTAACCAAAGCAAATCATTTACTTCAGTTACAGCTTTATCTAACCTATCAATGCTGTTAGTTGCATATGATTCATTCTTTTTAATATCTTCCAATCTGATTGTTAGTAAAGCAGCTACAAAATTTATAGCTTCCTCTGCATCAGATAGTGAATAACTGCTTTCCTCTAATAATTCTTGTATTTCTTTTTCCATGTTTTGTAATCCTCCATTTCCAAATGAATGAATAGTTCTATTTGTATTCTGGTTGCCATTCAAGCTGGTTTTCATCGTTTAACCAACCCTCAATATATTCAAGTGGCATTTTCTCAATTCGTTTAATAAAGTCGGCTGCTTGAATCATTAGATATCCTGCCCGCTCATTCCACCTCATGGCATCATTAGCGTATTCTCTTAACCAGTTATATTTTGTATGATTTTTAAAACTGTCTATCTTCTGATTGAAAAGTTTATATCTAGCTTCCGCCCATTCACTATGACTAGGCGTTCTTATTGCTTTATTCATTTTATCTTCCTCCGCTTATAAAATAAGAATTTTATTGTTCTTCGACTTCCTCTATTGACAAAATTTTGTAAACATCATGTCGATAGCATTCTTTAAAATCATGTCCGGCTTCCTGTTTGGAATTTGCTGTAAAAACATCTGATCCAATAGTTTTATTGCTTCTCTCAAAAGTTACCTTGTAATTTTTCATTGTTTAATCCCCCATTTCTTAATGCTTACGGACTTGTGACCGCTTGACTTGTGTCAAGTGCATTAAAGCAGCCCTGATAGGCTGCTCCACTCTGCTAATACTTATATGGTTATCGTTTAATCAATAAAGACAATACGGCCCTTAGCAGGCTTGAACCTACATAATAATAAGTTGCAAATAACCACCTAGATTCATTACTATAGTTTCGGTTGTCAATAATATCAAAATATTTTCCATTATCCATTGATTTCACTTTTTTACCTCCAAACCCGTTTCTTTCAAAATATCAATAAGCAATTCAATATCTTTCCCGTGCTCTCTGTCCATAAGATATCCATAATTTGAAAACAGCTCACGCTCTGTAAATGTTTTGGTTACCCCATTTTCTGTTACAATGATCATTTTTCTTTCCCTCCTTAAAATTCGGTTTTCATCCTCTTTTATAATTCTATTTCCACTGTGGTAAATTTGTCGATGGAATATTCTGGCATAACCTTTAATAATTTAGATAGGCTTCTTTTTGCAAGGCCTTCTGTCTTAAATAGCATATCAGATTTTATTTTTGATTCTTCAACCCAAAAAGTTTTGTTTTTATCCCAATGGTTACATAGGAGATAAGTTCCTTCCTCTGACTCTGATTTTATTGTAAACATGTTTTTCTCCTTTCAAATAATCGTTTTATTTACTTCGCCGTTAATCCCCATAATAAGTATTCGTTCCATTCAATTTCTTTACAAAGTGCATCATATTTATTTTCATCAAATCCGTTTTCATTGATAGTGTTGACGTTGCACATATCGCCACATTTATTCTTTAATAGCTGAATTTTATCCTTTAACTGTTTAATAGGTTCATTCCTGTTAATTCTTTTAAAATTCTCGCCTGTCATTATTTTTACCTCCCTATGAAATGGATATTCTATGCTACTTCTATATCATTGATGTAAGTCAATGTATTTGTTCTCCAGTGACCAGCTTCTATATACTCTGCCTGAATATTTTCCGCGTAGCCGTACATATTCAAATTATGCACCGATATTCTTAAGCCTGATAATTCCATAATGCAATACTTTGTTTTGCCTGTCTCTCTATCTGATACTTTATAAGGAATAAAATCCAGATAAACAAAGTATTTCTTTCCTTCTGTCCTTAACATGGCATCACATACCGCAAAGCTGTCAATAATGCCGGTTTGTTTCATTGCCTGATTATGAATTGATCCCACAATATCTGCCGGAATTTTGCCTTCTAGTAATGAAAAATCGTACAAATACTTTTTGTTGTTGGTAAATTCCTTTTTATCCTCTATAAGTCCAGGAAATGACTTTTTCATTTTCGCCATGCTCGGCAGACAATTTAATGCATTGTATTTATTCATGTTCTTATTCCTCCTTTATGCTTTCTAATAACAGTTTGGACAGTTCTTTCCTACATGACCGACACAAAACAACGTTGTTATATCCAGTTCGGACAATTCTTTGTGTAGGCTTATGAAAAATACATGTGTCAATAACCACTTCTTTGTTTTGCTCTGGATTACTGTTACCACAATGAAAACAGCCTGCACTATAACCAAATTCTATTTTGGTAAATTCATCTTGTACTTTCACTCTCACACCTCCTACACCACATTAATTTCTACATAACCATTAGTTGTCTTAATGATCCTGCCAGATACAAGGCCACTTTCCAGAAAATCGGCTTCTCTATCCTGAAGGTATTCGCTGTTTTTTTCATCAAAAAAGACATTGCATTCCATAAGGGTTTGTACAATGTCTTTTCGTGTTATATCAGGTTTAAAAATGTTGCCTATTGCATGGCTTGTAAAATTTGCTATGTCTTCTAATGCCTCACCATGAGCTTCTAGGATATTAAGCAAGGTAAGCATTTCAGCTGGTGAATTGATTCCAAGGTCATAGGCTGCGTAATTCTGTGCTATCTGGTTGTATAAGTTAGTGTTAGCACTTCCATTAGATTCAGAATTAAATTTTTCTGCTTTGATTTCAAAATAAGGGTCTTCTTTTGGAAGGTCTTCAAATTTCACAACTATTTCACCTCCATATAATCCATCGTCCATATCTGTAACCCTGTAAGTATCAATATATCCGTTTGAATCGTAGCTTACACATATTTTAACGTCACCATAGAAAGATAATCCACATGAATCAGAAGTGATAATTGTTTTGCATTCTGCCTGTTTAAACCACTGCTTTCTGTTTAATTCCTCGTATGGATAAATTCCGCATTCATTACCAAATTTATCTATCAATCTAGCTGTGCAATCCTCGTCACAAATATAATGCCCGTCTCTGTCTGTATATACTACTCCGTAACCGTCGCTTGTAGCTTGATTGTAAGCGTCTGACTTTTTACCAATTCTGCAAACAGGTATGGATACTGAATCAGTAACAAAATATCTCCATTCTGAACTTTTCTTCATTGTAACCCCTCCTATCTTTGTGTAACTTTTATCAGATATTCATACAGACGAAAACAGAGTTTTTCAAGGGATATGATTAATTATAGAAGTTTGCCGTATGTCCCGTTTGGCGGTGGTTAGGATTCTTTTATAACGTCTCACGTTTGTTTCATTGTTTTCGTCTGCATTGTATAACTGGTAAAACTGTGTTACTTCCTATATTAAGCAAGCCTTACGGCTCTAATTCATGTTATCGCATATATATTTGATATACCGCTTTTTGTCTGCCTCTATGCTGCCTATATCAACTCAATATAGCAACCTAGTCTTATGGCGGTTTTGAGATTCTTAATCTCTGACACTTTCCGTTTACTCTTCTTCCTCTCGTCACATAACTATTTGTTTCTGCACACGAGGTATACATACCCTTGCGGACTGCCTTATCTTATTTTCAAAGTTCGCTATAGCCTTACGGCCTATCTGTGCCACATCAGCCAGACATTTCATTATCTGTTACAATGGTTAATTCTCCGTTTAAAAATGGATTCTATCTAAGAATTGTTATAGATGAGCGGTTGACTGCGTATTGCGTTGTCAATCGGTATGGATATTGCTAGATTGTAATTCTCTGTTTTTCGGGAAACTCTCTGCCAGAATTGACAGATTGCAAGAAATGTGATAATCTCAACTTGTGATAGGTGAGGCACATTTCGGTGTGTTTCCCTTTGGGATCGGCAGGAAGTTGGTAGCTTCCCGCCTTTGGTGATTAACTTATGTATTCCAGATACTCGGATTCAGTGGCAAATAGTTGGTAGCTATTATTTACGAAACCCATGTAACCGGAAGGAACATAGTAGCCTTTGGGCATTTCCATCACCTCCCATTATGTAATTGGTTAGGGTCTGGCAGTTAGCGCTGTCGGGCCCTTTTCCGTTCTATGTGGTACAAGTATCATTACTTGTAATTATTTGTGTCCTCTAGAGTTTCTAAGGAAATATTCTCTAGTCCATATTCGTACTGACACAAAGCACGCTTGTTATTTGTTTATGCATAGGAACGATATAGACAATATCAGCCTCTAAGAATATACCAGCTTTTTCAGATATATCCCTTTTTATCTGCTTACACACTATCGCCACTCATTTTTGTTCTGCCTATGCCGTCGGATTATCCTGACCAACGCCCAGCCTTTCCTTCCGTTTTCGTAGGAATCCCCCGCTCACGCTATTTTTGTAATGGAATAGTTACCAGTGGTAGCACAATTATGAGACGTTGCTACTCATGAGCCTATGTCCGTTCGTTATGGAAACAAGTGATCCACTTGTTAGGATTCCAAAGTTTTCCGCTCCCGTATAATCGTTATACTATGGGTTTCGCAGTAACCTATTCAGGAAAAAGTTTATCCCTTTCGTGTCGCTTTTGTAACCCGTATGGTACACAGCTACTATATAAGGCGTTATATGCTTCTTTGTCCCGACTGGCTATTATGCCAGTTTCGTCTTAATTCTCAAAGACTCATCAGGGGATTTATAAAGTAAATACTTTACTGAATTGTGGATTGATTCTCTTTGTTTCTTCTATATACTTCTTTACTGTCATTTCTGCCTGTCTTGCGTCTTTCTCTACATCATTTGAAAGAATGTATGTGTTTTCGTTGTTTTTAACTGTTGCGTATAATTTCATATGATTACCACCTTTCGATTGACTCGTTTGTGTGTTTCGTTTTCCTTACCTTTATCTTATGTACTTATTATACCGTATTACGGTATAAATGTCAAGCCGTATTACGGTATTTTTCGTATTAATTATACACATATATTTTGCATTAATCGCATACTATTTTGTGCACATTTACAACCATTTGACATAGGCCGTATTACGTGCTAAAATGCGTTTAAAAGACTTTGTTGTAAGAAATGGAGAATTACCCATGAACGAAAAGAAAAGAGCATATAACAAGGATTACGATGCCGAGAACATGAAAGCTTATACTGTGAAGTATCAGAAAGGCATTTATGAATTGGTTGAAAAGGCTATGGCTGACACTGGAATGAACCGGAATAAGTGGACAACACAAGCTATTATAGAGAAACTGGAAAGAGATGGATATTTAATAGACCAGGATAAAGAGTGATCACATTGTAGCTGTGCAACGTATGCCCAGTGAGCCATGAATATATGTGCTTTTATACTGAATGTGGATATGTTTGTTATGGCTTTTCATTTCGCTGAGTGGTTACTCATTTAAAATTAAAGCACGTGTAAAAATCGAACTTGCATTATTGTATTAGTCTATTAATACAAGATTGAATTGCGTTTCAATTTAACACAATTGCGCAGTATTATATATAGTTATCAGAACTACATGTCATGACATAGGAATATATAAAAGTGAAGAAATAACAGAAGTTCACTTTTTTGTTTGATTTACAAGGCTTTTATAGGATTCCTGATGGGTGGGGGTGGGTTTACATTTTAGGAATGATTCCTACCTCTCCAAAAGCTCCTATCATATCCATCCACACATAATCTTCCAAATTGAGCTCCAAATACAAACAATTAACAAAATCACTTCGGTAGCTACTTCGGGGCAAATCTCAATAATCGCCATTAAATAAGGCTTGTAAAGTTTTCAGACAATTCATTTCAAACTCAAAACTCCCAAAATCCCTCCCTGGATCACCATAAAACCCCTATAAATCCTAGCCTTTCCCGAACTCAGCTCAATTTTACCGAAATTAACACTTCTGATCTCCTATCTCCCACTCGCTCAAACCCCACATATCCCAAGTAAATCAATAATTATCCTATATTTAAGCAGCACAAAAATACCACTCTCTCGAAGTAGCTATAAATTACTTAAACGCAATTCACTTTCAAGCTGTGTCAAATTATCAAATTATTTACTTTTTCTTATACCCCTTAATAATCTACAACTGAATGTTCCTTAATATATAGGCATAGATCACCATGCCTATTTTTATTGGCCCAAATCCACATTCTGAGCACTCTAAATTCATCGGTGTCACATCTTTACAAATTACCACCTAATACATTCTATCCAAAATCACTGTTTAAAACGTTTACACATCGTATCTAACTTACATCTCATGCTTATTGAGGGGTGTATTTTACATCTAAACACAGAATTACAAATCACACAACTCCTCATCATCACTACTGGCAATAAATTTTATCTTCCAAAAAGACCAACATATTGGATGACATGTGAAACATGGAAACCAACCAACTGAAACAATCGGCACGATTGTGTAAGGCGGTAGTATCACTGTTAAATTACAAAGATTCATTTTTAAAATGGAGAATTAACATTTAGACACCTAGTCACTATATGAAAATTTCAATAAGGAGAAAACACGAATATGAAGTTTTATATCAGAGAGTTACCACAACAACAATATCATTATCAATCATCTGATCACCCTGTCTTACCAAAAAAACAGCTCCAAAGCCAGGTGACATATGGCAGAGTCAATGGTCAGATTACCACATTGACAGAGTTACATATTCTAAAGGTGGATTAATCGTATATGCCACTAAAATGTGATTACAGAAACGTAGAAGTAATACTTGTTACAAAAGGAAGATAGCTCATAGAGTATAACTCAAAAAATAGTAAACCAAACGAATAAGAGAGGTCTTTCTTTATATTATTACAGTCTTTCTTTATAAAAGGGTGGCCGATTTCGACACCCACAGCAGCATATACTTTTGCTTATTTTTGAAAAGTATATGTCACCACAACAACATATATGTCGTAAATGGATAATAGTTGAAGGAGAATGAATCATGAGAAATATTAAAACCAGAGAACCGAAACCGAGAAGAGAAATACCATATGAAAGTGAATCACTAAAGGATGGATTATTTACCAAAGAAGAGTTATCACAATACGATTTGTCAGACGAGGATATATCTACAATCCTTGAATATCAGGCACTTTTACCAGTTTTACAAGGTATGAACGATAGTAGAAATGTTAACGCAAGAGATCTACATAAGCAGCTAGAATCAGGCCGTCAATTTGCAGACTTGATCAAAAGTCGTATAGAAACATATCGGCTCATAGAAGACGTTGATTATTTTATGGCTTCGCACTTTTATGAAACCGTGAAACATCGAGTAAAACCTAAAGAGACTACCGATTACATTCTTACGCTTGATTGTGCCAAGCAGCTCGCCATGGTTGAACGTACTGATATTGGAGCATTAACCAGACGTTACTTCCTTATTATAGAAAAAGCATTCAAGAATCGTGTGAAATGGAATCATAACCGTAAAAATACACTTATCAATTGTAAGGAATTACGTGGTGCTTTAATTTTCAAAAGAGAAGAATTACTTAATGGTGTTCCAGAGTGGATAACAAGTGGGAATCTGTACTCTATTGAATTCTCATTATTAAATACTGTAATCATGGGTATGTCAGCCAAACAATATCGGTCTATAAACAATATTTCGGAAAAAGAACAGATTCGCAATCATTTCACTGATGATCAGCTTGATGATGTTGAACGACTGGAAAGATATGATGCGCAATTAATTATTTCACAAGAAATTTATTTGTATGAGGAGCGCAAGAAGATTTTACAGATTGAATATAGTCGAGTGAAAAACAGAAAAACAAAATATGTATAGAGAATATACAAATGAAAGGCAGGTGAATAAACAATAGATATTCCAGAAAATAATAAATCTCCAACGGGAACTGAGATTATACCGGTGGTTCCGCAAATACCAAGCCGTTACATAAAAGTTCCAAAAGAGATAGTCCTAGCCAACACCTTACCAGAACATCGAGTTTCGATACTCGCATATTTGAACTATAACCAAACATGGGACGAGATGGTGCATTACTCTCCCACTTACATGATCTCGTGGTCGGGATATAAGCCGAATTGGAGGACGGGAACAAAGGATAAGCCAAATATTTATGATAAGTACCTATCATGTATGAACTGGTACTTTGAAAACGGATATATTCTGGATTTTGATTCAGAGAGATATATACAAAATAATTTTCAGTCCTCCTTGATAAATATGGAGAAACTAATTCCGGGAAAAAATTTTGGTATTATATATGATTTCGAAATTGCCGCTATTATGAAATACCAATCTTCGTACAAGCCCCTAAATAGAAGTGTCTTATTGTTACTACTCTCCTATGTTAGAGCATTCGCTTGGACACGTACTAATCAGATAACCGGACATTCAGAAAAATCCAAAAAGGATAAACCAGAAATATTTCATTCTAATTTTGAAGCAATGGGAAAATTTTTGGGTATTAATCGCAAAATGATATCAAGAGCAACTATGGTTTTAGAAGAATTGGGACTAATAAGGACGTATAGAATGCCAAGCTACAAGGATGATAAATCAAATTGGCATACTGATGATATTATTTATATTTTTCCATACAAGATATTGCTCAACAATAAAACCTTTAGAATTTGTGATAAGGAAGAATACGATTGTGAAAGAGAATTAAAGTATGGAATTCAATATTTGTTTGAACGAAGGAATAAAAAGTTTTACCAAGAATAGCAGAGAATAAATAAATGTAACCAAATCAATCAATGGCTCACCAGAAAGGCGGTCAACGATGATGAAAGAAATAACCTTAAAAATTGAATATGAGAAGGAGAATTACAAATTACATGACAGGAACAAATGCATACGCAAACAGAAAACATAGAACATATGGAGGTGAAATTTCACTAGAAGATTTTAACACTACTCTCCCAAATAAAAAGAGAATTAATAACCAGATCAATGCCGATAATTTACATTCGTCACTAGAAAAGAAGAAAGTAAAAAACAATGAGGAGAGAAAGTATAAAAATATGACACTTGAAGAATTAAGAGAAATGAAAATTGTATCAAATACAAATGGACGCCCATCTTCTACCTTGACAGATGAAAAATGGCAAAAGGAATTTAATGTTAGAAAATTGTTTAATCAAGGATATTCAAAAGAGGTTAAGAAACTAGGTGGCAAAGGTTCAAAAGAATCAGGCTTGTGGAATGAAGGAACAAAAGGGGATTACCATGGTTGTACTAATTGGCAGCAATATTGTTCCTATATAAATGATGTTTTGAGCAATATTCGTTCTGGGCAGATTGATTATTGTTATTACATATATCAAATTATGGATCTTGCAAAGTTTTACTTTGGTAAAGAACAGTTGAAGACCAAGTATCGTGATGGATATTGGGAGGTGTGGTTAGAGAATGCATAAGCTCAATGTTAAAAGAAGAAAATGTCAGGCGAGCAAAACTATACAGAATGAGTTTTGAGCTTGAAATTTCAATAACCACCGTTGCACAGAAAATTCTACTGCCACTGGTGGAGAAATACTTACCTAATAAACGTGTATACAAAAATTCAATATTAATCAATGAATAGAAAGGAAATTAAATATGCTTAGATATGAAACAGAGGCAAATGTAACAGTTTCAATTGATTTACAGAATGGTTATTCAGTCATTGCTATGGCTAGGTGGGATAACGAGAAAAAGAAATACTATACTACTCTCCTACTACATGAAAATACAGTGAGTAAGTGGGATCTCATTGAAACGGCAGCAAATGTAGAAATCGAGTCGGATATGAAGACAATCAAAAGGGATATGGCCCAGTATGTCACGGATCTTCTCACAGATGGATTCTTTAAGAAATACATAGACAGGTATGAGTATGAGCTGAAATGCTTCGATAGAGGTTTTGAGATTATGGAGAAAGAGAGGAAAGACACGAATGGTTAAAGGATTTATTAGATTTGCAAAGAGGTTGGTTGGCGTATATGAGCCTGGTTATGAGTATTGGGTTAAGTTAAGTGATATACATATTACTCATCAATTCAGGAAGTCCCGGATTAATCCGGACAAATATAAAAGGAAATGGCAATTTTATTGTCGTAATGGATTTTGTGAAAGTAAGATTGTGTTAAATAGGGACTTTGTATTAACCGATGGATACAGTTCATACAAGATATATCAGGCGGCAGAGGGTAAGGACTGTAGGGTGCCAGTGTGGTTTGTTGGATAAGAAGAAAAACGATAGCTTTTGAAAGGAGAAATTATGGATAAAGAATATATGTTGGATATTATTAAGTCAGAATGTATGAGAGACGACTTCTGCTTGGCTAAAACGTGTTGTGACTGTGAGGATATTGAAGAGTGCTATATGAAAGCTATAGACATATCTAATCATACTTTCGCTGAAAGTATTGATTATGGTGGTTATGATACAGAAGAAGAATTTTGGGATAATTTATTAGGGTAAGGGGTGATTGATTGAGTAGTACAGGAATTTACATACCATCTATTGATGCAAAAGATATTTATTTATCTGCACATTATATTGAGGACAATCCAGATGGATACAATTTAAAACTCAAAGATGGACAGTATAATTTACGAAAGTTTATTAATACGCTGGATTACAGCTTGGATTTAATCGAATTATTGGATATCTATTATAAAAAATATAGAAAGAATGATTTCTCTTTTACCATTAAGAAACACAAGTATTCAGTGAATGTGATCAATATCACCTTTAAGTATTCTGTAAAAGAGTGGAATCAAATGAATAAGAACACTTTTGTGAAATTTGGATACGACTACAGAAACTTAAAGTTTGAAGATTGCATCGCCAAGAATTCAAATGGTGATATCGTTGGTATTCAAGTTAATGAGAAAGTGGTTAATCATATTAATTTACCAAAACCATTTAAAGCTATTGATGTAAATATTCATGATAAAAGAGACAAGAGTATTATTAAGGAAGTACAGATTCAATATGTGAAAAAGGGTGAACCAAGGACTTTAATAACTAATGCACAGCTAAGAAGTGAATTGTACAAAAATGGGTTTATCTGTAATGGGGTTAATTACTGTAGAATGAAAAGATCAACTGGTTCCGCCCGTGTTGGGAAGTGCCTTTTCGTAAATGAATCGTTATTTAAACCATTATTAAAATTTAGTTCCGGTAACATTGAACTAAAACCAGGACAAGAGGTTGATTTGGCTGCCTATGAAGGATATATCTCCCTTCCGTCTAGTAGCATTATTGACACTCTTCCGATTAGCCCAAAGAATATATTATTAATTAATGATTATGATAGTGTTTTTAGAGAAGACGTGATTGAAACTCATGATGAGAATGGGTGGCTGAAGACTACCGAGAAAAACTGCGAAATTGCTAATAGCATTTGGGACGGACAATCTCTTATGGATATTTCGCTTTTCGGTGATTATAGTGAATACGGAATGGTTCTTCTACGTAATCTAATGTTTAAGTCTTGTTGTTTTAATTGCAACATCCAACAATGGTTTAAAGAAAATAATATTAGTGATATATCCCAATTAAATGGTGTAACAAGAGCCACGAAAATTGAAGATGTAAAACTTATTACGACTCCCAATAGTATTAAATATTTAAAATTTGATACATTAGACAACTGGCTCGATAATTTATATCCAAATTTTGGAGTTGTAAAACATGATAAGAAAACCCATTTTTTTGGCGGATGTTTAGTCCAGACCCATTATCAGCTTCTGAACACGCTTCAAATGTCAAAAGACGAAGTTGTTGAATTTTTACAAGAATCATTGGATTTTGCACAAATGTTAAGAGACAGACCAGAGGTTGTTCGTCATTATATTAAGTATCCAGAAATAGACGAGCTGAAACCGTTAACTAGACCTATGTGTAGCAAAAATGATGTTGTATATAATCTAATGTGTATAAATGATAATTTCACCAAAACAAAATATTATCAAGAATTTTTGATTGATTTGCTCAAGTCGTATTACAAAAACTTGAAAAATGGTCATGTTTACGTTAATGGGAATTATTCGACCCTTCTTGGAAATCCAATAGAAATGTTACAACAGGCAATTGGAACTTTCGTTGGAGAGAGTCAAATAGGAATAGGTAACATACATAGCACTCGTTTTGAATATGATAAAACCTTATTGGCAAGTCGAAGCCCTCATGTAACAATAGGCAATATCTGGTTGCCAAACAACTCAGAAAATAATATGATAGACTACTATCTTAATTTAACGAATGAGATAATATGTATTAATTCAATTGGAGAAAATGTTTTACAGAGACTTTCTGGTGCAGATATGGACAGTGACACAGTACTTTTGACAGATAACGAAATTTTAATTAGGGTTGCCAAAAGGAATTATTATTTATATAAAACTCCCACCTCTTTTGTATCGGCCCGAAAAGTAAAAAGATATTATACTCCTGAACAACAGGCAGATCTTGATATTAAAACTTCAGTAAATAAGATTGGTGAAATTATTAATCTATCACAGGAACTAAATTCATTATTATGGGACAAAGTGTATTGTGGAGCAAACTATGAGGATATCAAAGAATTGTATTATGATATCTGTCAGTTGGATGTCATGTCTGGAATTGAGATTGATAAGGCTAAAAAGGAATTTGTTATTGATAACAGTAAAGAATTAGATAAACTTCGTCAGAAGTATGATTCATATGTTAGGGAGTACATAGAAAACGAAGATGGAGAATTAGTAAAAGGGAGAAAAAAAATGCCACATTTCTTCTCTCACATTTCAAGACAAAAGGGGTATTATAATCCCCGCAAAAAACATTATTGTAAATATCATACAACAATGGATTATTTGCAAACTATAATTAATGGATTCAAGATAAAGAATCCTTACAAGAAAGATTGGCTGCCATTTGTGTCAATTTTGGATAATTCACTATTTAGAACATCTGGGGTTAATCAGAAACAAATTCAAAATATCTATGGAATTTTAAAATCATTTATTAATGATAGAAAAAACATCTATAGTTCCGAATCTGATTCCAAGGAAGATAAAAATGAAAAGGCGAATATATTAAGAGAGCGTTTAATTGCAAATATTGAAAATGAGACAATTGGATTTTCTACTTTATATAAACTTCTTTCATCAATTGAGGACAAAGAAAATTCTCAGATAAAAAACATACTGTTAGAGATCTTATTTATATGTGGGAACAATAGTTTTAATAATGCTATAATCCAGTCGAAGAAGCTAATCTCGCAATTAGAAGAAGGGGGTTCTGATTTAAAATTGTTTAATATTGGATATAAAATTACAAAAAAAGAGGTGAATTCGGAAATAGAGGCATGATTTTGGAACTCATATGAGAGCTAAATTTAAGGTACATAGGAAGGGGTAGTTTTCAAAATATTATCTCCAATGATTACTACCTCATTCCATTGTAAAATCTGCGATATTCTCATTATATCAAAGGAGGTATTACAATACAAGAAGAAAAAAAATATTATAATCAAAACGATGTAGCACAGGAAATAACGAATAGGATTCATTACTCTACCACAGATGTTTTACGGGTACTTAATTCACTTGGTGATGTGGTGCGTGACAAATTTAGTGATAAGGATAATTTTGTAGAACTCAAACTATTCCCGGGACTAAAGGTAAGTTCTAAGTACTTATTGCCAGAGCAGTCAAAGTCCAATCTAAATATGCAAAACACTGAGTATATACTTAGTATATCATCTATATTCACTGATGATTTTAGAAAGAAAATCCGAGAGTCACATAATATGACCGAAACTTTATTTTGAAACAGAGAATACATAATTGCAACAAATAAAGTAATCCAATAATAAAGGAGAATTTAATATGATTTTAAAAGAAGCTTACAGATATCAGAATTATTTAAATACACTTATCCGAGATGCGGAATCTTATCTTATGAAGAAAGATTTTATCACCCTGACAAAGCAGACTCATAACAGAAATAAAGTAAATTCAGATGCAGTTGACGAGACAATCGAAGTACAGAAGCCATATCAGGTGGAATTTACACCAATGGATCTTGTAAATTTCATCGTAAAAGCAATTGAAGAAAAGCAGAAATTATCCGATGCTATTGTTGCTGCTAAGAAAACGGCTGAAATTGATATTGACTCTGCTATAGCCATGAATAAGGTTAAACAGAATTACGCTTCCATTCTTATTAATATGGCTAATACAAAGGCCAGTGAGCGCACTACCACCGGAACTGATTACAAGTTCAACATCAATAATGAGCAGGTCTCATATCGCTATGAAGTTTCAGAGGTAGTATCTATTGACTATGATCGAAACGATGTAAAATCGCTATCAAAGAAGATAACCAAAGAAACAGATGAGGTTTCTACGAAATTGGATACTATTGAGCTAACAACGAATGTAGATTATGACCCAATCTGGGATTATGATAACTTGGAGGACGTGGTGCTGTCATAGGCGCCACTCTCCTACCCATCTTATTTGGTTAATGTATGTTGGCCGCTGACTAATATCAGATATATGTAAGAGAGCTGAAATTGACAGTATGATTGTCAATCGGTTCAGATGCAGATGAACTATGATGCTGCGAGGCAGGTATGCCAGAAATATCAACTAAAACAGAAATGCAAATAATGTAAGTTTACATATAATGCTTATCTACTTATATCCAAATTGTGGAGGAATATGACATCAAATTGATGGTTAAGTACGCAATGTGTATCGTGATATGTTATTTTGCCATTTCATCATTTCAACAATTTGTAAATTTGAAAACTCTCTATGCGTGATACGCCTCGTCAAATTGAAGAACAATAAAAATTGGTTCAGTGACCTATGGGTACTGAAATTCTTAATAGGAATGAAGACTTAATTCAAATTATCGGTGCTTATACCGAATATAAATTGGTTGAAATTATAAGGGATATTTCAGTTTTCTTTCATATATCTGATATTGTTTATATTTTCCTTTCAAACCAATGGCAGCATTACTAATTCTAGTGGTGTTGCCATTGGTGTTTTCTTGGTTATTAGTTCAGTTTGGCAGAACGCCTGATTTGGGATCAGGAGGTCGAGTGTTCAAATCACTCATATCCAATTACCGTTTAATAACGGAATAAATAATTGAAAGAAGGTTTTTGTAATCGTAGAAATTACGAAGTCAGAAAGTAATGAGCTGCATCGATTAGGACATTTATTTGGTAGTGAAGGCGACCTACATCACACTTACAGCCGGTACAAGAAATATTATGTAACCGAATCCAGAAAAGCAATTGCAGATTTAAATAAGATCAGAAAGTCTAAAATCATCAGACAGGTGAAATAACTGAGAAGAGTAAATGTACTCTTCTATTTTTATGTAAAAATTCAAGAATGAAAGGAAGTTTAATCAGATGGGTAATTTTGTATATAAGAAAACAGAAACAACAACAATGAAAGTTGCAGGAATTATTGACACTGACAAAATGATTATTGACGTTGATGGTGAAGAAAAAAGTATTGCTACTCTTCTATCTGACTTTAATGGTGGGTGCGTTGAGATCAATGTAAAAACCAAGAATGAAGAAGAATTGGCAGAGCCAACATCTGACGAAGAGTAAGGCGGTGAATAAAACTGTTTGATGTAAAAAGAAAAAGTACAGAAAATGAATCACAATACTTGTGGAGATTAGGTCAGGCAAAGGACTCCGGAATATTAGATATGGATTGGGGCGGAATTGCTGATCTTATGAACAGAGAATTTGGTGATGTTGATAAGCCATATTCAGAAGCGGCCTGGCGCAAGCCTTACCAGATGGCAAAGAAGTTTTTTGAATCGAATGTGTTTGGTGATATTGCAGATGAAGATGAATATTTTAAGAAGTTACGCCTTGAAAAGCAAGAAGTACAGAAGGAAAAGCAAAAAATTTCAGATGAACGAGTTGAACTTAAAAGACTGATTCGCCAAGAAGCTAGAAAAGAATCTTATTCTGATATGGTAAAGCGGATTATTTGTGAGAATATTGAACCAATCAATATTGCTGTAGATTATAAGTATTTTAAGAGTCAAAATGACATGTTATGTCATCTGACAGATATTCATACTGGGATTGAAATCAATACTTGGAAAAATGTATTTAATGAAGATGTGTTAAAGAACAGGATAGAAAAATATATATCTGATATTCTTACCATTAAAGATAGGCATAATTCTGAAAACTGTTACCTGGTGATAGGGGAAATTGTAAGCGGAATCATTCATAGTAATCTTCGCTTACAAAACAATATGGATTTAATGGAACAGTTTAAATACATATCCGAATTAATCTCTGCAATGCTTTTAGAAATTGCAAACCATTTTAATCATATCTATGTATACACAACTCCCGGAAATCATAGTCGTATTTCTCCAAAGAAGGAAGAAGCTTTAGATGGAGAAAATATGGACACATTACTTCCATTCTATTTAAAAGCCAGATTGCAGAATATTGAAAACGTTAGTATTTGTGATAATGCTGTTGAACCAGAGATCGCTATGTTTAATATTCGTGGTAATAAAGTATTTAGTTCACATGGACATAAAGATGCAGTATCAAATGTCGTCCAGAACTTCACTATGCTCTTTGGCGTAAAGCCTGATGTTGTTCTCCTTGGGCATAGGCATACGAATGGGTTAACAACAGTCTACGACACTAAGGTGATTGAGAGTGGCTGCGTATCAGGAACAGATAACTATGCAATGTCGATTAGAAGAGCTAATAGACCAGAACAAACAGCTTCTATTGTCGGAGAAGGTGGACTGATCTGTTTATATGATATTCAATTGGATTAAAGTACCACTTAGATGCAGGACCATAAAAGTCGGTCACGAGTGGGCTGGCTACTATCAGGAAGAGTTTTTACTACTCTTCTATTTTATTGAATAAAAATATTTGAAAGATGAGGATTTGTTAGAATATGAACAAGACGGATGTATTAAAGAAAGTTGCTGAAAGCACCGAGTTATCACAGAAAAATGTAGACGACGTATTAGCAGCATATACGGATTTAGTAAAGGAAACATTATCTTCCGATAAGAGTGAAAAGGTTTCTCTTCCGGGACTTGGAACATTTTCTGTTAAACACGTTGCAGAGAGATCTGGTGTGGCAGCGCTTGCAGGTGGTAAGGCATGGACTAAACCAGAGCACGATGAGTTGAAGTTCAAGATTTCTAGTGCTGTAAAAGAAATCTGATGGGCGGTGATGTGAATGTATGACATTTATATTAAAGAAATCAAGCTAACAGAGGATGAAATAACTCTTTTAAAAGAAGTTCTCGAAGAACGTGAAGATAAATGCGTATCTTTTTGTGAAACGGTTACTATTGAAACACTTTTAGAAAAGTTAGATTAAATATAATAACTATTGACCAAAACAAATGGTCATAAACAATATAATATAAAGGAGGAAATACATAATGATTCGTGATTACAAGAACAAAATTCATACTTTTGAAAATCCTGCCGAGGAGATTGAGCACAAGAATCACATGGCTGAATATGGCCCCGCTACCGGTAAATCGCATCCGGACGATTGTCCATATTGTAAAGCTAGAGGGTGGGAAACATTTCCTGGCACTACATTCGAAGAGGAATGTGAAAAGTACGCAGAAGAAAATGAAGAATAATTAGTTAGCATAAGCGGGTTCGTATCTGTCAAAGGATACGGGCTTATTTTATTTAAAGAAAGGAAGTGGTGAAATGGCAGAACGAAGCAAACGTATTTGTTTATATGATGCTGAAAAAGCAAAGAAGATAAATGAAGAAACTCTGAAAATGTTCCAAAAGTATCAGATTGATATGTCTATTAGAGGGTTGAGCGAAAACACTGTTGAACAGTATAAGTCAGATCTGATGCAATGGTTTATTTATATGTATAATAACCAGTATAATTTATCTGTTTTGGAGGCGACTGACGATGAAATTGAAGAATATTATTTCTATCGTAAGCAGCAAGGAAACAACGTAAATAGACAAAAAAGAGTTATGTCTTCGATTTCCGCATTTTATAAATTCCTTCGTAAAAAGAAATTGATTAAGGAATCTCCCGTGGAGTTTATTGATAGACCAAAAGCAGGTTTGCCAATCATAACACAAACATACTTAACCAAAGAAGAAGTTCAGCTCATGCGTGAAAAGTTAGAGGAATACGGTGATATTCAGCTACAAGTTTACGCATTCTTATCTCTCACCACTATGGGAAGAGTTAATGCTATTGCCCACCTTAGATGGGAACAGATGGATTTAGAAAACCGTATATTTGAAAATGTGCTTGAGAAGGAAGGCAAAATAGTCGAGTTTTCATTTAGCGAAGAAACAAAGTGCTATATTGAAAAACTGCTTGAATATCGTAAATCCAATGGTATAGATGACTATGGTTGGGTATTTGTGACACCATATATTACTCCTACCGAATGTGTAAATAATGGCACCTTAAATGACTGGTGTAAGAAAATAGGCAGCATGATTGGACAACCCACGCTCCATTGCCATGACTTCAGACATAGTTATGCAAATCTGATGAAAAGGGCCGGTGTAAGTCTTGAAGACGTTTCTACTATGTTAAATCACAGCGGAACGGATGTGACAAAGAAATTTTACCTGAAGGTTGATACTTCAAAGGTCAGAAAGATAAAAGATAGTATTACTATTTAGAATCCGTCTTTCATAGGAAAAAGGCCGCATACTCCTTAGCATTACACGGCCTTTGAATCTTTTAATATGGAGTAAATTCTCTTTGTTTTTGTTGACCGGCTGCGAAAGCTGCAATTCTTGCATTTTCATCTTTTTCTGCCTTAGTTATCCACTTACCGCCAGTATTTATTTTACTAGTGATTGTGTATGAAGACTGTATTATTAAATCTCCATCAAACAGGACTTGGGACACCATAGAAAGGAATTCTTCTTTCGAAGTCTTTTTGTAAGTAGGGAGATCAGGCATAGCAGAGTTTCTCCATCTGTTTGCCGCTTTTTTAGATTGTCTCTTTTCCCAATATGCCTGAGATGTTTTATTGTCGATAATAAAACTATACCCATTAGTCTTTAGAATATCATCAATTGAACCATAAATAGCATCAAAATTTGCACCTGTATTATCAATTTTAATACTAGGTAAATCTCTGTTGCCGTATTTATAATATTCATTTGTCAGGCATTTACATCCGATGTCTTTCATGAAGTCTTTTATTGAGACAGTGAATGTAACAGGTTTAAAATACGTATTGTTCTTAATGAAAAATCTGATAACATCACCCTCAACTCCTACTATTTTTACATCTTTGCTACCTAGATGGTCTGCAAAGATAGTTATATTTCTTTGTGAAAATTCGGGATCAAAAACAAATTTCAAAGAATTCTCATCTAAAATACCGTTATTTTTTTGAATTACTTTCACTACTTTAAGGCAATTTTTAATTAGCCATGAGGTCAGTCTTTTATCACAAACCAACGGGTGAGTTTTAACTATTTCATAGTGCTCTAGTGCTTTATTGTATAGTTTCATAAATTTCTGCTTCAGTGAAGTATATGTTATAAAAACCTCATCTATATTGCCGCCTTTGCTTATGTAAATATTTTTAGCACGACGACAATCAACTAATGTATTTTTCAAATCACAACTTAAATTATATGGAAGAAGCACCGGAAATTCAGCTAACATTGACTCCGATTGTTTGAGAAATTCAACTTCGTCTCCTTCTAACACTTCAAATTCTATTAGTCTAGTGTCCCTACCGTAATCGCGTTGTGCCTTATTTAATTTTGTAATTACCGTGTCTAAACCATTGATTGTCTTAAAATTAGTAACGCATTCTCTTCCCACATTTAGCTCTGAGCCATTAAGTCGATTTACTATGTAACATATAAATTTATTCTTTTTTCCGCATAACCGACAAAAGACATCGCTAGTTGCTATTAAGTATGATGATTTTGAGTACCATTCATCTTCTACGTTATCCATTAACAGCTTCTTATTATTGGTCAGCGTCATCCTTGCCTTATCATCAAAAACAAGATCTTTCTTTAGTTTGGATTTGGTTAAATCGGTGTATTTTTCTAGGCAGTCATATAGGTTCCCATAGATATCTATATTTTTTGCCTCTTCACTATTTTTTATTAACACCATTTCTTGTTTTGTAATAAGCTTAATGTTATTAGATACAGAATTTGCACCCTTTTTAGACATTCATACCTCCATATTATTTTTCGAACAGACGTTTTTACGGTTGAATTTATTATATCGCAAACAAATAAAATAGTCAATGATAGATACCATATATTGTGTTTTATGTAAACAAAGCAATATATCTTGTTATTATCTTAATCTGCATTACCAATATAAAAGCATATAAACGGTTCTTGAAAAAGTGGCGAACGACTGCTGTGCGGTCAAATTTGGGAAATAACGCAATTAGTTAGGGAAGATGTTCTCTACGAATCCGTAGACATGCGGTGAGGTGGGCGCTTGGAGATAAACAGGTGATGAGGAGTACCCCTGTAAAATATGGCCGTGCATTTTCACGGAAAAGTAACGAATGTCCACAAGGTTAGTCCTGTAAGATGTCATGAAAAACTGTGATGTAACGATTCGCAAGTCAATCTGAGTAGAACGTTTCAAGTGAGACAGTAAGTAATTTTAAAAGAAGAGCAAACTACTCTCCTATCTCATCGAAAGGAGTTAAAACATGAATATAAATCAAAATCCAAACTTCGGTACACATAACACTTCTGTGCGTCCAGGTAAAATAGAATATGCAGTAATTCACTTTGTAGGTGCTGACGGTGACGCAGAGGCAAATATCAAGTACTATAACACTAAGACTACTACCAATGCATCAGCCGACTTCTTTGTAGGGTTTAAGGGTGATATTTGGCAGTATAACCCAGATCCTTCTAAAAGATATTGTTGGGCTGTTGGTGGATCAAAGCTATCTACAGGTGGTGGCTCATTATACGGTATTGCCAAAAATGTAAATTGCGTAAGCATTGAAATGTGTGTAAGGAACAATGGAAGTAAAGCGGATACAAGTAAAGATTGGTACTTTGAGGACGCTACTGTTGATTCTGCTATTGAACTTACAAAGTATTTGATGAAATTATATGAAATCCCAGCGGATCACGTAATTCGTCACTACGACGTTACTGGGAAGATTTGTCCTAATCCATATGTATATGATCATACACAACATACATGGGAGGAATTTAAAACTGCTTTAGTAGCAGAACCAGTAAAGAAATCTGGTTGGATGCAGGAAAAAGAAGGCTGGAGATTTTATCTTGGTAATATTGGACAGCCAATCCAGAATAATTGGTTATTTGATAATGATAAATGGTACTGGTTTAATGGAGCTGGAATCATGGTGACAAATACATGGTATCAGTATAACCAGGAATGGTATTATCTAGGGCCCGACGGTGCCATGTGCACATCTCAGTTAGTAGTAAACTCCGGAAAGATTTATGCTGTCGATGTTGATGGTAAAATGGTCACAGGCGAAATATTGCTATCAACATTGAGTGACGGAGCATTGGTATATAAAGGGTTAGCAAAGTAAGAAAATGAGTATTTTATTGGAAGATGTAACGTAATCGTAAGTACGTGTCGTTGGTACATCAAAAGGTTTGTGTGATTCCTTAGTACATAAGTGGGTTCTTATGTCGTAGAAAAATCATAACAATCATAGCAGAATATTTTGCAAAGGCCATGTGAAATGTTCAAAACTGGTGAATGTACACACCGGAAAACAGCTAGTTGCATATGCTTTACGCTGTTTATATAGTGTGGAGGGTCAAATTAATGCTATTGGTACGCATTAATAAAGAGAAAAATAACCGTCTCTTTACCTGTGAGCACTATAAATTTTAGAGAGTCGTCTTTTAATTAAGGCGGCTCTTTTTATATTGCTTTGAAATTAATATGGAGAATTAAAAAGTAATTAGATATTGCTATTTTATGAGGATGATAGATTCATCCAAGGGTTCATAGAACCTTCTTTCTTGGAGAGATAGTTGCCGCTATCCTCCTCATAAGATAACAATTCCGTTATCGGCAAATAACGTAAAACAATATAGTGTTCCACTACTCTAACGTGGGGAAAGAAGGTAAATATGAATAATGAATTAATGATTTTTGAGGGTCACGAAGTAGAAGTGTTTGAATTTGAAGGACAGGTTTTGTTCAATCCCTATAATGTAGGGGAATGCTTGGAATTAGGCGAGAGTGCTGTAAGAATGGCAATTGCAAAGATGAATAAAAAGCAGGTTATAAAGGTTAAAAATTCAGATGTCAAAGATATTGACTTCCGAAAATTAAATAATGCTGGTGAAAATTTCCTTACCGAAAGCGGAGTATATAAACTGGTGTTTAAGAGTCATAAACCAAACGCAGAGGTTTTTACAGATTGGGTAACAGACGATGTACTTCCTTGTATCAGAAAAACTGGCGGCTACATTAACAATGTTGATCTGATGGTCAATACATATTTTTCCGATATCCCAGATGAACAGAGAATTCTTGTAAAAGGATTACTCGTAAACATAGAAGGACTTCAAAACAAAAACAAAGTATTAACCAATGAGAATGACTTACTTGTACAGAAAGCGTTGGAATGGGCAGATAGACCTTTGATTAATTCATTGGTAAGAGCATATGCTGCATCTATCGGAGATTTTGGTAAAGCATGGAATACCTTTAAAAGGGAATTGTTATATAAATATGGAATTAATCTAAATTCAAGAATTACTAAATATCAGAAAAGCACTGGTAAAAAGACACCACCAAAAACGCTGAATATGATAGAGGATTCAGAATTGCCAAATGCGATTAGTACGGCAGTCTCCATGTGTAGAGAGAACGATGTTGATATTGATGAATTATTACATAACAAAGCAAGTTGAGAGCGGTTACTACTGCTCTCTTCTATTATAAAAAACAGGTCGCGACTTACCGCTAGGAGAATGTTATGGAAAACAAAAATGTATTTGAAGAAACCGTGGTGACATTAATCGAAGATGCAAAGAAACTTCAAGCAAAATTTTCAAAGTGTCAAGAAAATAATGACTTTCGTGGCGCACTAGATACTATGCGGTTACTGAAAGATACTCTCTCTCTCTCATTAAAGAATATGATTGGGAACTGAAATATTCTGAATTAGATACCACTACTGGCAAGCAGTTGAAAATCTGGGAACAGAATCATTGTGGTGAAATTAAAAATCATAAGAAATGGATTGTTAATGAAGATAATAGAATTATGTATATTGATTTTCATGATAAAGGTAAAGCATTAGTATTTATTAATGGCGAACGTTATTCCTTAGATTACTATCCACTTGCTAAGAATGGACGTATACCTCTCGTTGATTTTATTCGCACATATGATAATGGTTATACCATTTATGTAGATAAGCGTGGTTTTGGAGTGGCTATTGCCGATGTATTAGATACATATGATATTTCATATAAAGAAATTAAATGCAATAATTTTAAGCAGAATTATTATAACGAATAGTGCCTTGGAACTGCACTTTCATTTAGAAAACAAAACATAGAAACTATCAACAAGCACTACTGCTCTGGCGGTGAGTGCTTATTTTATTGTAACAAAAGGAGGTGGTGTTATTGCCAAGAATTAAAAAAGCTGACACAGTAACGCCAGCTAATCAGCAAAAAGGTAATAAAATCTGTTCTTGCTGTCATGACGAAAAAAAACTTACAGACTTTTATATAAGTAAAAGTCCACTTTTTTCATTAGATGAACGTGTCCCGATTTGCAAGAAATGTGTCATTGGCAGTTCGTTAAATAAAGATGGAACAATAAATGATATTGAGTTGAATAAAATTCTAAGAAAAATTGATAAACCGTATTATAAAGATTCCATCGAATCGGCGATAAACAGAACATTGAAAGAGCATTCTTATGTAGAAAAAAATGAGATTAAATATTATGGTAAAGAAATTCTTCAAGCATATTTTACACTTTGCGCAACGAGGCAAGATAGATATAAATCATATGAAGACTCAGAAAAAGATAATTTCATCCATCAGACAAGTAATACTACAAAAGATACTAAGCGAAAAATTGCAAATAAATACGACGATGTAAATTTCATATATGCTGATAATACAGAAGAAAATGACGACGGATCCAATGTTAAATGGACAAAAAAAGATAAACAAAATATGAAATATGTACTGTCTACTATTGGCTATGATCCATTTGAAAATACCGGACTTGATGATATGGATAGAAAGTATTGCTTCAATATACTAGCTGGATATTGTGATACTGATGGTATTAGTGAAGACGGGCATAAGATGCAAGGCGTTATAGAAATGACCATGCTTTATTGCCAATGTAAAAAGATTACAGAAGCGATGAACATTGAGTTGTCTGGCAAAAGTATAGACGACGTAAAAATTCAAAAATTAACTTCATCTAAGTCTTCTCTCTTATCTTCTATTGCCACTATTGCAAAAGACAATAATATTTCTTCTAATTATAATAAAAATTCTAAACAAGGACAAAATTCATTGTCTTCGAAGATGAAGGAAATGTCTGAAAATGGGTTCGCAGAAATCGAAGTCAATTTATTTGATATTAAAACTAGTGAGTCGTTTAAGCAAATAGATGAAATTAGCAATAATAATATTGCCAATCAGCTCACATTAGATAACAATGAATATGCTGAAATTGTAAAAGAACAAAGAGAACTCGTACAAAAGTATAGTGACGAAATAGAGGAATTAAAGGAAGAAAACCGAGTACTCAAGAACAAAATTATTGATTTAGAAAGTAAGAAGAGGTGATATAAATGGAAATTTATTCACCTATGTCTAATAGAGAGCTAAGTCAGAAGAAATTAGAAGAATATTCTAATATGGCAAAAATAGTTCAATGGGGGAGAAAAAATCCCGTGAAATTTGCCGAATTATTCTTCGGATTGAAGCTTATTGATTATCAAGCTTATTGTTTTATGCGTACATGGACAGCTCAATTTGCATTGTGGGCAGAGTGTCGTGGTGCAGGTAAAGATACTCTTGCTGCCGTATATAATATGTCGCGTCTATTACTTATTCCAAATTATCCCATTCATGTTAGTTCAAATACTTACGCACAGTCCGTAGATTCATGTAATAAATTAAAGGATATTGCATTAAAGAGAATTCCGTCATTTGCAAGCGCTACTGATATATTTGCCAGGGAAGTGGATCGTACTGGTACGAATAGCGAAACGGGATTTTTGCAAGCACCCACTTTTAAATTCAGGTTATATAATAACTCGCGAATGGAGGCACTATCTTCTAATCTTGAAGCTATTAGAGGTAAACGAGGGGCTGTTTGGTTTAATGAGACAGCCTGGAAAACAGCCGAAGAATTAGCTGTTGTTGAAAACTACATCAACGTAGATTCAAGCTTCTCAACTTCAACGGAAAAAGTAAGATATTTAAAACCTCAAAACATGCCATTGCAGATTTTATATACGTCTAGCGTGGGAGATGTTACCTATCCATTCTTTGATAAGTATAAGACCTTCTATAAGAAGATGTTGGTTGGAAATAAAAATTATTTCTGTTTTGATATAAATGCTTATGATATTCTTCGTCATTCAACTATAGATGGAGAACCGATTAAGGCACACCTTACCGAAGATCAGATTATGAAAGCAATAGAGGAAGATCCAGATCAAGCCGATGTTGAACTATTTAATAAGTTCAGAAAAGGTGGCGGACAAAATGCTGTTGTAACTATGGATGAACTTATTAGAAATTCCACTGTCAGAAAGCCATTACTTTACAATGATACCGGAAAAAAGAAATTTATTTTTTGTTATGACCCGGCAAGAAACTTCGATGGTAGCGTACTTAGTATTTTTCAAGTTATTGATGACGATGAAGTTGGATACAAACTAAGACTTGCTAATGTGGTTTCAATGGTTGATAGAAACACAAAAAATAAAACCCCTCTTCCTATGCCAGCTCAATTAGATATTATAAAAGATTTAATGATTAAATATAATGGGGAACGAGCTGCAGAATGGGAAAATATTGAATTTTATATCGATGCAGGTTCAGGAGGCGGTGGTATTTCTGCTGTCGCTGATCAACTCATGGAAGGCTGGAAAGACGAATTTGGCAAGCCTCACCGTGGAATCATTGATCCAATACATAAACAGTACGAAACAGCAAGAAAGAAATATAAGAATGCTGCACACATAGTTCATCTCGTAGATCCACAGGGATACAAAAAGGTTATGTATGATGCAGTATCAAAAATGGTTAAGTTAAATCTAATCGAATTTACCGATTATGATAACAAAGATTACATTTTGGTTGAAAATAACAAAGGCGAATTTGAAACAATTGAGCTTTCTGATGAAGAAAAACTGGCTTTGGTTAATATGAATATTGCAAAATTGCAGCTCTCGTATATGTGTAGATATGACACTCCTAATGGTGGTGTGACGTATGAACTATCAAAAGATAAAAAGGATATGCACGATGATCATGCTTACACGATGGCTGAAGGAGGTTATGCTTTAGCATTGATGCGAAGAGAGGATTTGGTTAAGAAACCAAAGACCATGGATAACTTTGATCCCTCAAAATTCATACTGTCAAAACAACCTCAATTAAGAAAAATCTAAGAAAGGAGGGATAATTCACATGGAAGTAAAAGACTTAACTAAAGAAGAACAGGACAAGATTCTTCTAAAATATTCGATGCTCTCTTTTGCTAATTTAAAGAAAAATCTTATTCAAGATCTTGTAAATAGCAGAAATGAAAGTGTTATTTACAAAAAGTATCCTAAGGAACGAATCGTTTCAATGTTAGAGAATCCGCAAAAAAACGAAAAAGAGATTCGGGAATTAAGTGGATTTCTGTATCTTGTATCTAGTCATTATCGTAGACTAGTTGATTACTACTCTACTATATTAAAATATAATTATGTCGTAGTTCCAACTCACTTAACGATCACAAAGCCAGCAAAGACTAAGTATAAAGAAGTATATTACAATGTGATAAATGCATGCGAGAAATACAATCTTAAGCATGAAGCAATGAAAGCGATCAAAATTGCAGTGCGTGATGGAGTGTATTTTGGACTCTGCTATGAAACAGAAGATTCATTTTACATAAAACCGTTTGACAATCGTTACGCCAGAATATCTTCTATTGAAGATGGCAGTTTCGTATTTTCGGTAGATATGGACTATTTTAGTGGCAAAGAATATCTTCTTGAAATGTATGGCACAGATTTTCAATCAGCATGGCTTCAGTATATTGGAGATAAAAAAAGAAAAATCAAAGGTGATAAAAACAAGCGTTGGTTTGAGCCACAAAATGGAATTTGTATAAAGGCGGATGAATCAGACCCTATCTATTCTCTTCCGCTATTTACCGGACTGCTTTTATCAGTCTTTGATATTGAAGATTATAAAATGCTCCAAAAGGCTAAGAGCGAAAATGACAATTATAAAGCGCTGGCAGCTAAAATGGAAACCGACGATGAAGGTGTTCCTAAAATGGACTTTGGGATTGCTCAGCAATATTACGGTCAAATGGCACAAAACTTACCGGATGGTATCGGATTGTTGATGTCACCGTTTGATATACAGGATTTTTCGTTTCAATCAAGTTCTACATCAGACAGAAACGCCGTAACAGATGCAGAGGATCAATTTTGGTATGCATCTGGTACAAGTCCATTAATATTTGGTTCTTCAAAAGCTACTTCTAGTTCATCTCTCACTCTTTCTGTTAAACCAGATGAGGAAATAGCATTTACCCTCCTTCAGCAGTTTCAGCGATTTTTTAATACGAAGATTAAAAAAATGGATCTTGCTCACGGGTTTAAAATAAAGTTTTCGAATCAATCCATTTTTAATACAGATGAATACGCAAACAGGCTGTCTAAAGCCTCAGCTTATGGAGTACCAGTAAAGCTAGAATATGCAAGTGCATTAGGATTGTCTCCAAGTGATGTCGTAGGTATGTCCTATCTTGAAGATGATATATTAGGGCTTGCTACAAAAGTCTGGAAATCACCACTTATATCCAGTAATACACAAAGTATGATGGGTAATGAAGGTGGACGCACATCTGCTAAGGAGAATGGAGAACAAATTGGGGAAGCCGGTGAGGGTACTCAAAACAGCGATGGCAATGATAGATAATGGGTGAATTATGAATAAACAAGAAAAGTTAATAAAGGTTTATGATCAAGATAAAGCCAATCAGCTTATTAGTCTTGGTTTTAAATATATTTTAGAAAGCGTAAACGGGAAGCCGGGTTATGCTTTTTTTGTTTCAGAAAAACTAATTAATTTTATAAATAGTAATTTTGATTCAAAAGATTTCTTTTATAATAACACGCTTCATTTTTAGCGTGAGAAGGGAGGTAAATTTAATCTGTGAACAACAAAAAGGTATCCTTGTATTTCAAAGCAAAACTCTCTTCATTTGAAAAATTAAACGAGAATTTCTTGAAAGCTAAGTGCTATGTGGTTGCTCTGGGTAAGAACCGCAATAAATCATACTTTTCTAAAGAAAATGTAGATAAGGCATACCCCTCTCTTGCATATGTTCCCGTTGTAGGACATCTGAAAAGTGACGAAAACGGCAACTATTACTTAGGTGGACATGACTATCGTATAGACGTTTCTGATGGATTTAAACTTAAAAGCCAATGTATTCCATTTGGGGTTGCCATCCCATCTCCTGAACCGCAATACGAAGATATAGTTGAGGAAGATGGAACCATTGCTCAATATCTTGTTTGTGATGTAGTTATCTGGATTGGCAGATATCCAGAATTAGCAAGTGCAATGTATGATTCAGAAACCTATTTCAATCATTCTATGGAAATTCTGTATACGGATTCTCAACCACTTGAAGAAGATAATACATATGCAAATATTACTGAATTTTCATTTGACGCTCTATGTATGCTAGGTAAATCAGATGATGAACGATTCAATATAGAACCATGCTTCCCTAGTGCATCGTTTAAACCAGCCGAATTCAGTAATTCAAACGACGAATTTAAGTTGCTGATGAGTGAAATGAAAAATGAGTTGAGTTTATTATTTAAAAAAGGTAAGGATAATCAAGGAGGAACAAAATTGGATGAAAAATTAAAAATTCTCAATAAGTTTGGAAAATCTACTACTGATTTAGACTTTTCTATTGAAGATATTTCAATTGAAGAGTTGTCAGTAAAAATGGAAGAGCTTTTTGGAGAAAAAAAGGTAGAGCCGGTGGCATTTTCAGCTACATATAAAGAAAAGAGACAAGCTCTTGTTAATGCATTAGACCCTATTATCGTAAAAGATGCTAATGGTAATTATCTAGAGGAAACTTATTTTTACGTAGAGGATTTTTCAGATGAATATGTATTTGTCGAGAAGGATTATTGGACGGTAAATAATTATGAGTGTAAATATGGAAGATATTCATATACATTTGATGAGGCTACTCTTACCGTTACACTCACAAGTGATTTTGAAGAAATGATTAAAGTCTGGATGACCCTTGAAGAAAAGGCAAAGCTAGACGAGGACAGAGCCAACTATGAAGTAATTAAGACAGATTTTGCAACATACAAGGAATCTCATTCTACTGAGAATTCAGTAGTTAATGAGTTGATGTCTTATAGGGCTGAAAAAGAGGCAGATACAATTTTTGAAAAATATGAAGATAAAATTGGCAAGACCATTGAGTTTGCTGAATTGAAATCTAACATAGCAAATTACAGTGTAGAGTCATTAGAAAAGGAATGTATTTATATTTTAGGATTACATGCTGCTGAAATTGCTATAACTGAAAATTCAAAGAGTAAAGATACACTTAAGTTTTCTGTAGAAGGTAATGAATCAAATGATTCTGAACCCTATGGAGGACTTATGAAAAAATATTTAAATAAGTAACTGTGTAAATAAGGGAAGTGCAATGCACTTCTATTTTTATGTGACAAATTAGAAAGTGAGGATTTTATATTATGGCAAAGTTTGTAAGAACAGATAATATGGCAGCCACGAAAGTGCCTTCTTTAATTAAGAGTGCAAAATTCTATGTAGCAGATGTGGCTACAAAAATTGAAAATGGTGAACTGGTTACGATTGGTGCCCTTGTTAATGGGGAGCGTGAAATTCACAAGGCTACTACTCCGGTTGCTGAAGATACATACATTGGACTCGTTTGCACACCAGAGCTTCAGTATGAAGAAAATGGATATCACGGAGTAGATACCTTTGAAAATGCTGCTGATAAGGTACTTCGAGTATTTATCTTGCAGAAAGGTGACATTTTCTCCATCGGAAATGAAGGAGCTGGGGCAGATAAGGTTGCTGGCTCATTAACCGCTAAGTTACAGGGAACCGAGATTTCTGGTCGTTTCTCCTATAATGTGTACGAAGTACAGTAATTTAAAATAGAAAGTGAGGGATTTATTATTATGGATAAAAATTTAGTTCAGATTGCTATTGATGCGTACCGTGGTACCCCCGCCGGTAACTATTCTGTAGCTGATTCGATGGAAACACTCAGAAAAGCACTTGTCGAATTAAACGGTGGTTCTACCAAGTTAGATTATAAAGCAATTAGAGACGGAAAATGTTCTGGTTTATTTGCTGTTGTAGAGGAGATTATCACAAAGACTGTTATTGAAGGTCTTCCTGATACATGTCCTCTTTTTGATTATGTTGATTTTAGAAATTTAGCTTTAGGTGACACAAATGTTTTTGAAATTGAAGACGACAATCTCTTTATTGTGGCAGATATCGCAGAAGGAACTCAGGGAGTTCGTAGACAGAGGGTTGCCGGTGGAGAGGAAATGCCAGTCAAGACTCAGTTAAAGGGAATCAAAATCTATGAGGAACTCAACAGGGTTCTTTCTGGTAGAGTCGATTTCAATAAGTTGATTAATAAGGTTGCTAAATCATTTTCTCAGAAAATTAATGATGATATGTACGCAGGTGTAGTTGGTGGATTTAATAAGATCGCAACTCCTTATAAGGTAAGTGGCTCATTTAGCGAAGCTAAACTCACAGAACTCATTGATCATGTTGAAGCTGCCAATGGTGGTAAAACTGCTATTATCTTGGGTTCCAAGCAGGCTGTTAAGAAAATCACTGGAATCACCGGTGCCGATGCAAATTCTGCAAAAGAAGATTTATATGCAATGGGGTACTTTGGGCGTGTAGGTGAAAACCCTGTTATTACAATGAAGAATGCACACAAGGTTGGATCTACTGATTTTGTACTTGGTAATGATCTGTATATTATTTGTGCGGATGATAAGTTTGTGAAATTTGTTACAGAGGGTGACACTTTGATTATTCCTGGAGATCCGCTGTCTAATGCTGACTTAACTCAGGAATATCTTATGGCTCAGCGCTACGGGATAGCAATCGTAATGAAAGAAACCAACGGGTGCTTCCAACTCTCATAGAATTTTCAAAGAAGGTGTAAACAATTAAATATAAGTTTGATAAAGAATACTCCACCCAGTTTAAAACCGAGGTGGAGTTTTTAAAAAAGAGAAATATACTATATGCATTTGTAAAAAACGTGAACAACATCAGCACCTATAAATATACAAAAACGCCTGAATTATTTCATGCACTAGAAGAGTTTTATAAATGTAACTGATTGGAAGGAAAGTGATTGAATTGATAAAAACCGGAAAAACTCACGAAGAGTTTATAAAAGAATTGAAAGAAGTTAATCCATATAATATTACTGCTGTTGGAAAATATAAGGGTTCCATGAAAAAAATTGAAATGCATTGTAATGTATGCGATTTCAGTTGGGAGACAACACCCAATTCACTATTATCTAAAAAAACAGGGTGTCCTAAATGTAATGGTACATATAAAAGAACCCATGATGAATTCATAAAAGAAATGAAAGTAATTAACCCCAATATTGCAATCATTGGTGAATTCAGAGGAACATCAAGTAAAATAAAAGTCAAATGCAATATTTGCAGTAATGAATGGGATGCATTTTCAGCCAACCTATTAAAGGGGCATGGCTGTAAAATTTGTTCATCTCCTATTAAAAAATCCCATGGAGAATTTATACAGGAAACTACAGAGAATAACCCGTATGTAAAGATTTTAGGAAAATATATTAGCAATAGTCATAAAATCCTGACAAAATGCCTTTTGTGTGGTGAAGAATATTTGGGACAACCCACCGGACTAGCATCCGGTGCAATACATTATAAGTGTGTAAAAAAGATATATCCACCTACACCAATCAGAAAGTCTCATGAGCAATTTATTACAGAAGTTGAAAAAATTGGAAAACCTCTCGAAATTTTATCCATGTATAAAACACAAAAAGACAAAATACATGTCAGGTGTAAAATGTGTGGGAAAGAACGATTTGTCTTGCCGTCCACATTATTACTCAAAAATGGTACTGGTTGTCCAGATTGTAGTGCCAAAAACGCAGGTTTTAATATAAGGAAATCTCATGAAGAATTTGTTGAAGAAGTGAATAGTATAAACCCACATATTTCTATTGTTTCAACTTACACAAGTCAAAAAGATAAAGTGCTGGTCAGATGCCTGAGTTGTGGACATGAAAAATGGATGAGTCCTGATAAATTACTTTTAAGAGTTTATAATTGCTCCACTTGTTCAGATACAACTTCATTTCCAAATAGGCTTATGAATTCTTTATTATCTGAGAATAACATTGAGTTCGATGCTGAAAAGATTTTTGCGTGGTCTGACGGGAAAAGATATGATTTTTATATAGATAGTTCTTCTACAATTATAGAGATGAATGGATTACAACATTATAGGCGAAAAGGACATAATGGCAGCTGGGGAAAAACTTATAAAGAAATTAGAGGGAATGATCAATATAAAAAAGAATTAGCTATTAATAATGGTATTCAAAATTATATTGAAATAGATGCTTCTATATCTACTGGTGAGTTTATTATCAATTCAATTAAAAGTTCTGAACTCAATTATTTATTAACCAATATAGATATTTCGAAAGTAATATATAATTGTTTATTTAAAACCAAAATAATCACGTTATCAGAGTTATATAATAATGGAATAACTAAAAATGTTGATTTACAAAAAGAATTAGGTATAAGCAAGGGTACTTGTACAAGATATGTAAAACTGGCGAGAGAAGCAAAACTTATATCTTAAAGGTTTATACATAACGGGGCGGAGCATTTATTGTTCTGCTTCTAGAATAAAAGGAGGTTTTAACGTCATGGCAAATCTGACAAAGGAACAAAGACTTGCTAAGGAAGCTGCTCTTAAAGCAGAAATCGAAGCCAAGGTCAAAGCAGAATTAGAAGATAAAATCAGAGCTGAATATGAGGAGAAATTAAATTTACAGGAAAATATCACTGTAGATAAAATTACTACCGCTAAAAGAATTCAGTCCACAATTAAAATACCATTAGAAACAATAGTACCAGTAACCTGTAATGTACAAGGCGGTGCTGTTTATACATCAAAAAAGATTAATGGGTATATCGTTGAATGGGATGAGTACGGCTCAACTGAATACATGGAATTATCCGAATTGGTTTCAATGAGAAATACGGACAGGCGATTCTTTGAAGATAACTGGGTTATTTGTGAAGATACCGAAGATTATAAAGCTATGCAGATTTATGACTTTTTAAAAGTGGCGAAATATTTTGAAAATGTTTTTACTCCAGAAAATATTGACAATATTTTCAATGAGACGCCAAAACAGATCATTAGGATTATTTCCACTTTATCTGAAGGAATGAAAGGCACAATTGCTACAAGAGCAAAGATTAAGGTTGATGCTAAAGAGATTGATTCAAATAGTAAAATAGAAGCTCTGGAAACAGCGTTAGACGTAAAGTTTAGCATCTAAACTAGGAGGTGCTGAATGGGGACGACATATAACGAAGTTTATGATAGCTTTAAAGACAACATTACAGATCCAGATTTATTGCAGTTTGCACAAGAATTGCAGAACGATATGCTGTTGGCTATTATGAAAAAAGCTATTGCAAAATGTCAGCGAGTAGTAAAGCAAACTGTAGACCTATCAATGAGAAGTGATGATGTGGTGGAATTTGAACAGTATATTCCAGAAGAGGTATTAGATATTCTTACGGAATGGATGACAGTAGTGTGGCTCAAACCGTATGTAAATAATATCGAAAATCTTAGGAATAATCTAAGCACCAAAGATTTCTCCTCGTTCTCTCCTGCTAACTTACTGGATAAAATCGGTGATAGATATGATAAGTCTCGTAAATACGCAAAGAGCATCACTAATGAATATTCATATATAATTGCAGACATGAAAGGATTGAAGACATGATTGAAGTCAGATATGGTCTAATTCCAAAAGAAAGTTTCTGTAATTATTTTGAATTCCTTATAAATAAAACATATAAGATTTTACCTTTAAAGGAAGAGAAGTCAGAGACATTAAAATCTTATCTTGAAAGCCTTTTGAGAGAGTTGCTGGGTAATAAGGAATTGATATCTCTATTAGTTGATGAGCCGAGGTTCATCACCGTATTGAATACTATGCAGTACCTTATTTCAGAAGAATACACTATAAAAATCTGTAAAAAGGAAGTGTTTAAGTGTATTAGCATTTTGGAAGAAATTAACTCAAAGTACTTTAAGGGTGGTGATTCTGATGAATAGATATGAAGCCAGAATGAATCTGTACGGCACCACTCAACGAGAACGAGATATCAATCGCTTAAAACAGAATATTCTCAATAAAGCACCAGCTAATCCGTCTTACAAGGACATCAAACTAAATGGAGAGGAAACTTATCTTTTTATTAATACAAGTTCAAAACCGTACTACAAGGAATTCGCATCATTACCCGGTCAGAAGATTCTTGCCGGTGACTATGTAGAATGGGCAAATAATATATGGTTGGTATATGAAGCGGATAGTGATGACGAAATTTATACTGACGGTAATTTAAGACAATGCCAATACGAACTGTTCTGGCAAAAGGCAGATGGTACTATCGTATCAAGGCATGCTTGGGTGCAGAATGCGTCCGCATATAATAATGGAGAAACCGGAAATAACACGATTACATTACAGTCTAATCAGTTTATGGTATACATGCCATATGATGAAGACACCTGCCTATTGGACAATGGACTTCGTATACATATGTCTCGTGATAATATCGTATGCAAACCATATACACTTACAAGGCCAGATGATATTACATTTGGATACGGTGATAAAGGTGTATTAAATATCGTATTCACTCAAACACAGTATAACGCCGGTAAAGACAAGCTTGTAAAATTAGATAATGACAGATCAGTGTGGATTTGTAATCACTCCTCTCCCACTACCCCATCGAATCCAGATCCAACAGATCCCACCACTCCCAATGAAACAGCGAATTTATCTGCTACGATTAGCGGAAATACAAGCCTGAAGATCGGGTTTGAAAGAAGTTATTGTGTTAATTTTACTGATCAAGATAGTGCAGCTGTCACAGACGTTGATTTTGAGTGGAAAATTGATAGTAAGTTTGCTGATAAAATAAAACAGACAGTATCTGGTAGAACAATTAATTTACATGTAGATGATGATTCTCTGATTGGGGAGTCATTTTTTATTGAAATCATAATAGAGAACAAAGTAGTTGGTAACATTAAAATAACCATAGTTGAGGCATTCTAGGAGGTGGAAAATGGGTATTAAAATATATGATCCACTTTCTGATATGTATAGGATAAAGGATAGTTTGGCTTCACTATTCTGTGACACAGAAGATATAACAAGATTGGTAATGCCTACCTTGGATGATCTGGATTTCACATTTGAGGAAAATTGGTATGGTGGAAAAATCGATAAAACAATAACTGGCATAACGAAAATAGTTGATTTGACTGGTCATTGCTTTACAACACCATACATAGACGGAACAGTCACAGACAATAGGTGTGCAATCTTCATAGAAACATCTTTACTATCAGTGTCAAACAAATTCATTAAAGAGGTCGGAGTTGAAATTTCAGTAGTTTGTCATAAGAGTGCTATTAAACTATCCAAGGAGGACCAGAATTATTTTAATTCAATTGGAGTATATGGCAACCGGGCAGATTGTCTTTCTCAGCTGATCAACTCTTCTCTTCTGTCTGAAAATATCATGCGAGCTATAATGAAGAAATATTCCATAGGTACAATGAATCTAATACCAAGAAGTCCGGTTAGACCGTATGCTCCAGGTAAAGATTTTTATGGAAAAGTATTGCTCTATACATATCAATCCACTTATCAGAAGGCAGGTGGATAAATGGACTATTATACATCATTTGATTATTTATGCAATGAACCAATTTTTATTAATGGAGTTGGCAGTGTTAGATGTCCCACATTACGAGATATTCGAAAGATAACATATCAGGTTTTTTCTATCTACGTCAATTCGTTATTAAGTTTAGACGATTATTTGAAGGCTTATGGTTTGAAGAAAAAATACGATCTTTTATCAGACGAAGAGAAGTTAAAAAATGGACTATTTAATCTTTTACTTTATGGTAATACGCAACTGTTATACGGAGTTTTAAACTTCTTCTTAATTGATGATTTCGTGTATAATCAGAAAACAGCCGAAATAGACATTTTTAAGACTTTTGATGATAAGAAGAGTATTATCGGACATCTAAATTCTCAAAACTTTGATTTATTCAGAAATGAACTTCAGTGTGTATTGGGCATTAAAAAGCTTGAAGAGTCAGAACCAAAATTTAAAAATAGTCTTGCAGAAAAAATGTTTGCAAAGCTAAAAACCCATAATGAAAAACTAACGAAGAAGTCTGATGAAAATTATGAATTGGATAATATGATAAAAAAGTATTGTACTCACAATAAAGTAGGAATAAATATTTTAAACGTTTGGGATATGACATATTTTCAATTTATGGCTATGTTTAACGAATATTGTAATGGTCGCCAATATGATTTTAATGACATGATGGCATCAAATACATTCCAATATAAAAAGTCTTCGGATTATAAGCCAATGGACTATATGAAGAGATTAAATAAATAACTATCAATCAACCACTGAAAACTCAGTGGTTTTTTATTTTAGGAGGAATATTAATGGATATTAATGGCGCTAATAGGCAGTGCTGCGATCTTGATATTAGAGATTATAAAACAAAGGCTCCATGGATGTATGCAGATTTTTGCAATACTACGACAGCAGGTTTTTCCAGTGACCCCACATATGCCAACAAAAAGGGGGCAAAGTGTATTAAATTTGATAACCCGTTAGACGGTACTATTGCAATGACATTCCAGGTGCATCCATTCAGGGTATATGCGATGTTAAGCGATGGCGAGATTGAAACAAGTGCTGTTATTACAAGGAAAGAGGACGTAAAAGCCACGACAGCCGGTACATTAACTTTAACAAAGGCACCTGTCTCCGGGACGGTATTTGTTTATGCTGAAGATGATTTTGGCGGTGAAGCAATTAAGGGTACTGTGGTAGATAAGGTATTTACTGCGACGGCTCCCGCTGATATTGCTATTGATACTTCATATGTGGTTGGGTATTTAGAAGAAAAGACTGCTGGTGTTAAAAAGGTATCTTTCAATAATAAAAAGGTTCCGAAAGACTTCTATGTTCAGATGTCCACGTTAGACAAGAACGAACAGGGTGAACTTGTGCCTATGAGAATTACAGCTTACAAAGCAAGCCCTCAGAGAAGTCTTGATTTGTCATTTTCTTCTGATGGAGATCCTGCCGAGATCACGATTACTATGGACTGTTTGGCTGATGAAAATAACGATGTATTGGATATGATCGAAATTACAGACGAGACAGTTTAATGATAATGGGGACTGAAATATGTCCCCTTTTACGAGGTGACTAATTTGATAAAAGAATGTGATGTTATTTTGCACAACAATAGGGTAGCCGTAATATTGTTTGATGGGATGAAAATTCAAATTCCCCATAGTGAACTTATCAAAAAAAAAGCATATATAAATTTTGAGAATGATAGGTATACTATTGTTTCTAAAGATGATTTTGAAAAGGCGCAATCCTTTAAGACAAAGAAAAATACCGGAAATAAAAATAAGGATTTAATTAGTGTGATAGATAATGAGGAGCAGGGATACAATAGCTTGTAATCTATCACAAGACTTTATTGTATCCCTATTTTTTACGAGAAGGTGGTGTAGACATAGAAAAGAAGTTTGATAAAGAGTATCAGACTCAGTGGTCTCTCGAATTTTTATATTTGAAAGAATGTGGCATACCATATACGTTTATCAAAACAGAAAACGGAGTTACCACTTGGAAATATCGTAAAGATTATAGGCTGTTTGATGCTTTAAAGAATTTTTATAAGAACCAGTGATAATTAGGTTGTGTAAGACAATGCACGTAAAAGTGGATAACGTATTTCTGACCGTATGACACACAGCACATATGGAATAGTGTTACAAGTTTGCCATTTTCCCTATTATTTAATTAACAAGGAGGTTTTACCATGGAATTTTTAAATGAATTTATGTTACCAGTGGTTTTAGGAATTTGTTTATGTTTTGGGTATGTCTTAAAGAACTGGATTAAAGATGTAGATAACAAATATATCCCAACTATTTGTGCAGCATTGGGTATTTTTCTTGCCACATGGATTAACGGTTGGATTATTACCCCACAGATATTGTTAAGTGGAGCTGTGTCTGGTCTTTCTTCCACTGGACTTCATCAGGTGTTTAAGCAATATTTAGAGAAGTAGTAAGATGATGTTATAGAAAGGCCAGAGGTACATAATGATTGAACGAATTAGCAGAATTGCAAAAAATTGATATTTTATCATGGTTGGTGACTGGATTCCTCATCTTATCAGCAATAAATGCAAGTGTAACTATTATAGGAAAGTTTTCAGAAACAATCGGTAAACCTGTAAAATGGGTAAGACGAAAAAATGAAGAAAGACTACTCATCATTCAGACTTCACAGAGCCTTGATGAATTACGAAGGCAAAGAGATATTGATGTGGAACAGTCAATCAAGCATGATGAAAGACTAAAAAATGATTTACAAAGCGTATCTAATAAAATAGACACCTTGAGTGGACAAATTACATCTATGCAAAGAAAAATAGATGAGACAGAAATGGCAAAATTGAAAGACACCATAATTACCTACTATAAGAAATATAAAGAAATTGGCGAATGGAGTAAGTTGGAAAAGGAAGCCTTTTGGGATTTATTTGAGAGTTACGAATCCCATGGGGGTAATGGATTTATTCACAGTATCGTCGAGCCAGTCATGCGTGAATTAAATGTAATAGATTAATTGAAAGGGCGATTTCATATGAATGATCTCGCTCTTTTTCTATATCAAATGGAGAATGTCTGTATGAGCACCAATAGGTTGATACAGGTATTTTCATATCTGTGTGGTGAGACGTTATTGACCTCACCCTTGGGTAGTGAATAGTGAAGGTCGCTCCTTTGCGAAGTGGGACTCCTCTGACTGCGTTCACTATCCTATTACTAAAAACAGAGGATAAAGAATGGAGGAATTTACATGAATAAGATTCAAAAGTTTTTTAATGAGAAGTTTGGAACCGTAAGAACCGTTGATGTTGATGGGACTGTTTGTTTTGTTGCATCTGACATAGCGAAGATATTGGGTTATAAGAATCCGCAAAAGGCAATTCGAGATCATTGTAAACGGGTGAACGAAACGTTCATACCTTCGAATGGCGGCGAACAGAAGGCAAAGGTAATATTAAAATCGGATATCTACAGATTGATAGTAAGATCAAAATTAGAATCTGCTGACGAATTTGAAACTTGGATATTTGATGAAATTTTACCTACGGTCGAAAGGACTGGTGCTTATATTGAAAGTGGACAAGAAGAAGATGTAATAAACCATTATTTTCCTTCTATCAGCGACGAAGTAAAGTTATTAATGATTAAAGACTTACGAGATACGGTCGAAAAAGAAAGATTAAAAAATATAGAACTTCAGCAATTCTACGATGATCTTATGAATACAGAAGGTTTGTATCACACAAATATGGTAGCTAAGCAACTGAAGATAGGTAGAAATAATATGCTCTCATATCTTCGTGAAAAGGGTATTTTATTTTACCAGGATAATTCAAACGTGCCATATCAGAGATTTATGAATCAAAAATTATTTGCTGTTGTAGAGACTCCTTGCGCTGATGGGAAATATAGACCCGTTACATATGTTACTAAAAAGGGATTAGAATACGTTCGTAAACTTCTTCGCAAAGATGGATATTATAATGATTTGTTAACGGTATAAAAATATAGACACGACTCCACTAGTTAATCTGGTGGAGTTTTTATTTTGCAGAAAAGGAAGTGAAATTATAAACTCAGGAAAGAAATTTGAAAATGCTATAAAATCTGCAATTCCCGATTATTGTATATACTACCGTCTCCCGGATGCTCCACAATCATTCAATCAGTCATCTTCTCTTCGTTTCTCATGGAAAAACCCTTGTGACTGTTTTATATTTGATACACACTCTTCTATTTTTTATGCATTGGAAATGAAAAGTACTAAAAATAATTCTTTCAGTTTTGAAGTTATAAATATTGAAGAAAAGCAGCCATCTAAAATGATACATAAGCATCAAATCTTAGCACTTATAGAATATGGAAAATATAATAACGTATTTGCAGGATTTCTATTCAATTTTAGGAATGAGGAATCTGGTAATGAGATCACATACTGTCAAAGTATTTGCGATTTTGTAAAAATGATAAGTGAAATAAATAAAAAATCTTTTAATGAAAAGGACTTATTAAAATACAATCCTATCGAAATTACTGGAAATAAAAAACGAATTAATTACGTATGGGATATTGATAAATTTCTTTCTAAAAATGTCAGCATAAGATAAACCTACACATCGATTTAGTATGTTATATGCAAACTCTCCCAATCCCCAATTATATCATACATAATGGTTAAAAGGTTAACCAATATTTATTGTATAATTTTACCATGATAAACAAACGTACACATACAAATACTATACCAGATAAAAATAATAGAACGTTCAATTTAACGAGGTATAGTTATGCATATTGATAATAATTTGTTAAAATATCGTATTGCTAAAAATATGAGCGTACATGAATTATCACGGAAATCTGAGGTACACCATTCTACTATTACAAATATAGAAAATAACAATCCTCAAAATGTCACATTAATAACTGCATGGCTTTTGTCTAAAGCCTTAGGGGTGTGTCCTTTTGATTTGTTTGTTATAAAAAAATAATATATTTTATGGAGGTAGGGGCATGAGTATGGACAAGACGTTGAGTACGGATGAAGGTAACATTATTACTGAAAGGCAATTTTTAAAAGTGATGTGTATTGACGATGATGATGCGTTTAACTTTCGCGTGCTAGAAAATGTGGAGAAGCCAGTGGAAGAAGTATCAGAGTTTATTACTTCAAAATTAAAAATACATAAAAACGCCAAATGGATATTAATGCCGTGTGAGACGGTGTGAAAAATATTGAAAACGAAGTTTAGAGCTGACCATTGTGATCAGCTCTTATTTAATTTGGAGGAAAAATATTATGTTTAATTATATTAAATCTAAGATATTCTTTGCAAAACTTAAAATTGAGTTATATAAGGCATTATCCCATAGTGAAGATTATATAGAGTTATTTACTAAGTTAGCTATTGCTTCTAAAGATATGACGCCTGAAGAAGTAAAGAGTGAATTTTTCAAGGAATTCGCTGGTGTCGTCCATGATTATTTACATAGAGAAGATAACAATGAAAGTGAAAAATAATGACTACATTTATTAAAAATAACGTAGATTTACAGAAGACCTTAAAGCAACAACTATATAAGTGGCTATCTGATGTAAAGGTTAGGCTACCAAAATATCTAGAAGAATTCATTATGACAGAGTACTACGACCAATATACTCCATCTAGTTTATATGAACGGCAATATAGAATTTTGGAATCAATTATGACCAGTGATATAAAAGATATTGGCAATGGATACGAAATAGAGATCTATTTGGATTCAACAAAAGTTTCTTATGATCCATCATTTTGGACTTCGCATGGGGTTACGTATTATAAAAAAGGGGATTCGGCAGATGATGTATTCCACAACATGGCAAACGGAATACACGGCAGTTCTGAATTTGGAGTCACATCAGGGAGATTCTGGGAGACTTTTCTTGAAGAGATTGGCGAAGGCGGAATATATGATATATATCAAAGTTTCAAAAAGTATCTAGGTGACAAATGTAATTTGAATATTAAATAATACATTTACTGCTCTCATTTTCATGAGGGCTATTTTTATGTCCTATTTTGAGAGGAGGAGTGTAATTATATGAACGATTTTAAAGTATTGTTGCAAGCAGTATTAGATTCTAGTGGAATCGGTAAATCTGATATTGCTGAAGTACAAAAAGTATTAGAGAAATACCATGTGAATCTTACTGCCGATTTAAATAAAGCTGAAATAATCAAAACTATCAAACAAATAGTTCCTGAATTAGAAGCAGAATTAAAGAAAATCACAGGCATTGATATTAAAATCAATGAAGCTGATTTACTGAAAGCTATTAATCAGGTTGAGAAAGATAGTATTAAAGCTGCTAAAGCAGCGACAAACGCCACGAAAGAGGCTGAAAAGGCAGCGCAACAAGCCGCTAAGGAAGAAGAAAAGCTTGCTGAAAGCATGGAAAAGGTTCGTGCAAAATCAGAACTCGCCGCCAAAGCTGAAGAAAAACGTCAGCAACTCGCCCAAGATAAGGCGTCAAATAGAGCATTAGAAGAAGAATATGCCTTAAGAGAAAAGATAGCTCTACAATCAAAAGAAATACAACTCTCCACCGGTGATAACGGTAATACTACCACTCAGATACAGTCTTTATCAAACAGTTTCTCCAAGCTAGGACTTTCGGGTGATGAAGTCAAACAGAAAATGTCTGCTGTAAATACAGAGTTCGCGCAACTGAAAACTGTTATGGCTAGCGGTGACAATGCTGCCATTGTAAATCAGTTTAGTAAATTAAATGCTGTAATCGGCGAGACACAAAATAGTTATAAATTACTTAGTTCTAATCAAAGTCTATTAGCAAGTGAGTCACGTAAGTTATCTTCTGCAAATTCTATGGCTACATGGTTAGAAAATAACTCTAAGGCAAGTAAACTTTTTGGTGCAGATATTAAACAATGGATAAACACGCTTAGAAGCGCAGATGATTTAACAGTTCCTGAATTACAAAAGATCGAAGTTGCATTTAAGAAGATACAAATTTCATCAAGAGATATGGGGCTGCTTGGGAAAACTTGGGGTGACTCATTCAATGATATGAAGAGCAAGTTCACATCATGGCTCTCAGTTTCTGGCTCAATTATGCTTTTCATTCAGCAATTGAAAGAATCAGTTTCAGAGTTAAAAAATATAAATACTATTTTAACCGAAATTAGTAAAACTAATGACACTCTGTCGAAAAGTGATTTGATGAATCTTGGCGGTAGTTCATTTTCTGTTGCTAGTAAGTATGGTAAAAAAGCCTCTGACTATCTTTTAGGAGTTCAAGAAGCAAGTCGTGCTGGATATTCAAACGCTAACGGAATAGCTGAGTTAAGTGTTCTTGCGCAATCGGCAGGTGATATGACTGCCGAATTAGCAAATAAATATCTAATTGCAACTGATGCAGCCTATCAATTACAAGGTCAAACAGATAAGTTAAATGCCGTTCTTGACGGTCAAAATGAAGTAACTAACCGCAATGCTGTAAATATGAGTGAACTTGCAGAAGCCACAAAGGTTACTGCGTCACAAGCCGAAAGTTCACAGATCAAAATTAATGAGATGACGGCAGCCGTAGGAACAATGATAGCTTCTACGCAACAAGGTGGTGATGTTGCAGGTAGAGCATTTAAGGCCATCTTAATGAACTTGCAACAAGTTAAGGGCGTTGTTGATGAAGAAACAGGGGAAATTATAGATGAAGATCAATTAACAAAATATGAAAAAGCTGCTGAAAATTTAGGAGTTAGTCTTAAAGAAGTAAAAGACGGATACTTAGCTCTAAGAAATCCTATGGAAATCTTAAAGGAATTATCAACAGCATACAACTCTCTTCAACCTGATGATTCTCGTAGAGCTGATTTAATTAGCGCCATTGGTGGCAAGCAGCGTGGAAACCAATTGGATGCTCTCTTGAAAAATTGGTCAAAATATGAAAAAATGCTTAACGATTATTCAGAAGGTAGTGGATCAGCTTTTGAAGAGGCCATGAAATCTGCTAATAATTGGGAAGGAAGTCTTAATAAACTTTCAAACACAATAACGGAAATTGTTGATAATTTTGTAGAAGCTGATACTGTAATTGGTGGATTAAATTTATTTAACGGTTTGCTGCAAGGTATCAATGGGGTAACAAAAGCATTAGGTGATTTAGGAACAATCGGTGCAATAGGAGGAGGGATTTTAGGTGCAAAAAGCTTGGGTCAGCGAAATCGTTGTAGGTACAATCGGCTGCGAGGCTCAAGAAGTCGCTACTGCTATGGTTAAAAGCCATAGGTAAAACAGGAACGAGTTTATGTATATTCACATAAACAAGAGGGCTTTAGAAAAATTCCTTATATGACCATGCGTGACTGCGTGGTTTTGAGACTGGAATCGCCATGAAAATGGCCAATCAGCAGGGAAACGGTCTGTCATATTAAATTATGATAAGTGTTGCCCCCATCGACTCCCAGGGAACATGGAATATTATATTTCATGAAGGTAGAGTCAGGCCAGGTTGTCAGATGACAATAATAAAAAGTCAATCGTAACTATACGATGTACCGAAAATAGTTGGGTTGATGCTCCCAGATTTTTATGCGGCTTGCAAACGTATGAAAATTAATGTATCAGAACGTTAAAAATGTAAACATACCCCATTCATAAGAACCTACGTTCTTGTAGAAATATGGAAAATTATGGTATATAATTGGAAGTATTACTGATGATAGGGAAGTGTGAGTATGAATTGTATAGGTATTCGAGTAACGCCAAAAATGATATTTTTTTCAATACTAGATGTAGAAAATGAATGTTTTTCTATTAGTACGACTGAAAAAATTACAGTACCAGTATCTATGGATGTACCAGACCAATTAAGTTTTATAAGAACTACGCTATTTTCGGTTATAAAAGAATATCAAGTGAGATATGCTGGTATTCGTAGAATGGAAGATAATGTTCCAAATAAGAAATTTGAGCCTGTGATAAAAAGAGCTTATTTCGAGGGTGTTATACAGGAGTTAATATCTAATTGCTCAATTGAAAAATACTTTTCCGGAAAATTATCTAAGATTGGCTGTCTCTTAAAAAAAGACATTAGAGACATTAAGTCCTGTGCTGAAGGCGATGTAAATATTTATAAAATTAAAGATTGGGAGACTTATTCAAAAGAAGAAAGGGAAAGTATTCTGTGTGCTATGGCCGCTAGTACTTTGTAGGTGCGTTATGTTTGAAATTACTACTTCTATTGATTTAAGTAAGCTGGAACCATTAAATAAGGAAGGAAAAAATTCTTCTGTTTATTCATACTATGATGAACAATTGGGAAAAGATTTTATTGTTAAGGTAATTAGTAAAGATACTGCATACGGTCAGTACGGAAGCGATTATCTAAATAATTTATTTACAGAATCTAAAATATTGTATTCCAACAAACATCCAAACATAGTTGAAATACAATATGCCAGCTATGATAATGATAACGTGTATATAAGTATGCCAAAATATAAGAACGGATCAGTTAATGCACTTATTGGTTCTAGATTTTTAACAGTAAGAGAAATAATAAAACTCTCTCTTGAGTTTTTGAGTGGATTACATTATGTTCATACAAATAATTTGATTCACTTTGATATTAAACCAACAAATATCTTAATTGATGATAATGGCAAGGCGGTGTTGACAGATTTTGGATTAGCTAAATATGTAAATGCTTATGGAATAGCTGTGCCTGACATGATTTATTCAGCGCATAAACCACCAGAATATTTCAAAAATGCGGAACTGACAAATAAATCTGACATATATCAGGCAGGTGTCACATTATATAGGCTATGTAATGGGGATAATATTTTTCGCAAGCAATTTGATGATTCTGATAATTGGAGGAATGATATATTTAAAGGTAAATTACCAGATAGAAAATTTTACTTACCACACATACCCGTAAAATTGCAAAGAATAATTAACAAAGCAATTAATGTAGATCCAGACAAAAGATATGATTCTGTTTTGGAAATGATAAATCAAATATCTAATATTGATGAAAACTTAGATTGGAAATATGTTATTGAAGATGATAATGAGTCGACATGGTCGAAACTAAATGAAAAATTTACTCATGACGACTGTATTAGATTATCAAAAATTGGGCAAGATAAATATAATGTAAGTAAGGTAAAGATAAACTTAGAGGATTCTAAGACAATAAATTACACTTTACCAAGTTGTAAAAATTTAGATTTGGCAGAGGCTTACAAATTAGTTGCAAGTACAATTAAATCGTGTTAAGATGTAATTGGGAGGTGATAGTCATGTTTAAAGCGGTTAACCAAGCTAAAAAGATATCTAGGAAAGATTTAGCAGATAAAAACCTTGGCATGCCATATCACGACAGATTAAGCAAGGAAAAGGAATCTAAAGCATATACCCCATTTTTCTCGACAGATTGTGGGAATGGATATACAAGGTTTGAATATTTTAAAGAGAATATGTAATTAGTATACTCTAATTTCTCAAAAAGACTCAGCATAAATAAACACTCACCCATAAAATTAAGAGCCAGGCATTAGACTGGCTCTTTTTGTGTGAAAAAAGGAGTATCATACGATACCCCCTCTTCTGTGCTATAGTTTTACTCTTTACTCATTTATTTTATTTTGATGACTCACTAAATTAAATATAGAAGGGACTAATCTATGAAACAAAAATTGAGAACCTTATTTTTTCTAACACTTGGCTCTTTTATGGGGTATTGTATATGGTTTGCTCTTGCTACACAAATAGGGATAATATAAAATATAAAGATAATTTTTAAGGGAGAAGCATTTATGACAATTAAAAAAATCAAAAAAGAGATAATTAATAAAATTTTAAATGATGATATAGTTTCTAATATCTACTTTGAAAGTTCTAATAAAACAGCCTTAAGAGGTATTATTTATGACTATTTAACATTTCCATATGGAGAGGATTTTATTTCATTAGATATATCCGTAAAAGAATCAAGCAGGGCTATTAATATTGGGGATAAAACTTTTACAGTTTTAATTAACTTAGGTTTTCATGATATTCACAGAAACGATGAAAATAAACTTGACTTGCTATCAGAATGTATTGAAAATATTATAAATGACTTATATCCTGGCATGAAGCGATATCAAAATATTCCTATTCAAAATAAAGATGGTGACGGAATGTTTGTGTGTACCAACACAATTAGACAAATTACTTTTGAATTAGATTAAATTCTAAGGGCTTATCTTAATCATGAGTAAGCCCTTTAAATCTATAATATCGTTTTTTCAATCTTTGTAAAAGCTTTTGGTGTAAGCACTATTTCCTTTGTTGCGTTTTCATCCCTATTGTAAGCTACCGATGTCTTTATGTACTCAGCATCATTCAGTATCCAAAGGCACAAATTTAATTGTTGTATTGAAAGGTTTAATTCGGCAGAAAAATCTTTCATAACAATATGAAAAACTGGTGAATAAGCATTTTCATTTTCCTTGAACTTCATCACAAGTTTTTCCAATACTCTGTTGCTTTCATAAATCACGTTCATGATAATACCCCCTAAATTATATTTATACAAATATTATACCATATTTTATTATGAACTTACAGTCAGAACACTTGTTTATTAATCACAATTACAGCACAATTAACTAAATAATTATCACCGAAAGAGTGAATTAGGTTTTGCTCTCTTTTATATTATGTAAAAATTATTTATTATCATATTGGAGGTAAACATATTGCAAAAGAATTTTTATGAAAAATATTGGTGGATACCAAGCTTAGTATCTGGTATATCTTTAGTAGCCTCTATAGTAATCCTCTTAATAACGCTATAATAGATACAACCAAAGCCACGGCAGAAATACTTACTGGTATCCAAAATTGAATCCAATAATTTCTTTGAATTATTATAGTTTGTTTTTTATTATCGAAATAATTTAGAACTGTGTCGTGAAGAACTATTGTAATATAGCAGGACAAATCTCGCTTTGGACCCAAAAAGTTTACCGTTATAAATCTTTCAGTTTCAAGAATGGCTAATTTATTTATAAGTTCATGTTCTCCGATGTTTGAAATATCGGATTCATTAAAACCATTCCTACTTATCGTAACTTGGATCTGATTCTTTTTATACTCTCGTTCCAAAGATAATAAATATTTTATAATTTGCTCTTTAGTAGATAATTTTTTCATGATCTCCTGACTATTCTATCCTCATACTTACGAAAGGTGGTGATAACATGTATAAATGTGACTTAGTTTTAAAAAATAAAGCTGAATGGCTTTCTTATGCCAAAGAGCTGCTGAAAAATACCGATAAAACTGCTGATGAGTTATTGGAAAAAATACTCACATTTCCATTTGAATTTGGCGGCGAGCTTATTTCACAATAACTCCAAGCGCCTTCAATTGTTTTTTGAAATCATCAACAAACTTTGTTGTATCGTATGATGTTTCAGTTTTACAATGAGGGCAAGTGAAGATGTATTCTTTGTTTTTAAATACCTCTTTGCTTTTTACCTCTGTTACACATTTACATTCTGAATTTGTACATTCCAATTTCATTTTTGGATTTTGTTTGCATAATACTTCGATATACTTATCCATAACTAAATCCCCCTTTATTTTGTGTAATTATATTATATTCTACCACTCGTACTTACAATTATTACAATGAAAAGTCTTTTTTCTTTTATTGCCCAGTAGTCCAAACATACCTGCATTGATTACTCTTGAAGTTGCTGATATACGTGTAATGTTGGTTGATGAACATGTCGGACATTTAGGTATGTTGCTATTACCACTGCTCTCACGCTTCTGAGTCTGTTGCCCCTGCTCATATTGATTTCTGAATTGTGACATTTTAAGCTCGTATTCTATGATGTCATTCTTGTGGAGATCAACCATAGCATCGAGGAGCTGACGATTAAAATTTGAAACTTTGCTAAGTAAAACGTAATCGGCATTCGAAATTTCTGCCTCTATCAAATTATGATTACAGTATGGACAAACAGAGATGTCGTTGCAAGCAACTTCATCTATATAACCTCTAT
>POVV01000132.1_pt1 | contig 63478 bp, 47 predicted proteins | sample 1560271 | NCBI WGS metagenome assembly POVV01 (sample SAMN08337232, study PRJNA429181) | Bioreactor metagenome, whole genome shotgun sequencing project. | biome: cows' rumen and soil; feature: anaerobic; isolation source: anaerobic chemostat enrichment culture, galacturonate as sole carbon... | reverse complement strand
TTTATCATTCCCGATTTACTGATTTTGTCTTGGATAGTCTGGAATATGATATACAAGGAAGGAATAACCAATATTCCGATCATAGTACCTATAAGCATACCTCCAATAGCACTGATACCGATCGATCTATTACCGATAGCACCCGCTCCCGTCGCAATAAACAGAGGGAATATACCTGCAATAAAAGCAAAAGATGTCATCAAAATAGGTCGAAGACGAGCAACTGCACCATTCACGGCAGCCTCAATGATACTCATACCTTTCTGACGGCGCTGCAATGCATATTCTACAATCAGGATGGCATTTTTCGCGAGTAGACCAATCAACATAATCATTGATATTTGCACATAGATATTGTTTACAATACCATTCGACAAGCCAAATATCATCAGGAAGATGAATACCCCTGCTAATCCGACAGGTAGAGAGAAAATAACAGCTAACGGTATGATATAACTTTCATATAATGCACAAAGCAATAAGTATACAAATATTAAACATATTCCGAATATCAATACTGTCTGACTTCCACTATTAGCTTCTTCACGTGTCATACCACCATATTCATACGTATATCCGTCGGGGAAGATTGTTTTATCATGAGACATACTTTCTATCAACTGTAATACATCTCCGGTACTTTTTCCTGCATAAAAATTAGGTACAATTGTAACATCTATAGATGAGTACATATTGAAACGGCTTAGTGTCGGAGGTGCATCTATATCTTTTATATGAATAAATTCTGTGATAGGCGCCATCTCTCCCGATCCGGTCTGTACATATAGACCACTTAAGTCTTCCAGTTTTCGTCTGTATTCAGGAGAAGCCTGCATTACAACCCTAAACTGTTTACCATACAGATTAAACGTTGAGGCATACGAACTACCGACGTAAGTCTGTAATGAACCCAATACTCCGTTCAGAGTTAGCCCTGCAGCTTTTATTTTAGGTAAATCTGCCGATATTTCCTTTTGAGGGAATGAAGGGTTAAAGTTAGTCATAACCATCATCACATTCTCTTTATCATCTCTTAGCTTCTGCATCAAGTTTTGAGCAATATCATTGAACTTATTGATATCACCTCCTGTACGGTCTTGTAATTGCATATCAACACCGGCTCCTAAACCAAATCCCTGAAGCGTAGGTGTTGCAACAAAGAAGAAGGTCGCATCATTTATATGGCTTGTTTTTTCTTTCAATATAGCCGACACCTCATTTGTCGATAGTTTACGGTCATTCCATGTTTTCATTTTCACGATGACTGTACCGTAAGAACTATTCATCCCTGCCATAAAGTTAACCCCAGTGATATTTGTTACGCTCTGAACTCCTTCTATTTTTTTCGCCTCATCAACGAGTTGGCTTACAATAGAATCCGTTCTTTCCAAGGATGCTCCCGGAGGTAATGTAACAAATCCGATAACACCACCACTATCCTCATTAGGAACAAAACCGGTAGGTATTATTTTCATTAGTCCAAATAAAACAACTGATGAAACAAGTATTATAGCCACAGTAATCCAACGATGTCCTCTTCTTCCTAAAAATTGCAGACTATTTTTATATTTACGGGTAGCACTACTAAACATCATATTGAAATAGTAGTAAAAACGTTGGATAAGCCCTTTTTTCTTGTGTTCCTCGTCGTGAGGTTTTAGAAACAAAGCACAAAGTGCCGGACTCAATGTTAACGCATTGACTGCCGAGATAAGAATGGCAATAGCAAGTGTCAGACCAAATTGCTTAAAGAATATACCTGAAGTACCTCCAATAAAGCTAACAGGAATAAATACAGCTGACATAACCAAAGTTATGGATACAATGGCCGGAGCAATTTCCTTCATAGCCGTTATCGTAGCCACTTTCGGATCCTTCTGTCCTGCATCCAGCTGGGCATGGACGGCTTCGACGACGACTATAGCATCATCGACCACAATACCGATAGCCAACACCAAAGCAAACAGAGTTAACAAGTTTACAGAAAATCCAAATACCTGCAAGAAGAAGAAAGTACCTATAATGGCAACCGGAACAGCTACGGCAGGTATAATAGTAGATCGGAAATCCTGTAAGAACACGAATACTACAATAAATACGAGAACAAAGGCCTCAAGAAGAGTATGGATAACCTTCTCTATAGATGCATCCAAAAACTCACTGGAATCCATCATGTAGTTAAATTTAACCCCTGCTGGCAATGACTTTTCCGCATCATTTAAAACACCCTTTACATTACTGATTACCTCCTGAGCATTAGATCCCGCAGTCTGGTTGATCATAATAAATACAGATTCATTTTTATCGGTTTGAGATACAACGCCGTAATTTAATGAACCCAATTCAATATCTGCTACATCTTTTAACCTTAGTATTTGACCATCCTGAGAACGCAATATAATATTACCGAAATCCTCCTCTGTTTTAAGCTTTCCTGTATATCTCATTGTATACTGGAACGACTGATCACTATTTTGACCTAATTCACCCGGTGCCGATTCTATATTTTGATCGGCCAGAGCTGCCGAAACTTCGTTAACCGAAATTTTATAAGCAGACATAATATCCGGCTTCAACCAAATACGCATTGAATAGTCCCTTGCTCCAAACACACTAGCATTACCAACCCCGAATACACGTTTTATTTGCGGTAAGATGTTGATATTTGCATAATTCTGAAGAAACTGTCCATCATAATCGGGGTTATCAGTACTAATAGTTAATCCCAACAATGTACTATTTTGCTGTTTTGATACAATCACACCTAATTGTGTAACCTCTCCTGGAAGTAATGGCGTTGCACGTGCTGCCAGATTCTGGACATTTACGGCTGCAATATCAGGATTGATACCTTGCTTAAAAAACACTTTGATTGTAGCTTGTCCGTTACTTGCTGACGATGTCATATACGTCATACCCTCTACTCCATTGATCTGTTCTTCGAGAGGGATAACTACGCTATTCATTACCACCTCGGCATTTGCTCCGGGGTAAGTAGCCTGCACCTGTACTGTCGGTGGTGCAATATCAGGATATTGTTCTACTGGCAAAGTAGCCAGTCCAATAATCCCTAACACCACAATAATGACAGAAATAACTGTAGAAAGTACAGGTCTTTCTATAAATGTTTTTAACATTGTTTTTTATGTTTATTGTTTGTATGCAATAATTTATTTCTTCACTCTGATTTTCTTACCATCAGCCATGGTAACCAAACCTTCTGATACAACGCGTTCTCCGGCAACCAATCCACTTGTAACCACATAGTTCTTACCATCAGGTGTAGGTATAACTGTGATAAGTGTTTGCACAGCCATTGTGTCTCCCTGAACTTTAAACGCCAAATATTTATTTTGCTGTGTTTTGGTTGAGCTTTGAGGTATTAATATAGCGTTGTCAACATGTCTAGGTATAATTATATTTCCACTAAATCCACTGCGAAGAAGACCTGCTGCATTCGGAAAATCGGCTCTAAGATTTACAGTACCAGTAGTTACATTTACTTGTCCGGTAATAGTTTTGATCTTACCTTTTTCCGGATAGATAGTTCCATCAGCCATTTTCAAAGTTACTTCCGGTAGATTATTTATTTTCTCTACCTGAGTTTTACCTTGAAGTCCGTCTAACATCGAAACTAATTCTTTTTCGTTAATGGAAAAGTAAACAAAAACATTTTTTGTACTTGATACTGTAGTTAATGCATTAGATGAATTAACCAAACTACCTTGACGATATGGAATAGAACCAACAACACCATCAACAGGACTGGTTACATTTGTCCAATTTCTTGTATCAGTAGCATTTTTCAACTGAGCATTTGCCTGTTTTAATGTAGCTTTAGCTGTTTCCAATGCATTTTCATAAGTCTTCAACTGAGTAACACTTACAATGCCATCTTTTGCTAACGGAGCAATACGATCAACATTTAGCTGAGCTGTTTTCACTTGTGCATCGGCACTGTTAACAGCAGCTAAGGCTGTTGTATATCCTTGCTCTGAAGAAGGAGAGTTTATCTTAAATAAGCTTTGTCCTTTTCTCACAACAGAACCTTCATCAACATAGATGGCATCGATAAACCCATCTATACGAGGTCTGATTTCAATGTCTTCCTGACCTTTAATCGTCGCAGGATATACAGTCTCCAGCTCGACATTCTGCTCACTTAAGACAGTCGTCTCCAATTCTTGCGGAGCCTCATCCTTCTTATCTGCGGATTTACTGCAAGACAGTGTTATAACCATAAGAGCCACTGCTCCAAAAACAATCTTCTTCAAATTCATAACCTTATACTTAATTAATTATTCGACCTATTTATACGATCCATCTCTTTCAATAATAGCTGGAGATGTTTTACCAAACCTTCTTTATCTATATTTTTAAATAATGCCTCCTGCCTTTCTTCTATTTTAGCTTTGGCCCTAAAAAAGAGAGCAACACCGTCATCTGTTACCTCCACTATTCTAGCTCTTGTATCTGTTGTACTTTCACGCCTGCTAATGAGGCCTTTCTTTTGCAAATTTCGTAAAATAGTAGAGGTTGTCATCGGGTCAATTTCAGTCTCTTGAGACAAGATGATTTGGGTTGCCTCCATCTTGTGTTGCGACATGTAACAGATCGCGCCAAGGAGTTCCATTTGAGAGCCGGTAATACCAAATTCATCTAATAATCTTTGTTTACCTCTCTGCCAATGTTTCATAATCCTCCATATCAAGAAGCTTACATCATCATTCGGTTCTGTTGACTTACTACAAATTTCCCCCATTGAATATTTTTTAAAATTGACTGCAAATATAGTAAGCATACTTATTATAAGTCGGCTTTACTTAAAAAAAATAAAGGGATTTAACTTTTTTTACATTTGCATAGTCATTATATCGTCATTCGCACAACAAAAAATATAGCTATCTAACAGCACTCTTTCGAAGTTCGCTAAACACATGAATCATAGCCAATAAGGGACTTCGAAAAAGCATTCGTGGACCAGCGTAACGCATAACCTCTTTTATTCTAGCTTTCATAGGCGGTGCGTAGCAATGAACAGGGCATTTCTTGCAAGTAGGTTTTTTACTACCATAGAAACATTTAGATAACCGTTTCTGTGCATATTCATTTAATTCAGCACAAGATGAGCATAAAGTATAACGTGTACCATGTTTTGCATGACAGTATAGATAAATCATCTTACCTACCGTTTTTTTCTCTGTAGCATTCATTTCTATTCGAAATTGAAAACCAACGATATCATTCTTGTTTTTCCTGAAGATAAAGCTTGCGTATATTTCTCCAGATCTTTATCTGTAAGGTCAGAACGATTTTTGTCTACAATATCAACAAGTCCAAAAGAAAATCTTAACTCTGGACATAGCTTAAATAACGGAAGGTAAATATTACAACCAACCCCAAATTCAAGCCCATAATCCATTGATTTAAAGCGCAAAATATCATCTTTTTTTTGAGCTATATTAAAGGCACTATATCCTCCAGCCAAAAAGTAAGGTCTGGCATTTTTGATACGTGGAGCACTAAACTTTAAATGCAACGGAATGGTCAGGTAATTACTCCTTAATGAAGATTCAACCTCTTTTCCTGATGTTTGTTCTTTAAATACAAACCGACGTTCACCAAAGTGCAATGCAGGGCTTAAACGCAAATTCATATACTCGTTAAGATATCTGTCACCTATAATACCAACGCTAAAACCAACCGAATAGGAAGGAATCTCTGAGAACCAAGCTTCGCCATTCGAACCGACATAACCAGTGTGCATCATTATCAAATCCTGAGCATGAAAACCCATCATAAATCCTAAATGATACATCTTTTGGTCTGCAAAAGGCTGATTATTTGATTTCCTCACTTGAGAGTGGAGTATTACTGATAAAGACAGTAAAAAGAGAAGTATGTATGTTTTTTTAGATTTCACTGTACATATTTTATTATAAAACGTTATTCTGCATAGGTTATTACTTAAAGTAAAAACTACAATTCGAATCAACACACAAAGAGCTATTTATCAACCGACTAACAACAACCAAATATTTTCTTATTAAATAGAATCAATATAAATATATACAATATATAATAACATCTATTTGGGTCGAACCAAAAAACTAATTATATTTGCCAAATCAAAGTTAGTAATAATATTAAAAACAAAAAGTCATGGCTTACGTAATTAATGAAGACTGTATTGCTTGTGGTACTTGTATCGATGAGTGTCCGGTAAGTGCAATTTCTGAGGGAGATATCTATAAAATCGATCCTGATACTTGTACTGACTGTGGTACTTGTGCAGATGCTTGTCCAACTGAAGCAATTCATCCTGCATAAGATTGCTGGATTATAAAATATAAAAGGAAGCTTATAAGCTTCCTTTTTTATTTTATAGCAATTAGCATCAGTAAATATTTTCATGTACATTTGTATTAATCACATTGATAATAAACTATGAAATATTTACTCTTACCAATAGTCTGTTTTTTCAGCCTGATCTCTTCTGCTCAGGTATACCATACGCAAGCTATATCTCCTGAAATATATACTATACAAGTCAATAAAGATGGCGACTGGGCACAAACACCCGTTATAAAGTTAAAAGAGAACAGCCATATAAATATTAGTTTTGATCGAATATCAGAAGATTCGTTCAACAGATTAAGATATAAAATTATTCATTGTGACGCCTTCTGGAAACCTAGTCAAGAACTGTCTGAATCTGATTATATCGACGGTTTTAATAACAACCTGATAGAAGACTATGCTGCATCACGTAACACAACAGTAGAATACACCCATTTCGAGGTTAAAATACCGAATCAAGATGTAAGGCTACGGCTATCAGGAAATTATTTAGTAGAAATATATGAGGACGAATGGCCTGACAATATTTTACTCACGGCATGCTTTTCTGTATTAGATCCACAATTAAGTATAGGTGCTAGCGTTTCCTCCAACACTGATATCGATACCAATCGCGCGCACCAACAGTTATCATTCACAATATCGAATCAGAATGTAAATATTCGAGATCCTCATAGAGATTTGAAAGTATTTGCCTGGCAAAACAATCGGCTCGACACAGAACGATCCGATCTAAAACCAACGTATATAAACCCGGGAAAATTGATATATGAGCATAATCGGAATCTCATATTTGAGGCGGGTAATGAATATCGTAGATTTGAACTGTCGAGTTACAGGTATAACGGATTGAATGTGGAGCATATAGAATACAATAGACCTACTTATTCTATGTATATAGTTCCTGACAAAATACGTGCAGGACATTCATATAGCTACGATCAGGATCAGAACGGAGGGTTTGTAATAAGAAGCAATGAGAGCGATAAGAGCGAAACAGAGGCTGACTATTTCAACACCATTTTTACTTTACCTATGGATACTCCTATTGCAGAAGACATCTTCATTAATGGAAATTTTACAGATAATAATTTTACGGATAAATACCGTATGATATACGACGACGAGAATAGAGAGTATCGCTTGTCTTTACTCTTGAAACAAGGGCTATACAACTATCTGTACCTCACCAAATCGGGAAATAACTACTCTACGGCTAAAATAGAGGGAAATTATTATGAGACTGAAAACGAATATTCAATATTTGTTTATCATCGACCTCCCGGACAACGTTACGACAGCCTAATCGGAGTTCAAAGTATACAATCGAGAAAAAAATAAAAATACAAAACACACCAACAGCACTTTAATAATCTATTTATCAGCAACATTAACCATTCATATAAAAGATGAAATAAAAAAAAGTTTACTTTTCCCATAGGGTTTTTGTTTCGTGAACAATCATATTAATAGAAGGTTTAATTTATAATCTAAATATATTAGTCATGAAAACAAAATATATTACAACAGCCCGCTTCCTCATTGTAATATCTTTGATGTTAGCTACCATATCCGTAGCAGCGCAGAATTATATTACTGTCACAGGAGTAGTAAAAGATAAACGGTCTAATAAGAAACTCGAATATGTAAATATTTCGGTTCATGGTACAAGCATAGGTACTGTTACAAATGCTGATGGTGGATTTTCTATAAAAATAAAGGACAGTATTCAAGTAAAAACATTGGATATATCTCATATCGGATATTTCAACCAACAATTTTCGGTTAATCAAGAAACGTTAAATAATATAACGATCTATTTGACGCCTAATGACCGAACCCTGAAAGAAGTAATCGTTCACCCAACCGATCCGTTGGAATTAGTAGAAAAAGCAATTGAGAAAATAGCAGTAAACAATAGTCACAGTAAAAACATGCTTACGGGCTTTTATCGTGAAACTGTGAGAAAGAGACGTAATTATATCAATATTTCAGAGGCAATAATCAATATATATAAAACGCCGTACACCGAAGATGTCAATCGCGACAGAGTACAAATATACAAAGGGCGAAAACTTCTTAGCCCTAAACCGGGCGATACACTAATCGTAAAATTTGAAGGTGGCCCTACCCTATCCACTTATCTGGATGTGGTAAAGAACAAAGATATTTTGCTAGATAAGGAAACTCTTCATAACTATAAATTCAAAATGGAGAATCCCGTGATGATAGATGAACGGCTACACTATGTAGTTAGTTTTCAACCACAAGTAATACTTCCTTATCCATTATTCTATGGAAAATTATATATAGACAACGAAACTCTGACTTTTTCAAGAGCCGAATTCAATATGGATATGGATGACCGCAACAAGGCTACACAAGCCATACTCAGAAAAAAACCTTTCGGCATGCATTTCAAACCGGAAGAAGTGACATACTTGGTTACATATAAAACTATCAATGGAACAAGTTACTTGAATTATGTCCGTAATGAAGTTCGTTTTAAATGTGACTGGAAACGCAGATTGTTCTCTACAGGATATACCATCATTTCAGAAATGGTAATAACAGACAAGAGAGAAGACAATGTTAGTAGTATTTCTTATAGGGATTCATTCAACAAGAATCAAGTATTATCGGATAAAGTAAGAAGCTTCTACGATTCTAATTTTTGGGAAGACTACAATATCATAGAGCCGACAGAATCATTAGATGCGGCTGTCAACAAATTAAAGAAACAACAATAATGCTATAAGGGGTTTCTTAGGTAGGGTGATAATCTTTTTTTAGTCCTGATTGGTTATGCTAAATGACTTATTAATATTGAGAAAAATAAAAGAAGGTAATATCAAGGCTTTCGAAGGCCTGTTTAGACAATATTATTCTTCTCTCTATTTGTATGCTCTTGGCATAACCAGTCGCAAGGACATCTCAGAGGAAATAGTACAAGAACTATTCTATACCCTATGGAAAGAGAGGGAGAGCATACATATATACCGCTCCTTGAAAAGTTATTTATATAAAGCGGTTCGAAATCAGTCCCTCCAATATCACGAACGAACAAATGTAGAAAACCGACACCGGGAAAAAGTACTAAGTAGCAAGACAGAACTGGAAGACAATACACCCCAAGAGGAAATAGAATACAAGGAATTGGAAGATGTAGTCAACAAAACTTTAAAAAAACTACCCGAAAGACGCCTTAAGATATTCAAGATGCATCGGATGGAAGGGAAAAAATATAAAGAAATAGCAGAATTATTATCTCTATCCATCAAAACAGTCGAAGCGGAGATGTCTAAAACATACAGTCAACTAAGACACGAAATTGAAAAATATAAACAAGTATTATGACTTTAAAAGAAAACAATAATAGAATTACAGATCAAGCATGGAATAAACTATACAGCCGGCTAGAAGAGGATGGCTTATTGTCTGACGCCGACAATAAACCAAAACAAAGCGCTTTTCATATGACACCTTTAAAATGGGTAGCCGCAATAGCTGTTATAAGTATTTGCCTTGCATGGGTATTTATCGGCAGACAGTCAAAAGAAAATTATACAACAGACATGCTTACTCTGAACAACGATAAGGACACCTCTACTTTGGTATCTACCTTAGAGGACGGATCCATGATATATCTATCCGGATCTGCATCATTAGAGTACCCTACCCGCTTTGCCGATGATAAAAGAGAAGTGGGATTATCCGGCGATGCATATTTTGACATTAGTAAAGATCGGAAAAAACCTTTTATAATAAATACCGAAAAGGCAACAATACAAGTTTTGGGAACTGCTTTTAATATAAAGGATAAAGATCCTTTTTCTATTTCAGTGAAGCATGGTGAAGTAAAAGTAACGGAAAAAGAAAACGGAAAGTTTGTTTTTGTAAAAGCGGGAGAAACAGCGATGTTAAAAGCAGGCAATTTATATACGATGCAAACATCAGATGTAGAACAATTTTCAAAATACTTTAACAGTATACACTTTAAGGATCAACGACTGGAAGACATCGCCAGAGTCCTTAATACATATTCCGATTCTATACATATAGAAGTAGCACCTCAGGTTAAAGATAGGCTAATAACTATGTCTTTTTCAGATGAGACCAAATCTGATATAGTTAAATATATATGCATGGCCTTAAATATTGAATTTATTCAACAACAAAATACTATTTTTATTACCAATAGAAAATAAATATGAAAATAGCGGTTGAAAATACTTTTCATCGTATTACCGTCTGCTTATTGTTGATCTTCATTCCAATAATATTGCAGGCAGATGATGGAAATATATTAAACCGCAAGGTGAAAATCACTAAAGGTAAAGAAACCGTTTATCAACTATTAAAGCAAATATCTGATCAAACGGGTTATCTTTTCATATACGACAGTCAGCAGATAAATAATGATAAAGTCGTAAAAATTCGCAAAGGCGAATATACTATACGAGAAGCAATCTATACTATAACAGGAAATAACAAACTTGAAATCAGAATTATAAGAAATCATATATTACTTAGGATTCCAAGTGATATAAACATCAATATAACCGCAGCAGATAAAGATACCATTCCATCAACAAGTAATCTCATTACTTTAGGAGGCATGGTCTACGACAAAATAAATAACGAACCTATCGCCTATTGTGCCATTGGAGTCAATAATTCTACCATCGGCACTATCACTAATCAGAATGGAGAATTCAGGTTAACACTTCCCGATTCGTTAGCTAAAAACATGATCAAACTATCTCATATAGGCTACCTGAATGAAGAAATAGAAATCTCTCTTTTGGCAGGACAAACAGTGAGTATTTCTTTAGAACCAAAAGTTGTCCCATTGCAAGAAATTATAGTAAGAGCTGTTAATCCATTAGATGTTTTAAATAATATGATGGCTAACAGGAAAAAAAACTATCCTTCTCTTCCGGCATATATTACTACATTCTATCGCGAAGGCGTGGAGCATAAAAAAAAGGTAATAAGTCTGACAGAAGCAATATTAAAGATATATAAAACAGGCTATCAAAACAATGCCGGTTCCGATCAGGTAAAGCTTGAGAAAATGAGGAAAATTATAAACAGGCAGGAAAGTGACACCATATTTACGAAAATGAAATCGGGTGTGAATGCTTGTTTGCTTCTTGATGTAATGAAAGTACTACCAGATTTCCTTATAGAACAAAGCAAAGAAGAGTCTCCATATATCTATATCCATACAGATATAAGTGTGGTCGATAATCGGAGAGTTAATGTAATTTCTTTCGAACAAAAAAAAGGAATTGAAGAACCATTATACAAAGGAGACTTATTTATTGACGCAGAAAATCAAGCTCTTCTGGAAGTCCATTTCGAAATTAGCCCTAAATACGTTGCTAAAGCAACCCCTCAATATATCGAACGAAAATCAAAAGATATAAATCTCACTCTCCAAAGAGCACAATATACCGTTTCGTACAAACCATCTATAGACGGCATTTACTATGTAAATCATATCCGTGGAGATGTTGAATTTAAAGTCAAAAGAAAAAGGCGTCTATTTTCCACATCGTTACATTTATGGTTCGAAATGGTAAGCTGTGAGATAAGTACTGAGAATGTAAAAAGTTTTGCACGTAGCGAACGCCTCTCTCCATACAATGTGTTTTCTGATACAAATTACAACTACGATCCTGATTTCTGGAAGAATTTCAATATAATCCTCCCCGAAGATAAACTCGAAGATATGATCATAAACAGTATTAATCAGGTTATCGAATCTCAGATAAAAAAATGAAATGGCAAATCAGAGAAATTCACCATTTCGATAGATTCGTAAAGTTTGAGTGTTAAGAGAGAAGTCCTTCCCAATTGGAATTTCACTGTAAATATATACCTGGTATTTTGCACAATTGTTAATTTCCATAAAGCCTGACTACATTTTTTTTGAGCTTCATAATTATATTTTTTATCTCAATATAAAAACCCTCCTTCCTGTTAATTGTTATAAATACTTATATACTTCTAAGAACTTTTCGAAGCCTGTTTAGCCAAAGAACTATAATAAAAAATATCTGTTGAAAACTGATTCTTATTTTTCTAGTTTAAGGCTTCTATTTGTTGTAACTTTACCAGTTGTGAAAAAGCAATTATGCAGATATGAATAATTTTGTACATCTACACGTCCACTCCCAATATTCATTACTTGATGGACAAGCCAGTATCCAAAATCTGGTAGACAAAGCTGTAGGCGATGGCATGAAAGCTATTGCATTGACAGATCATGGAGCAATGTTCGGAATTAAAGAATTCTTCAATTACGTAAAAAAGAAAAATTCTAAATACGACAGTGCAATCAAAGATTTAAAGTCGGAGATAAAAAAACTAGAAGATTCTCCGGAGAATACAGAACTTATAGGAGATTTAAAATCAAAAATAAAAGAAGAGGAATCCAAGAAATTCAAGCCTATTATTGGTTGCGAATGCTATGTTGCCCGTCGGGGAAGACATCAGAAAGAAGGTAAACCCGACATGAGTGGTTGGCATTTGGTAGTGCTGGCTAAAAACAAGAAGGGCTATAAGAACCTGATTAAAATGGTTTCTCATAGCTGGACAGAAGGTTTTTATATGCGCCCTCGTATAGATAAAGATTTACTCGAAAAGTATCACGAAGGACTCATCGTATCCACAGCTTGCCTCGGTGGCGAGATACCTAAAAAGATACAATCCGGAGATATGGAAGAAGCTGAAAAATCCGTACAATGGTTTAAAGATCTTTTTGGCGAAGATTTCTACCTCGAACTTCAACGGCATAAAACAACCCGCCCTGATGCAAATTCGGAGGCATATCCCTTACAAGAAAAAGTAAATAAAGAATTGCTCCGCATCGGTGAAAAAATGGGTGTAAAAGTAATTTGCACCAACGATGTACACTTTGTCGACGAAGAGGACGCTGATGCCCACGACCGTCTTATATGTCTTAGTACGGGAAAAGACTTCGATGATCCCAAGCGTATGCGATATACGAAGCAAGAATGGCTGAAAACCAAAGCTGAAATGTCTCAGATATTTGGAGACATACCTCAGGTTATGGAAAACACTCTGGAGATAGCTAACAAAGTAGAATTCTATTCAATAGACTCCGACGCCTTGATGCCCTTCTTTACCATTGATGCATCTTTCGGTACAGAAGAAGGCTATAAGTTACTACATAGTGAAGACGATCTTATTAAAGAGTTTGGAGAAAAAGAATATCATCGCTTAGGTGGATATGACAAGGTAATTCGTATCAAACTCGAATCTGACTATCTCAAACACCTGACCATGATTGGAGCAGAAAAGCGTTATGGTAAAGATTTGGATACCGAAACCTCCGAACGTCTTGAATTTGAATTACAAACAATGAAAACGATGGGATTCCCCGGATACTTCCTCATCGTTCAGGACTTTATTGCAGCCGCCCGTCAAATGGGTGTTGCCGTAGGTCCGGGTCGAGGTTCTGCTGCAGGTTCCGCAGTAGCATATTGCCTCGGCATCACCGATATCGATCCTATAAAATACGATTTACTATTCGAGCGTTTCCTTAACCCCGATCGTATCTCCATGCCCGATATCGATATTGACTTCGATGATGACGGTCGTGGAAAAGTACTGAAATGGGTTACTGAAAAGTATGGACAGGAACGTGTAGCACATATTATCACATATGGTACGATGGCAACCAAATCGGCCATAAAAGATGTCGCCCGCGTTCAGAAACTGCCGCTATCGGAATCTAATCGTTTAGCAAAATTTGTACCCGATCGCATTCCTGATAAAAAGAAGGTTACATTAAAAGACGCTATAGCATATGTGCCGGAACTGAAAGAAGCTGCCAGTAGCAGCGATCCGGTGATGCGCGATACACTCAAATATGCCCAGATGCTGGAAGGTAATGTCCGTAATATCGGAGTTCATGCATGTGGAATTATTATCGGGCAACAGGACATTTCAGATATAGTACCTGTTAGCACGGCCGAGGACAAAGAAACCGGTGAAAACATGCTAGTTACACAATATGAAGGTACTGTAATTGAAGAAACCGGCCTTATCAAAATGGACTTTTTAGGATTGAAAACCCTTTCAATTATCAAAGAGGCCTTGGATAACATTAAACACACCACCGGTGAAAAGATAAATATTGACACCATTTCGCTCGAGGACTCGAAAACTTATGAACTCTACAGTCAAGGGAAAACAACCGGAACGTTCCAGTTTGAGTCCGCAGGAATGCAAAAATACCTGAAGGAGCTACAGCCATCTAAGTTTGAAGACCTGATAGCGATGAATGCTCTTTATCGCCCCGGGCCGATGGATTATATACCATCTTTTATTGCTCGTAAACACGGACGGGAAGAAATAACATATGATATTCCTGAAATGGAGAAATACCTGAATGACACATATGGCATTACAGTCTATCAGGAACAGGTCATGTTATTGTCAAGACAGTTAGCTGATTTTACCAGAGGTCAATCGGATGAGTTGCGTAAAGCAATGGGTAAAAAGCTTATTGATAAGATGAACGCCCTAAAAGAAAAATTCCTTGCAGGAGGAACAAAAAATGGACATGGAAAGAAAACATTGGAAAAGATATGGGCAGACTGGGAAAAATTTGCCTCTTATGCTTTCAATAAATCTCATGCCACATGCTATTCATGGGTAGCCTATCAAACTGCATGGTTGAAGGCAAACTATCCATCGGAATATATGGCTGCCGTGCTTTCGCGTAACTTGTCAAACATTACGGAAATCACGAAATTCATGGACGAATGTAAGGCCATGAACATGAATGTACTCGGTCCTGATGTAAACGAATCTTATCTCAAATTCTCTGTTAACAAAGTAGGCGACATACGCTTTGGGCTTGCCGCAGTAAAAGGAGTTGGTGAAGGTGCCGTAATGAATATTATAGAAGAGCGTCAGCGCAACGGTGCATTCAGTAATATTTTCGATTTTGTAGAACGCGTAAACCTCAGTTCATGTAATAAGAAGAATATAGAATCTCTGGCTTTGGCCGGAGCTTTCGATGCCTTTAGTGAAATAAAAAGAGAGCAATTCTTTGGAGTCAACTCAAAAGGAGAAACCTTTATAGACCTACTTATACGTTACGGAAATAAATATCAGGTAGATAAAAATCAAGCCGTCAATTCACTTTTTGGCGACGATACATCATTTGACATAGCACACCCTGAAATACCTAAAGTCGAAAAATGGTCTGATTTAGAGCGTTTGAATAAAGAACGTGAATTGATAGGCATATATCTATCAGCTCATCCTTTGGACGAATATAAAATAGTGCTGAATTATGCCTGCAATCTGGGTATGTCCGAGATAGAAGACAAAGATGCACTTAAGAACAAAGAAGTATCTTTCGGAGGATTGGTTAGTAATGTACGTGAAGGAATTACTAAAAACGGAAAACCTTTTATGATAATCCGAATAGAGGATTTTACTGGTAGTGGAGAAATTCCTCTGTTTGGCGATGATTATATCAATTTTGGAAAATATGGACGTCTGGGATTGTATGTTTATATAAAAGGACGTGTACAAGGACGCAGATTCGATGCCAATCAGATGGAATTGAAAATTCAATCTATTCAACTTCTACCGGATGTAAAAGATAGTTTGATAGAAAAGCTGACCATAACCCTACCATTACATGATATGAACAACCAAATGGTTGAGGAACTATCTACATTAACCAAAAACAATCCGGGAAATTCTTTGTTATATTTTGAAGTTGTAGACGGAGAGAAAAACATGAAAGTAGAACTCTTCTCTAGAAATATGAAAATAAGCGTAAAGAAGGAACTAATTGATTATCTGACAGAAAACGAAAGTTTTATATTTAAAGTGAATTGAATTTTTATTTTTTAAATAGATTAATTACCTTTGCAAAAGCATAGAAATAAAATAAATCATATATATATTATAAATAAACAAATAGATAATAATTATGGCTTTAGAAATTACAGATGCCGGCTTTGAAGATATTTTAAAATCGGATAAACCATTGGTTATAGATTTTTGGGCAGAATGGTGCGGTCCATGCCGTATGGTAGGGCCAATCGTTGAAGAATTAGCCGCTGAATATGAAGGTAAAGTTACAATCGGCAAAGTAGACGTTGATAACAATGATGAAATCACGTCGAAATACGGCATTCGTAATATACCAACCATTTTATTCATTAAGAATGGTGAAGTAGTAGACAAGCAAGTTGGTGCTGCACAAAAATCAGTATTAGCTGAAAAAGTTGAGAACCTATTGAAATAAATATAAATTATTTCTGATAAAATAAATAAATCCGGCTATCAATTGTGATAGCCGGATTTATTTTATATATGAATCACTTCACATTTTCTTTAATATAAACATCGTAAGTATCACTTCCCGACGATTCCTCATAAATACAAAGATCAAAAACCTTCACCTGACTGATAAGGTGACTGACTATTTCGGCTAGTATTGTTTCATATTCAGCCCAAACAGTAGTATTGGTGAAGGTATACAGTTCAATCGGTAATCCTTGTGAAGTAGGTGATAATTGTCTTACCAGCAAAGTAAGATCATTACTGATTTTAGGATGGTTGCGAAGATAATATATACCATACTGCATAAACAGATCAGTATTTGTAATCTGATGTCGGTTCAGCGGCTGCTCACTATCTCTTCCTTTATTCAGCTTAGTATATTCTACTTGCTTCACCTCGATATATTCCTTCAATCCGTCTACTTTCTTAAATTTTTCTATCTCTTCATTAGATAAGAATCGTACAGAACTTTGCTTAATGTTCAATGCCCTTTTGAAGCGACGCCCTCCCGACTCCTGCATACCTCTCCAGTTTTGAAACGAATCTGAAATTAAAGAATATGTAGGAACAGTTGTTATCGTTTTATCAAAATTACGTATTTTCACAGTAGTTAGATTGATCTCCTCTACCGTTCCGTCCGCACCATACTTAGCCATCGTTATCCAGTCCCCTATCTGCACCATGTTGTTTGTTGTAACCTGTATACTTCCGGCAAATCCTTTGATCGAATCCTGAAATAGTAACATTAAAATAGCTGAAGCAGCTCCCATTGCCGCAAAAAAGGTTGTAGCAGACTTACCAGTTATGATAGAATAGATAACTACAGCGCCAAATATGAACAAGAATATTTGGATAACCTGAAAATAGCTTTTCATCGGTTTATTCTGAAAAGCAGGTTTTTCCTGTAAAACATCTCCGAATGATCTGATCAAGGACATAATAATCCATATAACCATGAAAACCATATATATATCGACCAACTTGACCAACGGGCTTATCAAAACATGAAAATCGTAAAAAACAACTGGAATTGTTCCCCTTATGAAAGAATAAGGACCGATTAGAGCCAGAAAATGAGGCAGTCGGTTTTTTATCGTATAGTTAAAGAAAGAAAGCCTCGTCAGATTTGCAATACGACGGGCTACAAAGGTTATTATTTTTCTAAGAGAAAACTGAAGTACGTATACAATGAGAGCGACCAAGGCTATCAAAACAATCAACTTGGTATATACAATCCATTGTTCGGCAACCCCCAGCCCTGCAAGAAAATTCTGCATCCATACTGCAATATCCTTCGTTATCGAGGTCGCTTCTTGTTGTATTTCTTGTGCATCCATCATATTTCAATTTGCGTATATATTATCCATCCTCGAAAAAACTTTCTTGCCATTAAAGTAACAATTGATAGTATCATTCATATTAAAGATACGATTACTATTTAGATATGACCAACGTCCCTGAATAAAGACTCTGCATCGATAAACATCATCAGAATGTACTCTGTCAGCCTCAGGTATTTTTTCATACGAAATGGCTTTTATATTATCTATTTTAGTAATGGTGCCATTATCTGCATCATTATTCCGGATATGCTGTTTTACGGCAGCCCCCATCTTATCCAAATCATACTGAGAATTACTGCATGAGAATACCCCTATGATTAACAAAATATAGAATATTGACTTTTTCATTGTATATACAATTTATATTAACTACAATTCAAATTTACAGAATCTTGTCCCTTTTAGCAAATTTAGATTAAAATTATATGAACATGATTACTAAAAAGTTTATAGAGTTTACCATTATTTATCAATAATGTTACTAAATTAGCACTTCATAAAGCTTCTAAATAATGGAAAGAAAGGGATCAAAAAAAATCTCATTCAGAGATCGCGCAAAATCGGCGATATACGCCCTTAACGGATTAAAAATTTTACTTAAAGAGGAGCATAATTCAAGAATACATACAGTTATTACAATTGCTGTAATTGCAACAGGATTCTTCTTGAAAATATCAAATATAGAATGGTTAATTATATGTATACTCGTAGCAATGGTTTTCAGTTTGGAAATAATGAATTCTGCTATAGAAAATTTATGTGATCATATTACCCCACAACAGAATAATACTATAAAAAAAATAAAAGACTTAGCAGCGGCAGCTGTTTTTGTGGCATCTGTGATATCTGTTATTTGCGGAGTTATAATTTTCCTGCCCAAGCTATGTGATTTATTTCTATAAATAATGACTAATAAAAAAGAATATCAGCAACAATGAAAAAAACGTTATTCACATTACTCACTCTATCTTTATTTTTTTCGTGCAGCAAACCAATGTACGTTAATGTAATGACCTTCAACATAAGACTCGATCATGCCGGAGATGGTACTAATAATTGGCAGTACCGAAAAGATGTAGCAGCAAAGGTCGTAACTACATACGATGTAGATATAATGGGAGGACAAGAGGTCTTAAACAATCAACTAAAAGATTTACTCGAACGATTACCCGAATATAATGCAATTGGAGTAGGACGCGATGATGGAATAGACAGAGGAGAATTCTCTCCATTATTATATAAGAAAAATAGATTCTCAGAAGAAAAATCCGGAACTTTTTGGATAAGCGAGACTCCTGATATACCGGGCAAAATGGGTTGGGATGCAGCATGCAATAGGGTTGCCAGTTGGGCTGTTTTGAAAGACAAGAAGTCTGGCAAACGCATATTTGCCATCAATACTCATCTAGACCATATGGGACTTACAGCACGCAGAGAAGGTGCTAATCTATTAATAAGTAAGATAAACGAATTGGCTGACGGACTACCAGTTGTACTAACCGGGGATTTCAACGATTTATCAACATCCGACGCCGTGAAAAATATTACAGACATCACAAAAAAAGGTTATCTTATTGACAGTAAATCAATAGCATCCAAAATTTCCGGTTCAGACTGGACTTTTCATGACTTCGGGAGACTTCCTATTGATCAACGTGAACGTATAGATTATATATTTGTTAGCAAGCAAGTAAACGTATTGGATTATGAAACCCTACCGGATACTTTAAACAGTATATTCGTATCAGATCATAAACCTGTATATACGAAGTTATTAATAAAGTAATACACCTTTAAATGATTAATATGAGAAAAATTTTCATTTTACTGGCTTTTATAGCCATAGCTGGCATAGCGAATGCTCAAGGCCAGAAATTGCCAATTGATCCGGACGTAAGGTATGGAAAATTGGAAAACGGACTTACCTACTATATCAGACATAATGCTTATCCGGAAAAAAGAGCGGATTTCTATATAGCCCAGAAAGTAGGTTCGATGCAGGAGGAAGATAATCAGGCCGGACTCGCCCACTTCCTAGAGCACATGGCCTTTAATGGCACAAAAAACTATCCCGGCAAGAAAACAATGCTTAACTATCTGGAAAGTATTGGCGTTAAGTTCGGAGCTAATGTAAATGCTTACACATCTTTTGATGAAACTGTTTACAATTTATCTAACGTGCCGGTAATACGCGAAACTATTGTTGATTCATGCTTGCTTGTTTTACATGACTGGTCTGGCTTTATCGCGCTGAAAGACGAACAGATAGATGAAGAACGCAAAGTAATCAAAGAAGAATGGCGTACTCGCAGTGGTGCGCAATCTCGTATTTGGGACAAGCAACTTCCTATTATTTATCAGGGAAGTAAATATGCAGATCGCATGCCTATCGGTAAAATGGAGATTGTAGAAAATTTCTCTTACCAAGTTCTTAGGGATTATTATCACAAATGGTATAGACCAGATCTGCAAGGGATCGTCATAGTAGGTGATATTGATGTAGACGCAGTGGAAGCAAAGATAAAAACTTTGTTTGCCGATATATCTAAACCTGTTGATCCGGCAGAAAGAATATATTTTCCTGTACCTGATAACGAGAACCCTATTGTTTCTATCATAACAGACCCTGAAGCTGTAAGAACACAAGTTACACTTTATATAAAACATGATGTTGTTCCGGCAGAAATCAAGGAAACACAGAACGGATTAGTTATCGCTTTTGTAAAAAATCTAGCGTCAAGTATGCTATCTGATCGATTAAGCGAGATTTCACAAAAAGCAGATGCTCCTTTTGCCGCATCATATGCCTATGATGGAGGATTTTTTGTTTCTAAAACAAAAGATGCCTGGACTACAATTGCTTTAAGTAAAGAAGGAAAGATTGACGAAACATTGGCTAGCCTTGTCCGTGAAAATGAACGTATTCGTAAATTCGGTTTCACAGAGTCGGAAGTCGAGAGAGCAAAAGCAACTATATTGAAGAACTATGAAAACTCTTACAATAACCGCAACAAACAGCTCAACGAAACATATGTAAATGAATATGTGCGTAGCTTCTCTGATGGTGAAGGTATACCAGGAATAGAATACGAATATAATTTTGCAAAGCAATTTGCACCAATGATTACAGCTCAAATGGTTAATCAAGTGGTTCAACAGTTGATTAATAATAAGAATATTGTGATAACCGTTACTGGTCCTGAAAAAGAAGGTTTGAAATATCCGACAGAGGCAGAATTGTTAGACACATTTAATAAGGTAGAAGCTGAAGAAATCACAGCTTATGCTGAAACGCTTTCAAATGAGCCTTTAATCTCAACGGTACCGAAAGCAGGTAAAGTTATCAAAGAAACAAAAGACACTAAATTTGGTACAACAGTATGGACTCTTTCGAACGGAATGAAAGTAATTCTTAAGAAAACAGATTTCAAAGATGATCAAATACTAATGTCTGCCACAGCATATGGTGGTACTTCTGTATTTCCTGAAGCAGATATATTTAATGCGAGCTTAGCTGCAATGGTTCCTTCTTTGGGTGGAGTTGGCAACTTTAGTGCTACCGACCTCAGAAAAGTTTTAGCAGGAAAAACAGCTAGTGCAAATGCATTTATTTCCCGTTGGACGCAAGGCATAAGTGGATCATCATCGATCAAAGACGCAGAGACTATGCTACAGTTAGTTTACCTGAACTTTACGTCTCCTCGTAAAGACGAAGGTGCATATACTACACGCATGGATTTGATCAAGAATCAATTAAAGAATCTAAGCACTGAGCCATCCAGTATATTCAATGACTCTGTTACATCGTCAATGTATGGAAATAATCCTCGCATGAAAAACCTGACATTGGAAGATGCGGAGAAACTTAATTACGACCGTATTATTGAAATATATAAAGAAGCTTTCTCAAATCCGGGTTCATTCACATTTACATTTGTAGGAACTGTAGACGAAGCTGCTTTGAAGCCTCTGGTTGAACAATATCTAGCATCTCTTCCTTCTGGTAACAAAAACGCTAAATACAAAGCGTATGACTCGTCCATAAAGAAAGGTAAAATTCAAAATATATTCGATCAGGAGATGAAAACTCCTAAAACGAGTGTATTCGATATTTATAGTGCAACTCTGAAAAGAGATCTAAAAACTGAAATTTCTTTATCTGCACTGAAACAAATACTGGATATAGTATACGTCCGTACAGTTAGAGAAGAAGCAGGTGGCACATATGGTGTAGGTGTAGGAACTAGCATAAGCAGAATACCTGATGGACAAACAATTCTTCGCATGTCTTTTGATACAGATCCAGAGAGAGTCTCTGCGATATCCCCTATTATCGATCGTGAAGTGAAAAAGATTGCTGAAAGTGGACCAGAGGATGCTGACTTCCAAAAGGTAAAAGAATATATGCTTAAAAAATTCCAGGAAGATGAGAAAACAAATAGCTACTGGAATGGTGTTCTAAGCACTTATTATTTCTATAATGACGATAATCATTCTACTTATCAGTCAATAGTTAGTGCTCTTACAAAAGAGGATATAAAAGCTGTAACAAAACAGCTTATATCGCAAGACAACTTTATAGAAGTTATAATGAATCCTAAGAAATAAACGATATTATTATATAAAAAAAGCCGTTTGAAATTTCAAACGGCTTTTTTTGTTACACATGCGTCACATCATCTTAACCAAACCTTAATTGAATAACATATATGTTTCTAAATGTTTAAGCTTTTCTTTGTATCATAATTAAAAATTCAATGAAAAAGATATCTCTTATTATTTTCTTAACTGTATTAGCAAGCATAAATGCTTCTTTTGCGCAGGACTCTCTTGCCTTTAAACCTTCAGGAAAGGTTATAGCCCGAGGCTTTTTTGATTATAGTACCGGCTTGGGAGATGTGAACGATCAAACTGGATTCGATATCACAAGAGCATTTCTTGGTTATAGCTACAAGTTTACGCCCACTCTACAAGGACAGGTTATTATTGACGGTGCAGCCGGGAAGACATCGACTGACGGGCTTGAGGTTTACTTAAGAAATGCATTCATTAATTGGAATGATAAGGGTTTTAATATCAATGTTGGACAGATAGGATTAATGCAGTTCAGCATACAAGAAAAGTATTGGATGCATCGATATGTTATGAAATCGTTTCAGGATCTGAATAAAATGGCACCAAGTGTAGATCTAGGGATTACTGCTGAATACGAATTCAACTCCTACATATCTGCTGATTTAAGCCTCACAAACGGAGAAGGATATAAAAAAGTAAAGAAAAATAATAGTACGCGTTATGCCGCAGGGATCAATTTACATCCTACAAAAAGTACTATTTTTAGAATATATACCGATATCTATAATGAAAGTGAAGATATGAGGGACGCTTTGCCTAGTGGTGTTACAGGGATAGACTACAAAAACCAATATACACTATCCCTTTTTGCCGGATATCAAGACAAAATCATTTCAGGAGGAGTAGAATATAACCGTGTATATAACAAAGGTTTTATCGAGAAAAAAGATTATTATGGTTATTCGGCTTATGCTTCCGGCAAATTAGCAAGCAAATGGAGAGGATTTGCTCGTTACGATTTGATGGATTCTAAAAATCCGGTAGCATTTACGACTCCATGGAATAGCCTCGACGGACAATTGATGATGATTGGCCTGGAATTTCAGCCTTTAAAACAACTAAAAATAGCTCCAAACTTTAGAAATATAAATGCAGACAGAGCCAAAGCCGAACAATATATATTTATTAATGTAGAGTTCAATCTGTAATTTGATTTTAATATAAAAAATAAGCCTCTGAATATTCAGAGGCTTATTTTCGTTACGATAATTTAGTAAACTATGGAATAATTAATTACAATCGAAAGTAAACCTTAATTTAAAATTCGTTATTTTTACATTTTCATCTATACTAAACACAAAATATCTTATTATGAAAAAATTGCTCTATTTACTTTTAGTTTCTTGCTTCACTATAAGCATATCAGCTCAGGAGGAACTGGTTTATCAGAAACCACCTAAAGAGATTTTAGAACTCGCTGATTTCGAACGTGCACCATCTCTTATGATGGATAGTAAACGTACCAAAATGATATTTCAATACAGAAATACATACAAAACGCTAGCGGACTTATCGGAACAAGAGATAAGATTAGCAGGACTCAGAATAAACCCTAAAACAAATATTGCAAGCACCGTTACTTATCTTAACAACTTGAAATATAAGAATTTTAATGATATCGAAGCGAAGCAAATAGAAGGATTACCTGTAAATGCAAAAATAAGCAACATGAGTTGGTCGCCTGATGAAACAAAAATAGCTTTCACCAACACAACTCAAAAGGGTGTCGAGCTATGGTACATAGATGTAGCTATAGGAAAAGCGATAAAACTGACAGAAGATAATCTTAACGCTAATATGGGAAATCCATATACTTGGTTTAAAGATAATAATTCTCTTTTAATACGAGTATTACCTAAAGGCAAATCGGCATTAATTGATGCCAAAGAGGCTGTACCAACAGGCCCCACCATTTCGATAAGTGAAAAAGGAGAAAAAGCTCAGAATCGTACATATCAGGATTTGTTACAAAATATTACCGACGAAGCTAATTTTGAAGCATTAGCTACCTCTGAACTATACAAAGTCGATTTGACCGGGAAAACTACATTATGGAAAGAAAAAGCAATCTACTCAGGTGAAACATTTTCTCCCGATGGAAATTACATCCTCATTTCAACAATCAAACGTCCTTTTTCATATATAGTTCCACTAGGAAGATTCCCTTCTGAGACGAATATATATGATCAAAACGGTAAATTAATAACTAAGTTTAATGAAAGACCGTTATTAGAAGTAATACCAAAAGGGTTTATGTCTACCTACACAGGTAAACGCAGTATTTCCTGGAGATCCGATCAACCGGCAACCCTATATTGGGCAGAAGCTCTGGATGGAGGCGATCAGGAAAAACAAGTTCCTTACAGAGATGAAATATTTCAATTGGCGGCTCCATTCACTGGACAACCGACAAGCCTCGTCAAAACAATAAACCGCTATGCCGGAATAATATGGGGTAATGAAAATGTTGCCGTTTTATATGATAACTGGTGGAATACGCGAAACACAAAGACCTATTTATTTAATCCATCAGACTCTACACAAGAGCCTATCGTTATATCAGACAGAAACTATCAAGACACATATAGCGATCCTGGCAGCTTTGATACAAAGAGAAATCAATATGGTCGTAATATACTCAATATAGACGGTGACAAAGCATACCTGATCGGTGATGGATATACAGAAAAAGGACAGTTCCCTTTTGTTGATGAATTTGATTTGAAAACAAAAGCTAGCAAACGTTTATATCAATCAAATTATACAGACAAAAAACTGGAAATAGTCTCTATCAATGACGCTAAAAGAGGGGAATATCTTGTGCGCTTACAGTCTCCTACCGAATATCCAAATTACTTTGTTCTAAATACGAAAAAGAGAATTGCTCCCATAGCGGTTACACACTTCGACAACCCATTCAAGAGCATTACAAACGTATATAAAGAGGTTGTAAAATACAAGCGTCCGGATGGAGTTGAATTGACAGGCACATTGTATCTTCCTGCCGGATATGACATGCAGAAAAAAGAAAAATTACCAATGGTAATGTGGGCTTACCCTACCGAGTATAAAGACAAAAGTAGTGCCGGACAAAACACGACCAATCCAAACGAATTTATATACCCTTACTATGGTTCTCCTATCTATTGGGTAACACGTGGATATGCCATTTTAGATGATGCTGCATTCCCTATCGTAGGCGAGGGTAAAGCAGAACCTAATGATACATTTATAGAACAACTCGTAGCAAATGCTAAAGCAGCTATCGACGCTGTTGATGACCTAGGTTATGTAGATAGAAACCGTGTTGCAGTAGGAGGTCATTCTTACGGAGCATTCATGACAGCAAATCTACTCACACACTCCGACTTATTTGCAGCAGGTATTGCCCGTAGTGGAGCCTATAACAGAACTCTGACTCCTTTCGGATTCCAAGCAGAAGAACGTAACTATTGGGAAGCTCCCGAAGTATATAATTCAATGTCACCGTTTATGCATGCAGATAAAATGAAACATCCATTGTTGCTAATACACGGAGGTGATGACAATAATCCAGGCACACACACGATGCAGAGTGAGCGCTATTTTAATGCATTAAAAGGTCTTGGTGCACCAGCACGACTGGTTATCCTACCTAAAGAAAGCCATGGATATGCAGCCAAAGAGTCTATTCTTCATTTGCTGTGGGAACAAGATGAATGGCTTGAAAAATATGTAAAGAATAAGAAATAAACGATTATTCTAATTAGTCAAAGCCCTGTATCTACCTTACAGGGCTTTTTATTTATTCACATCTAGATACAAGAATAGTTAAAAGCAATTCGATATTATGTTAATTTTTTTATTGCATAGTAATATCAAATATTAAAATTGAATGCCGGAATAAATAATGTATTTTTGCACAAAATAAATTATCATGACATATATTGAAGTTAAATTTACATGCACCCCAAATGATGAGGTAGTTAATAGCATACTATCTGCAACAATCGGAGAAATAGGATTTGAGAGCTTTGTTGAAGATGAATATGGTACAACAGCCTATATCCAAAGTGAGATGTTTGATGAGGAAAAACTACAAGAGACCTTAAATAGTCTACCCATAGAAGCCCAAATCAGTTATACTTTCAAAAGTATTAAAGAGCAAAACTGGAATGAAGAGTGGGAAAAAAACTATTTTCAACCGCTGATTATAGATGATAAATGTATTATTCAAAGTACATTTCACAACGTTCCCCCTACATACGATTACAATATATACATAGATCCTAAAATGGCATTTGGCACAGGGCATCATCAGACTACAGAGCTAATAATAAGAGAAATTCTAAAAGATGACTTCAACGGAAAATCGGTACTCGATATGGGAACAGGAACTGCTATTTTAGCTATTCTGGCATCGATGAGAGGAGCTGATCCAATTACAGCTATCGATATAGACCAATGGGCATATGATAACGCTATCGAAAATCTGAACTTAAACCATATAGAAAATATAGATGTAAAGATTGGAGGAGCTGAACTACTTGGAGATAAGACATTCGATATAATTCTGGCCAATATAAACCGGAATATCCTATTGAATGATATCCACATATATTCATCGGTATTGAATCAAGGAGGCTCTCTTTATATGAGTGGCTTCTATGTTGAAGATATCCCATCTATTACAGAAGAGTGCAACAAGAACAAACTTACATTTTGTTACAATACAACAAAAGAAAACTGGACTGCTGTTAAGTTCACAAAGGCCTAAAAAGACATCAGAGGAGGCTTCTGAACTGAAACCTCCTCTGATGTGTGAGTTAATTAGGTATTAGGCTTTAAGGTAAATAAAGATTGTTTGGTTATCATTACAAAGAAAGGACTTTTAGCATACCTTACCAAATTTAAAAACATATTATAAAACATATTTTTTATAAATAATGCTAATGTTTTTCTATTGTATTTAACATAAAAAATCTTTAATTACTATCATTTTTCAAAAGCCTTTGATTATTTCCTTATTGTCAGAACTTCTTTCACTACATCTGCTGTAATATTACCGCACTCTCCAAGCTTCCAGCCTCTTTGATCCAATCGATCCGAAACTTTAACGATAGCTTCATCACCTAAACCATAATCTGAAAGATGAGTTTTCACTCCCATTTTTTCGAAGAATCCTTCAACAGCTTTAATTGTATCATCAATACCATTGGTACCAAAAACTTCTTTACCCAGACGAATAATCTTCTTTCCTTTTTGTTCTTTCAATACAGTCATTACGCCAGGAAGCACAATTGCTAATGTTTGCGCATGATCCAAGCCATAAAAAGCTGTTATCTCATGCCCGATCATGTGAGTAGCCCAATCTTCCGGAACACCTTGCGATATCCATCCATTCAAAGCCCATGTAGAAGCCCACATCAAATTAGCACGAACATCATAATCAGTGGGTGTAACTAATGCTTTAGGCCCTTCAACAACCAATGTCTTGACAATTGCCTCAGCCATATGATCCTGCAACAAAGCATTACTCTCACTGTAAGTAAGATATTGCTCCATTACATGCACAAAAGCATCTACAACTCCATTTCCCACCTGACGAGGAGGCAAACTATATGTAACAGTAGGATCAAGTACCGAAAATTTAGGATAAGTATAAGGAGATCCGAAAGCCAGCTTCTCTTGCGTTTCGGCGCGAGTAATAACTGCTCCTGCATTCATTTCTGAACCTGTGGCCGGTAATGTTATAATATCCCCGAAAGGCATAGCTTTTTTCACCTCACTTCTTTTCGATAATATCTGCCACGGATCACCACCTTCGAAACATACAGCTGCTGCTATAAATTTAGTTGCATCCAATACGGAGCCACCGCCGACAGACAAAATAAAGTCAATCCCTTTTTCTTTTATCAAGGCGACAGCTTTCATACAAGTCTCGTAATGAGGATTTGGCTCTATACCGGAAAACTCATACCACTCGTACCCGCTTAATGCTTTAACAGCCTGATCATATACTCCATTATTTTTGATACTCCCTCCACCGTAAGTCATTAGGACTTTACTACCCCGAGGAATTTCGTTAACGATTTCTTTGATTGTGTCTTTCCCGAAAATGATTTTCACGGGATTTGCATAAATAAAATTTTCCATACTCTACTTTTTGTGATAATAAACAAAGGTATAGATTTAATCCAACACCTGCATCTTTTATATATTAAAGATCTTAAAAAGGTTTTTTGTAAAATATTCGTTTTAAATCAGTTCGTCGGCACCAACAAATAATGAACGTTAATCCCAATACAAGAATGTGATTAATATCAGATACGCTATCGCTTTTTCCAAATATAGAACCTGAGTAGTCAGACCAATGCCACGGAAACACTTTGCCATATGCAGGTAGCGATACCCCTGTATATTTCTCAAATATAGATGGTAAAAGGTCTATTAAATCAGGTAATATGCAACCGAGTATAGATAATGATAAAATTACCCTGTATTTCTTATTTGCTCTCCATATCAAAATAATGATTAGCATCAGACTTATTGCAACATCTATTTTAGGTGAGAATGGATAAGTATGGGGTACATAGTCTATAATACCATGAATAATGCACGAACAAAACATGGATAATACACCTATTTTAAGACTATCCCTACTAGATTCAATACGATTGGTATCAGCTAAAGCTGCTGTTGCACCAACAGCCGTTACAACATGAAAGAATATATTCATCAGAACTCTGCCATAAGTTTCACGTTTAATTGTCTTCCGGTAAGAAAGTTCGGAACAGCGTACTGTTGATTGTAAACATCGCTCACCCAATAGTATGTATTCGTATTTTGCATATCGAAAATATTAAAGACATCCAATCCCAGCCAAATATTTTTGAATGCTTTACAAAACGAATTCCTGTTGCGAATAGAAAAGTTTTCTCCTAATATTTGCCATGAGAAACCAATATCTACACGCTTGTATGCAGGAGTGCGAAAATACCCATTTTCATACCCCTTATACGGAGCCGAAACAGGTAACCCGTGGGACAAAAGCCCTCTTAGGCTCATACGTAAACGCTCGTAACCGGGAAAGTAATCCTGAAAAAACAGAGCAAAATTGTATCGTTGATCGGTAGGCAGTGGTACTTTTACACCCTCTATATCTTGCTGTGCTTTCATTAGCCCAAAGCTTATCCAGCTATCTGCTCCGGGTATAAATTCACCATATAGTTTCAGATCAAGCCCCATAGCATATCCTTTAGCCGAATTTTCTCCAAAATATCTGATCTTTACATTATTTACAGTATAGGGTATCAAATCGGACATTTTCTTATAATATAATTCACCTGATAATTTAAAAGGAGGAGTACTCTCATCTTTACCTCTAAAATAATAATCGCTACCCAAAACTATATGAACAGATTTCTGTGATTTAATATCCTTATTCAGTTCAATAACATTATTTCCGTCAACATTTACAATACGTTGAAACTCTTTGTAGAAAGGAGCCTGATAATAAACACCTCCAGCTAAACGAATAGAGAAATTATCCATTCCATCGGGTACAAAAGCTAAAGCCCCACGCGGACTAAATATAAATTCCTCATTGAAAGTCCAATAAGCAGCCCGAATTCCGGCATTTAATATAAATAACCCTTTTTCGGTTTTTAATCGGTAAGTATCCTGTAAGAACCCAGAAAAACGCGATGAATTGATACGATTATCCGACTTCAAATTCGAATACATGTTTACATCTATCCCTGTATTCGGCAAAAAGTATCCGGCAGAATCACGCATCTCCCACTCTTTAATTTTATCCTTTATATTTTCTCTTTGATATGTCAGTCCCCATTTAAGCAAATGATTCTCTATCTTAAAGTCACCAAAATGAGTGAAAGTATATACTTCCGATTCTACCTTATTGCGGGCATGCTCCATGTACGTACCAATTCCCAATACAGAAGATCCGTCTATTACTTCATTCCCCGCCCCATCAAACTCTTTCAAGAGATAGCGACCCTCTATATCATATCGCTCCTGTTCATCGGAGGCAAACGTTGAACCGGTTATTCCAATGTTCAAATTATCATTAATCTTTCCTTTCAAAGTTAAAGCAACCTGATATGTCAGAAATTTATCTTTCTCCTGTCCATCGAAATACACCGTAAAATTTCTCAACATTTGCAATGTTCCAAAACTAGTACTACGTGTACGTGGCGTATATTTATACAAATTATGAGAATAATTTCCCAAGAAATTGATTTCCCATTTAGACGACAAATCATAAGTCATGAAAGATTGAATATCGAAAAAAGAGGGGGCATATTCGGCCTTTGTGTCTGTAGTATTCATCAATGACCGGATTGTTTTATAACGGATACCTGTAATCTGAGAAAACCGCCCTATTGAATTGCCTACATGAATATCTCCACCCAAAAAGCTAGCAGAAGCCGAGCCTTCAAATTTTTCAGGTTTACGATATGTTATATCAAGAACGGAGGACATTTTATCTCCATATTCGGCACTATATCCTCCTGCGGAAAACCCAACTGATTTTATCATGTTCGGATTGATAAAACTTAATCCTTCCTGTTGAGCCGAACGTACCAACAAAGGCCTATATATCTCTAGGCCATTGACGTAAACTATGTTTTCATCGAAATTTCCACCTCGCACCGAATATTGTGAACTCAACTCATTATTAGTACTTACACCTCCCATTGTTACAAGAAGGGATTCGAGACTTCCCCATGGGCTCGAAGTACGTTTAGTTGCCAGATAGTCTATGTTTTCAATAACGGTAGTGACTGTTCGTTGTCCTTCGACTGTTACCACATTCAAATCGCGACTATCTTCTTCCAGAACAATATCCAGTTCTATATCCTTTTCTAATCGCGGTAAAATATACTGATGCTGATTATAGCCGAGCAATGAGAAAATGACCTTAACAGAGTCTTTCGATATGACAGAAAGAGAATATTCACCTTTGGCATCTGTCATTACACCGTTTCTGCTATTAGCTTGAGACACGGATACATTTTCCAGTGGTTGTTTTCGAGAATCATACACCTTGCCTGCTATTTTCACTTGTTGTGCATAAGTAAACGAGGAAAGAAATATAGTTAGCAGTAAGATGATTTTCTTTATCATATAGTTTTATTTGTTAAGCAAATTTATAGATATATTTTCTGAAAGCCAAGCTTTTCGCTTCTTAAACAAACGATGTTAAATGAAAAAAGGTCGCAAATTGCGACCTTTTCAATATATAATAAATACTTATTATTTAATTATTTTCAGCTCCTGGATAATACGAGGACACTTCATCACTTTATCTATAGTGTACAGTACGTAACGTATATCAACGCTGATTGTACGCTGAACAGCCGGTTCGAATAAGATATCTCCACTCAACGATTCCCAGTTTCCATCGAACGCCAAGCCAATAAGTTGAGCCTTTCCATCGAACACCGGACTTCCGGAATTACCTCCTGTAATATCGTTGTTCGACAAGAAATTCACATGCATTTTACCATCCTTATCTGCATATTGACCGAAGTTTTCAGATTTCAAATCATTCAGAATATACTCCTGTACATTAAATTCAGGATCGCCGGGAACTTGCTTATCAAGAACACCTTGCGATGTTGAATAGTAATCGTATGTAACAGCATCAGCAGGTTTGTAACCACCGACAGAACCATAACTCAATCGTTGTGTAAAATTAGCATCCGGATAGAATGTTTTATTCGGTTCCATTGCTATCAGTCCTGCCATATAAAGGCGATTTCCTTTGCTTATTTGATCTTGATAAGGCGATAATGACTCTCTAAGGATTCTTAATACCGGAGTAAGTGAATTGGCCAATTCAATGGCCGGATCTTTATCAATATTTCCACTAGCCATGAGAGCCACAGCATCTTCCAGACTAGTTAATTTAGAGTTCTCATATACCCAATCTGCATATTTCTGATAGTCTCCACCAAACTTAGTGTCTATTGTGTCATAGATTGCAGGAACATATTTAGCAGGAACATTATCTCTGTATATTTTGAGTAAAACAGGCATAACCTTATGATCTAACGAAGGCTCATAATCCTTATAAGTTGCAGCCATACGAGCTCGCAGGTCTTCACTTTTTGCAGCTGCATCTTTTGGAGAACGGTTTACAAAAAGGATTGTATTTGCAATACCCGTGATTTCAATGCCTCTATAGAACGTTTCAACCAGATATGTCTGTATTCTTGTACCTTCCATCGTTTCAGTATAACCTTCTTTCAGTAAAGGCAAGGCCTCTTTATATTGAGGATTCGATGCTGCCCATTGCGTAAAACGACTTTCCAGTTCTTCTTTATCTTTTATTACACCCAACTTGGCAATAGCCTCGTTCATACCTATTGCATTTTTCCAATAGTTAGAACTTCCTGCATATTTGGATGCATATTTGATACGTATTGCATCGCTCGCATTCATAGCTTTACTCCATATTTCTTGCTTAGCTCCGCGCACTTCAATACGAGGTTTGTGTTCCGACTCTACCATTTGTTTGATACCCCACGACGGAATATAACGCTCAGTACTACCGGGATATCCAATAGTCATGGCATAATCATTTTCCTTATATCCTTTCAATGAAACAGGAACTGAATATTTTGGTCTGTAAGGAACATTATCTGCACTGTAATCGGCTGCTTTATTGTCTTTATTTGCATACACACGGAATACAGAAAAGTCTCCGGTATGACGTGGCCACATCCAGTTATCTGTTTCTCCACCAAACTTACCCACTGAGGAAGGAGGAGTGAATACAAGACGTACATCCCGAAATACTTCATATATTACAGCATAGTACTTATTATGTGCATAGAACGGAACAACCTGAGCTCTTAAAAACTTATTGCTTTTATATTTGTCAAGATATACATTTGATAATGAATCAATCTTACGATCACGAACATCTTCGCTGTCTCCAGATTGAACGGTAGCTGTAACGAAATCGGTTATATCCTCTGTCTTTTGTAAAAAGGCAACCATTAGCCCCTCAGAAGGTAGTTCTTCACTGAATGATTGGCTTACAAAACCATCTTTAAGGTAATCATGTTCTACCGAACTAAGTTTCTGGATACTACCGTATCCACAGTGGTGATTAGTAAATATCAAGCCCTGATCGGACACAGCAACACCCGTACAACCTCCACCAAAAATGACAACAGCATCTTTCAGAGACGGATTTGTTTCACTGTATATTTTATCTATAGGGAATGTAAATCCCAGCTCTTTCATGCGAGCAGCACTCTGCCTGTTCAATTCTTTTAGCAGCCACATTCCTTCGTCAGCCTTAACGCATAAAACCGACAGAAAGGCAATAAGTAATAGCGATAACTTTCTCATTCAATTCTGATTTTTTAATAATAACTAGCCCTTTTTCAAATATTTATTGATAATAGGAATTTCGGATAAAGGTAAATCTTTCTTTATTATGATAAATGTAAATAGCATCAGGTATACGGTACGATATGCCAGTCGCAATATTTCATTGTCAATATCAGGCAACATGGCGGCGAAGTAAAATACAATAGCTATTGCAAAATAAAAAAAGATATTTTTTAAATCATACTTTATCGGGAAATATTTTTGTCCCATCAGGTAAGATATGCATACAATAATAAGATTAGCGATAAGAGTCGCCCAAGCACTGGCTACATAACCATATATAGGAACGAATATAATATTTATGGCCACTTGCAAAACACATCCCAAAACAGAGAAGTACGCGCCATATTTTGTTCTGTCAGTTAACTTGTACCATACAGACAGATTAAAATAAACACCAAAAAGTATTTCTCCCATCATCGCAATGGGCACAATAACAATACCGACTGTATAATTCTCACTAATAATATACTTAAGTACATCCAAATAGAATACAACACCTAGAAAGACCAGTAACGCAAAAATTATAAAATATTTCATTGCATCAGCATAAGGCTTTGTATTCCCTCCATCTTTGTTTCTACCAAAAAAGAATGGCTCATAAGCAAAGCGAAAGGCTTGCGTAAACATGCTAATAATAACGGTGATCTTAATACACGCCCCATAAATACCGATTTGCCTATTTGCTTCTGCTAGATCATCAAATATGTAAGGGTATATATAAGCGACGACACCTTGACTTATAACCCCTGCAATTGCCAATATCATCAGTGGAAAGGAGTATTTCAGCATACGTTTCAACAATGAATTATCGAAACTGAGTTTCAGACCCTTCATTGTTGTTGGAATAAGCAATACCAAAACAGCCAGCGTAGAAATCAGGTTTGCCAAGAAAACATACCCTATGCCAATCTCAGGATGATAGAATTTATTCAGGATAAAATCGGGATATTCTTTGTATAACCAAGGGCATACGAGAAGAAACAGAAGATTGAAAAATATATTGAAGAATATAAATGCTATTTTCAGGGAAGCAAAACGGATAGGACGTTTTTGATATCTTAAATAGGCAAAAGGAATCGTCATAAAGGCATCCGCAGCCACAACAATAGCCATCATCATCAGGTGCTCCCGGTGTTCTGTATATTTCAGCCATTCCGAAATAGGAACAATAAAACTAAAGCAGAAGAGAATAAATAGCAGAGAACTAAAGCCCAATGAAATAAGGGATGTGGAATATACCTTATCCTTATTTTCATCTTTTTTGTTCATAAAACGGAAAAAACCGGTTTCCATTCCATATGTCAATAATACCGCCAGTAAAGCTGTGATGGCATATATCCGACTTATTTTACCATACTCTGCTACATCAAGAAAAATATATGTATGCAAAGGAACCAAACACCAATTAAGAAATCGTCCGACAATACTACTCAATCCATAGATTGCTGTATCTTTTGCCAAACTTTTCATACCACTTCCTGCCATAAAAAAATGTTTTGATTACAAAAGTAATACAATTCGCAGAATAGAGGTTTCAAATTGTCTATTATTCCTCTTAATTCGCTCAACAACGGGTGTCCAGACAACTATAAAAAACAGAACCAAATAGTATTTTTCTCATATTAAAACCTAACTTTGTAAAAAATAAACGAAATCAACTAGCCCATGAACTATTATCATTTATCCATATTGGTACACCGCCAAGCGATTAAGTATGGAAGAAAAACAGCAATTAAATACAGAAGTCCGGAAGAAAAAAAATGGAAAAGTATTTCTTGGAAAAAATTTTCAGATCATATAATGAAAACCGCTTGGGCAATGGCGGAAATGGGTATAAAAGAAGGTGAAAAAATTGCTGTATATTCACAAAATACTCCACAATATTTATATACTGATTTTGCTTCTTATGCCAACAGATGTGTTTCTGTACCGATTTATGCGACATCGTCTCCCACACAGATTGAATATATAGTCAATGATGCTAACGTACATACGCTTTTTGCAGGAGAACAATTTCAATATAATAACGCTTTTAAAGTTCAACAAGTATCTTCTGTATTAGAAAGAATTATTGTTTTCGATAAAAAGGTGAAATTTCATCCTGAGGATACTACTTCGATATATTTCGACGATTTCATAGCTACAGGAGAAAACTCAAATGCTGAGGTTACAGTGCGTGTGCGCATGAAAGCACGTAAAGATGATGACATAGCTTGTATCATGTACACATCCGGAACGACAGGGGAACCTAAAGGAGTTGTTCTTCCGCATTCATGCTTCCTACAGGTCTTTCACATACACGATAAGAGGCTCACTATGACTTCAGATAAAGATCTGTCAATGAACTTCCTCCCTTTAGCTCACATTTTCGAAAGGGCATGGACATGCTACGCCATACATAAAGGCATGACCATTGCAATAAACCAAGATGCGAAGGAAATACAGAAATCCATTAAGCAGGTCAAACCGACAATCATGTGTAGTGTCCCTCGTTTCTGGGAAAAGGTATACGCCGGGGTGCACGAAAAAGTATCCAGTTCAAAAGGCGCTATGAAGTGGTTATTCACGGATGCTATTAAGACAGGGAAAAAATATAATCTGGATTATAAGAATAAGAATCTACGAGCACCTTTTGGTACTCGTGTAAAATTCTTTTTATATAACAATACCATCTTCCGTGTATTAAAAATGGTAGTAGGTATAGAAAAAGGAAACATATTTCCATGTGCAGGAGCACCTCTATCGGATGCCATTATCGAATTTTTACAATCGGTAAATATTCCGATCATCATAGGTTACGGTCTGACAGAAACAACTGCAACAGTTAGTTTTTATCCGGAAAAAGAGTTCGCCGTAGGTTCTGTCGGAACTCTTATGCCTGAAGTAGAAGTCAAGATAGATGAAAGCAACAGCGAAATTCTGGTAAAAGGAAAAACTGTAATGCGGGAATATTATAACAAACCAGAAGAGACAGCGAAAAGTTTCACTGAAGATGGCTTTTTCAGAACAGGGGATGCAGGACGATTAGAAAACGGAGCCTTATTTCTCACAGAACGCATTAAAGACCTTGCTAAAACAGCCAACGGTAAATATATTGCCCCTCAAGCTATTGAAACACGCGTGATGGAAGATAAGTTTGTGGATATGATTGCTGTCATAGCCGACGAACGCAAATTTGTAAGTGCTCTTATTGTTCCTGACTACAAAGCTTTGATGGAATATGCTGATACTAATAATATACAATATGAGAAGATAGAAGATCTTTTCTCAAATGTTGACATATTGCGCATGTTAGATGCAAGAATAGAAATATTGCAAGCGAGCTTTGCTCCATACGAAAAAATCAAAAAGTACAGACTACTCGCAGAACCATTTACGATGGAAGGTGGTGAATTAACGAATACGCTGAAAGTAAAACGCCGATTCGTTGCCGAAAAGTATAAAGATATTATAGATAAAATGTATAAGGAGTAAGCCTCACAATGGCGGGTATATACATACATGTCCCTTTCTGCAAGACCAGATGTATCTATTGCGATTTCTACACTCGCACAGACATGTCATCTAAGCATAACTATGTTTCAGCCTTATGTCGTGAAATAGAGTTACGTAAGGATTACATTGGCGATGAAATCATCGAAACTATTTACTTTGGCGGAGGAACTCCCTCTCAATTAACTAAAGACGATTTCGAGCAGATATTTGCTTCTATATTTCGAAACTTCAAAGTCTCGGAGAATGCTGAAATAACAATGGAAGCTAATCCTGATGATTTGAACGACAAGTATCTGCAAATGATAAGAGAGTTTCCTTTTAATCGGCTTAGTATTGGTATACAAAGTTTCGATGACTCTGAACTTCTATTCTTAAAACGCAGACACTCATCACAAAAAGCAAAAGAAGCGGTGAAATCGGCTAAATCTGTCGGATTCAACAACATCAGCATCGATCTGATGTATGGACTACCAAATCAAACCTTAGATATATGGAATAAAAACCTCAATGAAGCTTTAGCTCTTGATATCCAACATATATCGTCTTATCACCTTATATACGAACAAGGTACGCGTCTGTATCGTCTTTTCAAATTAGGTGACGTAAAACCGGTAGATGAAGATTTAAGCGTAGAAATGTTTTCTACGATGATAGATAGGCTGTCGTCGGCAGGGTTCGAGCATTACGAGATATCCAATTTTGCGAAAAACAAGTTGTATTCGAAACACAACAGTTCGTATTGGTTAGGAAACAAATATCTCGGGCTTGGACCGGCAGCACATTCTTTTGACGGACAAAATCGGGCTTGGAATATCCCTTCCATATCGAAATACGTAGAAGGTATCAATTTAGAAAAACTTCCGCTGGAAATGGAATATCTCGATGAAAACACTCGTTATAATGATTTCATATTGACAGGAATGCGGACAATGTGGGGCGTCAACCTTACAGAATTAGATAGACTTTTTGGTCGTCAAAGAAAAGAATATTGCTTGAAAAGTGTCCGGAAATATGTAAATCAAGGATTTGTAAACCAATCAGATGACAAACTGAAGCTTACCCGAGAGGGAATATTTATTTCGGACGGTATCATGAGTGATTTAATGTGGGTGGATTAAATAAGCCCTCGGGATTTGAATTCCAGATATTTATTCATCGAATCTATCGTCAGATTCTCCGGTTTCGATAAAATTGTGTGAATACCGTACCTGTTCAATTCCTTTACAATAAGAAATTTATCATTTGACAACTTTTCAGCCATTCCCTTTCTGAACATTTCTTCCATATTCGTGGGCACTGTATCAAGCACCTCATTAAACTCTGAGTTGAGGAAAAAAGCTACTAATACCAGGTGATCTTTAGCCATATGGCTCAGATATTTCAACTGTCGGCGCATACCTTTTACTGTCTCAAAATTGGTATATAGGATAATTAAACTGCGCTGAGACAATTTACGGCGAACAGTAACATACAATCGCTCATAATCAGACTCCTTAAAATCTGTTTTCTGAGCATAAAGCGTCTCCAATATTTTGTTTCTCTGACGACGTTGCTTATCTGCCGGAAGTATTTCATCTATATCTTTAGAGAACGTAATCAATCCTGCTTTATCTCCTTTATTCAACGCTGTGCTGCATACCATCAATGTAGAATTTATTGCATGATCGAGCAATGTCATCCCATTGAACGGCATTTTCATAGTACGTCCTTTATCTATCAGGCAATATACAGGTTGCGATTTCTCTTCCTGATAAGTATTTACCATCAGCTGATTCACTCGTGCAGTAGCCTTATAATTAATGGTACGGGGATCGTCTCCCGCCACATAATGTTTTATCTGATCAAATTCTGTAGCATGCCCAATTCTTCGTATTTTCTTAATTCCATAATCCGTCAATCGATGCGAAGCTGCCAGCAATTCATACTTGCGCATTTCAATAAAGGACGGATATACAGCGACTTCTTTCCCCTCATCGAATATATAACGTCTGGAAACAAAGCCTAATAAACCGCTTGCATAAACGTTTACAACCCCAAAATGATAAACACCTCTTTCTGTTGGCCGCAGATCATAATAAAATACTTCTGATCGATCTATCCCTAAATGAGTTTTGAATGTCAGATCTCGTTTCTGAAACTGAAAAGGAACCTCTTCTACAATCTCTACACCAATTCTGAATGGATACCTGTTGCTGACTGTCAACGACACCGTATTTATATCACCATTCGAAAGCCTGTCGGAACAACTTCGAGATGCCTGTATACCTTTGGACTGCACATACAAAGTGACAATATCCATAAGCAAAAACACACCAATCACACCTATACCGACAAGTATAACAAACAAATAATTCTCGAAAACAAAGCACGCGAAAAGAGCCAGCACACATAGTGCCAGAGCTATGAAAAAACGATTTGAAAGATACAAACTCTTAAAAAAACGCATTATCGGGGAACTTCCGCTTTGTCTATCAGTTGGCATATAATAGTATCGGTAGATGTACCGTCCATTTCTTTTTCCGGTGTTAATAATATTCTGTGTCTGAGTATCGGAACTGCTACTTCCTTTATATCATCGGGTGTAATAAAATCTCGTCCACGTATTGCAGCCAATGCTTTCGACGCATTCAATATAGCCAATGAGGCACGAGGCGATGCACCGAGTGTTATCCACGGGCTTGGGCGTGTTGCAGCCACAATCTGAGCGATATATTCCAACAAATGTTGTTCAACCAATACTTGCTGTACAGAAGAACGCAAAGTCATTAATCTCTCAGCAGTAAGAACAGCATTTATACCAATATCAGCAGATAGTTGCCCTTTGTTCTGCCTATCTAATATATTGATTTCATCGACAATATTCGGATAATCTACCACTATCTTGAACAGAAATCTATCCAATTGCGCTTCCGGCAAACGATATGTTCCCTCCTGCTCTATCGGGTTTTGAGTGGCCATTACAAGGAATGGATATCCCATTTTATATGTTGTTCCGTCATTTGTCACTTGACGCTCTTCCATTACTTCAAATAATGCAGCTTGAGTTTTAGCAGGTGAACGGTTAATTTCGTCAATAAGTACAATATTCGAAAAAACAGGACCCTTTTTAAATTCAAACTTGCCCGATGCAGGCAGAAATACGCTGGTTCCCAATACATCCGAAGGCATTAGATCCGGAGTAAACTGAATACGGCTAAAACCGACATCTATAGTCTTTGCGAGCAATTTTGCGGATAATGTCTTAGCAACTCCGGGTACTCCTTCGACCAAAACATGACCGTTAGCAAGAATAGCGACTATCATTTGCTCGATAAGCTGATGCTGTCCTACAACAACTCGCCCTATCTCATCTTTTATGCTCTGAACGCTTCGGCTCAATTCGGAGAAATCTATTCTCGACTGGAACTCTAAATCTGACATATCTTAATTATTTGTTTTTCGCTTTTTTATAAAATTCTTCCAGTAAACTATTATATTTCAAAAAAGTATCATTTGAAACATGCGCTAATGTAGCTATATCTTTATACAAAGTAAATAAGTCATTCAACTTTTCCACTTCAAACCCCGATTTCGAACTTAAAACAACAATAAATTCATTATTAATATTTTCGGTAGGCAGATAGTAATTTTTCCGGATAAAATCGAGCAAATAAGCATGGCGCTTCTCTGCAATATCTTTAAAGTCCTTCTTACGATAGTATAAATTACTCATTGTGCCTAAAAACTCCAGAGATGAGTTGATTGGCGGATCTATTACAGGAATGGCTCGTTGAGTACGTTTCGCTCTGAATATCATAAACAATAACAGGCCTATAAGTACCAAATAAAGAGCTATACGAAGAGGAACACTTTCTAATAGAACCCGAAACATGCTATCCTCTCCCACTGGTCCTTGCTTCTGATATTCATCCCAGATAACCTTACTGTTTTTCGGTAAATAAGACAAGCTACGAAAAGCAAAATCGTATTTATCAATCTGGAGTTGATTAATATTTGCAAATGCTGATGGCAACGTATGCAAATAGAAATGTCCCTTCCCATAGTTTACTTCGACAAAAACGGTATCCCATTTAGTATTAAAGCCCAAAGCCCGCACTGTCAAACGGCTATCTTTTTCTGATGTAAGCTTCATTTGCGAATAGATACTCTCAAATCTGTATTTTTTTCCGGGAGAATCTACTAGAGAAAAGACAGTATCAGAAGAGTGCTTTATCTCATCTACTTTGATTTTTAACGTATCTAACAGATTTTTCGAGAACGACTCAGCGGAGATAAAAACATCGTTACCCAACCCCACAAAGTCTAACAAATACTCTAAATCCAATTTATCAATAGAAAAGTTCTTGTTTATAAAAATATATGATGTTGTATCAGTCAAGGCCTCCAAATCCCAGTACCAAGCCGAAGGATCGGTATTAGCCTTAGCCTCCTCATGGCCGAGCCAATCGGCTAAAAACTCGACATATTTTTTTGATTCAGATAAATCGACATCTGTATGCTTTCTATATAAATCGACTGCTGACAATGTATCTCCGACCTTGATCAGTGATATTATAGAATCCCTTAATACCAGATCTTCTTGTGTGTCCGAATCATCGTCACTGCTCTCATCGTAATTATAAGACTCATCATAACCGAGATAATCATCGACATTGTTTTTCAGATTATTATAAATAGGTCTCCGTGTAGAGCGTATATTGTTCTTATCAAAAATATCACCCAACAACTGATACGTGATATACGTACCATAGGGATCCGTCTTTGAATTGATAAACGTAGGAGACCAATCTAGTGGCTTCGGTTCGTTTGATTTAGCTATAGACAATCCAATCATCATCAAGATAATCACCACAATCAGTATTATGTATTTCTTATCTTTCATTGGTTACCATATTGCTAAAATCGTTCATACGTGATGATATTTCAGAAAAACGGGTTTCTTCTACAGGAAATTCACCATACCACACATAATCGAATATAAGGGTGGTTTCTAAGAATTTAGTTCGCAGATTATTATTACTTATTTCATACTGATAACTATAGTTAGTCTTATTGGCATTCCATATGATTATTTCTTCATCTGAAAGCAATTTCAAATTTTTAAGGTATAAGAAACGTATAGCCAATCGGTAATTTTTATTTTGTAAAGCATTCGATATAAGTACATCGAAATTCATTTCATGCACATTCTCGGTATAGATATCTATTTCGGGTGTATCTATTTTTTTCTTTCCTAAAACCGTTCGGTAATCAACACCTATGAGTTTCATCAACAGCAAACAAATGCCAATAATACATATCGCAATAACGACAAAGCTCAATGCTCCAGAATTTGAAATCGAACCGATGAGATTACCTATAAACCGACTGATATCATACCAGAACCTATCCCACCAAGAGATTTGTGCTCCTTGTTGTTTGTTTTTTGCATAATCGAAACGTGAATCCTTTTTGTATTCCTCTATTTTATCCTTATCAGGAATTCGAATATCAACAGACTGGGGTTTTACAATTGAATTAGATAAAGTATTTACCGAATCATTCTGACCAATTAATGATGTACAAAAACACAGCAAGAGCACTAGAAAAATGCTCTTTACTGTTAGTTTTATATTTATTGATTTATAGTGCAATTTATAGAGATTAGTATTTAGATCCGCCGATATTATCTATATCTGATTCCATGTCAAGACCTTCCAATTGATTTCTGTAGCTGAAATACATAACACCTCCAGCAATGTACACAATGGGATATACCAAAACTTCTCCTATGCTGCTTATAAAAGATGTTATATATATAAAGACATCACCTGTAAAAAACTTAATATCCATCAATGTACCAATAGTAACAAATAGTGTTGGAATAGAAAAAATAAGGCTCAAAAGAAAAGATATAATGCCAAATACAATAAGATAACCAAAAGTTACCCACCAGTTTCCTTTTACCAATTCGTAACTACGCTGAAGACTATCTACCACACTTCTATCTTCCACGATATATACATACATATAAAAGTATAAATAAACAAAGATCATAATACCCGGAATAATACAAAGGATAGAACCTACAATCACCAAAATAGAATAAAGTATAGAAGCAGCAAAAACGGGAAGTATAGCACCGAATACTTTTGGCCAAACATTAGAAGTGTTAACTTTCCCATCTGCAGACTTAGCATACTCTGCCATATAGCATGTAGTATACAGCATAACTATAAACAAGGCAAGACCGATAAGAAAATTTGCAATAAAAAATTGAAACGTAAAAAATTGAGCATAAGTTGCTAATAAATTTTCAGGATCAACTACGATATTACTTGTATCAGGCTGAAGATAAACAGCAAGCAATATAACAGGTATAACGATCAGAATAGGCTTTAAAATTGCCCCATAATTTTGCTTAATAAAATTTAGTGTGGTATCGAAATTTCCGCTAAAGTCGCGGGTCTCATACAATTTGATCTTTTCCATTGCGTTTTTTATTTAAATAATAAGGATAATAAAAGAAATACCATATAATGAATAAGGCTGATAGCCCGATTATTATCAGATTAAAATAGACTGGCATCTCGGTCTGACGCGTCAAGTAACTCTCAATAAAACCTGCGACAATAAATACAGGAATTAGTCCGATCACAACCTTCACAGCGTCCTTTACAGCCTTCTGTACAGAATAAATCCGCTTATAGGTTCCAGGGAATAAAATACTGTTTCCAAGTATCATACCAGCCCCTCCGGCTATTATTATAGCAGATATCTCTAATGTACCGTGCAACCAGATAGACATTGCAGAAGTCAGCAACAGCCCTTTCTTATAAAAGAAATACTGAAAAACGCCCAACATTACGCCATTCGAAAATAACACCCACACTGTACCGATAGAACAAGTTACACCAAAGATAAAGGCTATAAATGCCACTTTGATATTATTGGTAGATATAAAGAAAAACATGGGAGCCTGATCAGAGCTTTTATAGATAGCCATTGGATCTCCACTCTCTATATTCTCCAATGTCTGATTCACATAACCCGGACCTAATATGAGGCTGGCAAATGTAGAATCCTGTTGTTGAGAAAAAATGCCTAGTATAACGCCAGACAACATAAATATAAAGGAATAAAGCATGTACTTTCGGTATTTGTACATGATAAGAGGTAACTCTTCTATCCAGAAACGTACAAAACGATTTTTCTCCTTCTTGCGATATTGATATATATTGATGAAATATCTTGCAGTAAGCTGATTCAGATATCTCACTGTTTGAGATTTAGGATAGAAAGTCCTGGCATACGAAAGGTCATCCGTAAGCTCGATAAAATTATCTGCTAATGCTTCAGCCGAAATATCTTTATATTGAGTCTGGCTGTCAATCTCTTGCCATTTCTCTCTGTTCTGTTTTACAAATGCGGCTTCTCTCATCAAACAATGACCACCTATTTTAGTTTGTAACACAAATATAGTTCTTTGAACAAAAAGAATGAAAAATTAAACTAAAAATCATTCAAATAAATTAAATTTGTCATTTATCCTTATTTTCAGCATGAATATTGAAGTTCAAACGACGCAAAATGTCACTATCGACTACGAAACAGCCGGAATAGGTTACCGTATCCTTGCCTATGTTATTGATTGGATTGTAATCATCATATGGTATTTGGGTTGGGCCGGTATGGTCTCTTTAGTAGGGAAAAGTATATTTAGCGTTTTTTCGGACAATGGGTTTATGATCTTCTTTGTCATAGTGATTACTTTTCCTATCCTATTCTACGATTTGTTGATGGAAACATATAACCATGGACAAAGCATTGGTAAGATGATTGTCAAAATACGGGTAGTAAATGCGGATGGTACTGCGCCATCAGGTACTTCATACTTACTCAGATGGTTATTCAGATTATTAGATTTTCCTCTTACATATTGGTTGCTTGCTGTGATAATGATAGCCGTAACAAAAAAATCTCAGCGTCTTGGTGATTATTTAGCTGGAACTACGGTTATAGACCTGAGATTAGATGCTAAAAACAAGCAGCTCAATCTTGCCGATTTAGATTTTCACGAGGATTATAAAGTCTCTTACAGTGACATACTTAACCTTTTATCAGACAAAGACATTCAAACTATCCGCACAATTATTGACGATGAAAAGATGCAATATAACGAATACTTCAATCAACGTTTGGCAGACAGAGTAAAATCTATTACAGGTTACGTCTACGACGGGCCGGATAGGATATTCCTGCGAAAGATTGTCAGCGATTATAATTTTTTAGCTTTACAGGAAGCCTAATGTCTATTGCACCGCCTCTCCTTCTTTTATTCGCTTAAGGTGGCAAAATAAGAGTTCGTCGTTTTCATCCCGCAAATGCATTCCACTGCCTTCACAGTAGCAAAACACTTCCGAACCCTTGTTTCATATTAGCTTAAAAAACACTGATACCATAGCTTACATCTATAATACCTACTCTACTCAAAAAACTGTACTTACTATTTGATTTTTTTATCGATTTTCGCTTTTTTTTCTATGGTTGCTTTCGTTGGCGTTTTTTCGGTTTTAGCTTTCACCTGTGCTTTAGGTGCAGGTTTGATTTTGGGTTTCGGCTTATCCAATGGGGGTTCAGTCGTTTTCACTAGCTTCACTTCCAGTTCTTCAACTTGACTTTCCAGACGATCTATTTCGTCAGCCTGGTTATGTATAGTCGTCAGTAAAGCATTCAACTCCTCATTTTCTATAGAACTAGGAAACTCAGATGCCACTCTTTCTTTAAAATCACTCAATACATTCATATATGTATTAAAAGCGTCATAGGGAGAAGAATACGGGCTAAATGGCAATGCATTTTTTGTACCCATATAATAGAAATGGTCGCTGGATTGCAAATATGTCCAGTCTTGTAACAAGCGCCTCGATTGACTCATGCTAACCCGTTCTGCTATTTCATATAATTTATTGAAAGCTTCCTGCTGCAATGTGTTACCAAGCCAAGGAAAGATGTCTCTCTCCTCTCCTACCCATGACACAGGATGCATAGATGATATTTTATCCACAGGTTTCATTTTAGCTAATACTCCCGACGGTGTAGCAAATCCTATATTTTTTTCTGCGGCGAAACGCGGTAATGCTCTCATGAAATCGAAAATACCTGAACTCTTCTTCTGGAAATTACCTAATGCTTCATAATTCATAAACAGGTTTATAACTTGCTCCTCTTTAGGAGTAGAAGCAATCCAATTTATAAACTTATCAGCAGTAAGGGGATATTCACTCCACTCATAGTTAGAGAAGCGTGTTGCTATATCGTCACTAAACTTAGGATTCCTTAGCAACAATTTCAGTTTGGGCTGTTCTGCTGATTGATAAACATAGTTGGGACTTTTCCACCCCAACGTTCTTTTGGCTCCGGGCATTAAAATACCCGTAAATCCCATCTCGTATACTAAACTAGCTATTTCGTCAGAAAATATAAGTTCAGTGTTTCTGAACACTTTAGGGCGTTGACCAAATAAGCTTTCAATTTTATCATCATGCTCTTTTACCTGTTTTTTGAATTCTTCGGGATTAATCAAAGATGCAAGAGAATGCCCTTGCGTTTCGGATAAGAACTCTACACAGCCGGTATCAGCCAGTTCTTTGAAGCCATCAATTACTTCAGGAGCATATATTTCCATCTGATCCAAAGCAACACCTGATATGGAAAATGCAACTTTGAAAGCTCCGTTCGTTTCTTTTATCATATCAAGCAAAAGCCTGTTAGCTGGGATAAAAGAGACTTGAGCTATCTGCTGCATAAAATCCTCATTGGCAAAATCATCATAATAGTAGTGATCGCCGCCGATATTGAAGAATCTATATCTTTTCAGCCTATGAGGCTGGTGTATCTGAAAATAGAAACAAATATTTTTCATATATGGTTATTTTATTATTAACATAGATTATCGTATATATTTCTCACCTTCTGTCCGGCATATTCCCACTTTATTTCATCGACTTCTTTCTTACCTTCCACACTTAGAAATTCTGACATAGCATCATAAGTACATATGGAATAAATGGCATCGGCCATAGCTTCAACATCCCAATAATCGACCTTGACTGCTTTATCTAATATTTCGGCACATCCAGATTGTCGGGATATAATTGTCGGGATATTGCATTGCATAGCTTCGAGAGGAGATATACCAAATGGTTCTGAAACCGAAGGCATTACATACACATCACTCCGTTTAAGCATTTCATAAACCTGCTTTCCTTTCAGGAATCCCGTAAAATGGAACCGATCTGATATTCCTTTCTCGGCTGCAAGGTAAATCATTCGCTCCATCATATCACCGCTTCCAGCCATGACAAAACGAATATGTTTAGCCTTATCCAAAACACGCGCAGCAGCTTCCACAAAGTATTCCGGCCCTTTTTGCATTGTTATACGCCCCAAGAAAGTAACCACTTTATCTTTTGTCCCTTTTTCGGGATTTATAGCTAATATTTCGGCACTTAACGGCTCAACAGCATTATGAACAGTTGTAACTTTTGCCGGATCCTGATGATACTTTTCGATAACTGTATGACGGGTAAGATCGCTCACACAGATAATATGATCGGCATAATCCATACCGTTTTTTTCCATCTGATATACCTGAGGATTTACATTACCTCGGCTACGGTCAAAATCGGTAGCATGCACATGTATTACCAACGGTTTTCCCAATATATTTTTTGCGTGAATACCGGCCGGATATGTAAGCCAATCGTGCGAATGAATAATGTCGAAATTGTAGGTACGCGCTATAACTCCGGCAACAATGGAATAGTTATTTATTTCCTCCAAAAGGTTGTCGGGATATCTGCCCGAAAACTCAATACACCCCAGATCATTTGTATGTAGATAATTAAAATCGGCATAAATATGATCTCGCAAATTATAATATTCCTGAGGATCCATATATTTAGACAATCTCTCGCTAACATAGTCCCAATGGACATCGCGCCAAGCGACAGGAGTATTAGAGGCTCCGATTATTTTTAGAAAACTCTGATCTTCATCTCCCCATGGCTTAGGAATTACAAATGTTATATCCATATCTGGTTGCATAGCCATTCCCCTTGTCAGTCCATAGCTAGCGGTTCCTAATCCTCCTAAAATATGTGGGGGAAATTCCCATCCAAACATTAATGCTTTCATATATTGATCTCCACAATTTCTAATAATTAATATTCGTCTACAAAAGCTTTTTGCATATTTAATGCAGATATCACTCCGGCAACATTCGTAGCATGTGAGATAGCCCCATGACCTAAATATGGTATATTACCATCATAAACAGCAGATAATGAACCTACACAGTCATTTGACATCTCATCCTCCACATCAATAAGCAATCTATCTAATAGAGAATATCCACTCCGCTGAAACACCTTTACGTATGCTTCCATATAGGGATTCAAGAGCCACGGCCAAACCGCTCCATTATAACAGCTATAGATCTTATCATATTGAGACCCCTCGTAACGAGGACTAAAGCCAATACTCTTAGGGCTCAATGAACGTATTCCTTTTGGTGTAAGTAATTCTTTTGTTACTATATCCAATATCGATTTACTCTGACGTCTGTCTAAAAGAGGATAGTCGACTGCTATGGCCAATAACATATTGGGTCTGACACTCCAGTCCACATAGTTGCCAACCACATAATCATACAAATAGCCACTATCATTAAGAAAGGTCTCTAAAAAAGATTGTTTGGTTGAATTTGCCAACAAAGACATCTCTTTTTCGAGTTCTGAATTATTTGTAACTTTAGCTATCTCCTGATTAAACATCAACGCATTATACCAAAAAGCATTAACCTCTACCAAACATCCGGTACGTGGCACTTTGTAAATATTATCGGCTGATGGTTGATGCATCCAACTAGGATAATCTACCCTGCTATCGACAGTCAAAAGACCATTCTCCAAAGGTTTTAGATTCGGGTGTTTACCTTGTTGAATAAATTCAACTATTCTGCTAACCAACGATGCATATTTAGTATAAAAACGTTCATTGTGGCTAATAGAGTATTTTTTCAATGCCCTAACCAACCAAAGCAACACATCAGCTTCACCTACGTCTTTAAGAAATCTTCTTGTTATTGGCTTAGCGTCCATCAACTGTTCTACTGCAGGAATTGCAGTATCTACTACTTCTTCAAAAACACCCTCTTTATCAATTTGTAGTGTTATACCATCCAAAGACATGAACTGGTCCCTCGCTCTAACCTCTCCCCAAGGATAGCTATTCAACAAATACAGTTCGTCCTTAGACGGACGGTAATAAAACTGATGAGCTGAATTTTTAAGACAATTATAAAACGAGGAACGAGGCGTACGATCTTTTATACCCTCCTCGAATAGATTTGGCAGATCAACGGTATTTTCACTTAAAACATCACTGGCCGAAAATATAATTGATTCTCCTTTAGCTATAGGAAGCTCAAAATATCCGGGCACATATAAGTCCTCTTTATATGGCATGCCATCTTCCATGTCTTTTTGGTACTCTATGCCTTTATACCAATTTGGTTCAAAAACAAAGTTCACCTTTTTATTAAACTGCATAAACAGATCAGGATAACCACTATACATACACATGCTTATGCCATTTTCCACTTCTTTATATCCATGCTCAGCAACAGTATTTTCCGCTGTAAGTTGGTTAATCTCCCGGAACGCAAGAAAAGGTCTAAACTTCATAGTAGTTGGCGAATGCGCATCTAGTAAAGTATAGCGTATATAAATAGTATTATCCTTGAGCGAGAACATTTTCTCTTTAGATAAAATAATCCCTCCGACGCGGTATATGGTACGCGGTAAAGAATCACAGTTGAATTCACGAATATATTTATGTCCCATAGGACTAAAATTATTCCCATCATACTTGTGAATACCCAAGTTAAAGTCCGCACCGTGCTGTATTACCGTCTCATCGAATGATGATAGAAGGACATGATTTGAATTTCCTAATTTAGGAACCGGAACAACCAAAATACCGTGCTGTTTACGAGTATTACATTCAACCAATGTAGTACAATGATAAGCTCCTCGACGATTAGTTCTAAGAATTTCCCTGTTGAGAGAATATTCGAGATTAAGCATCCGCGACTTATCGAATTTAAGATATGTATTCGTTTTTTGATAACTCATATTAGTGCTAGAAATAGGGTATACAACACAAAAAATAAACAAATATAAGCCCTCTTCACTTATATTCGTTTTTAAAGATAAGCAAATAGTCCGAATAATAAACCAGAATTATTACCTTCATAATGTTTTCCAACAACACTTTATTCTTGCCATCTCTCTTATTTAGAATTATTTCACATAACAAACACCAAACAATAATTAATATAAAAACCTAATTAACAAAAAGTTAACCTCAAAACAAACAAATTAATTCTTTATAACTTTTTCATATTACTACGCCTATCTATTCGGATTTTTATATCTTTGTATCCCGAAAAGGTCTTATTAAAACTTGAAATAGACATATATGCTTTCATTTATTACATGCAATGTGGACCCCGAAGCATTTTCTTTCTTCGGGCGTGAAATACGGTGGTACGGTATTCTTTGGGCGTCGGCAGTATTGCTAACATCCATTATTGTACAAAAAATGTACAAGTCGGAAAAACTACCTGAAAAATGGTTCGATTCTCTTTTTCTCTACGTAGTAGTAAGCCTTATCATAGGAGCTCGATTGGGACATTGCTTATTCTACGATCCTATTGAATATTTATCTAATCCAATAAGCATACTGAAAGTATGGGAAGGCGGACTTGCCAGCCATGGAGGAGCCATAGGAATGACAATAGGAGTATGCCTCTATTCACTAAAAATAACAAACGAAAAGATAAACTGGAAGTATATAGGTATCTTCTCTGCCATAGGATTAGTGTTAGGTATCATTGTTAGTTATATTGCCCCCGGGCTGACCTTAGGATGGGGAGAAGCCGGATTTATGGGATTACTGATAGGTCTATGTATAGCAATGATATATACAACCCGTAAAACAACTATCCAAACACTTGACCGTCTTGTCATTGGTGTTGGCCTAGGTGCAGCATCCATACGTTTGGGAAACCTCATGAATTCTGAAATATACGGCGGTCCCACAACATTACCATGGGGTTTTAAATTCATAAGAGACCCTCATTGGCATCAACCACTCGAAATGGGTGGATCGGGAGAACTACCTTGCCATCCGACACAAATATATGAAGCACTTATCTATTTGGCTGTATTCGGACTAGGGATGTATCTGTTCTATAAAACAAAAGCCAAAGCTAAGCGAGGACTTATTCTGGGCATATCACTGATAGGTATCTTTCTATCGAGATTTCTGATAGAATTCATTAAATACAATCAAGAAGCATTCGAAACTGATATGATAGCCAACTACGGCATAAATATGGGTCAACTGCTCAGTTTACCATTTATTATCTGGGGTATATGGCTAATATGGAATGCACTTACCAATAAAGATATTATTCCCGATAAAACAAAAAAGTAAATTCGACTATAGCAACATATAAAAAGAAGTAAATTCATTAGATAGCATGTTAAAACCAATTCCCTTAAAAGAAGATCTGTATTATATCGGTGTTAATGACCGGACAAAACATTTATTCGAGAACTTGTGGCCCTTACCAAAAGGGGTTTCGTATAATTCGTACCTAATCTCAGACGAAAAAACAGCATTATTTGACACAGTCGATGTATGCTATTCCGATATTTTTTTACAAAAGCTAGATACGGCACTCAATGGCAAAACATTAGATTATTTAATAATCAACCATATGGAGCCGGATCATTCAGGATCACTGGGGCTATTAAGAAACAAATTTCCGAATGTACAAATAGTAGGTAACAAACGAACCGCCGAAATGGTACAGGGATTTTTCGGTATTACAGACGGAGTAAAGGTAATTGAAGACGGAGAAGAATTATCATTAGGTAAACATAAGCTTATATTCTATCTAACACCAATGGTTCATTGGCCAGAAACAATGATGACTTATGATACCGTACATAAAATTATTTTTTCGGGTGATGCATTTGGTACTTTTGGTACTCTCGACGGCGGTATCACTGATGCTCAACTACACCCTGAGCGTTATTATGATGAGATGATACGCTACTATTCCAATGTTGTGGGAAAGTTCGGTTCACCTGTACAAAAAGCACTGGATAAACTTAAGACATTGGAGATAAATTATATCTGCTCTACACATGGACCTGTATGGACAATGGAAGACCAGATACAGAAAGTTATTGGTATTTATGACAAACTCAGCCGTTACGAAGGCGACGAGGGTGTTGTTATTGCATATGGCAGCATGTATGGCAATACAGAGCAAATGGCTGAAACGGTAGCATACGAATTAGCACAGCAAGGTATACGGGAAGTTATTCTACATAATGTGTCCAAACGCTCCCATTCATATATCATACGAGATATTTTCAAATATAAAGGTCTCATCATCGGATCGCCAACTTACAATAATAAACTATTTCCTGATGTAGAATATCTATTATCAAAAATAGAAGGTCGGGATATGAAGCATCGATATTTCGGATATTTGGGTTCATTTACTTGGGCAGGTGCCGCCGTTAAACGACTAGCCCAATTTGCTCAAGACACTAAGTTTGAAGTAGTGGGTTCTCCTGTAGAAATGAAGCAGACTATGCGCCTCGATACTTATGATGCTTGTATTTCTCTAGGTAAAGCAATGGCAGATAGGTTGAAACTTGATAGATAATCAATTCCTGAATATATTAAAATAATAAAAGCTAATCTTTCGATTAGCTTTTATTATTTAAGTAGTGTGCTAGATATTTAGAATACAATATTTACACCTAGTTCTGTTTGGCTAAGATCGAAATCAAAACCGAAATCATTTGATTTAACACCTCCTAGTTTTTGGTTTTGGTAACCCAAAAAGCCAAATTTACCAGTCAATGAAATTTTATCAGATACTTTTACAGCAACCCCTGGTCTGAAACCAACTTCCCAAGCATTTAGTTTTGCTGCATCATCTCCATCTTCTTTACCATATGTATAACCAACACCTCCGTCGATGAATAATCCACCTATATCACCTTTAAGGAACGAATAACGTAAAAACGGATTTACAGTGAACGCATCTTTTGCAGCAAGAAATCCATTAACATTACCTAGAACGGCTTTATTATGAGCATAACCCAATTTAATACCGACTCCTAAATTCTCAGAAAACACATATCCGAATTCAGGAATAATTCTATAAGATGAAACTCTATCGTCATCTCCGACTTTAGTACTGTTAAAACCGACAGCACCACCTACCCAGATTTGACCAACTTCCTGAGCTGAAACTGTTGTTGCTAAACCCAACATAATAGCAAGAGTAAAAAATAATTTTTTCATAATTTTCATTTTAGTTAGTTTGTGAATACCTTTATTTATTAACTCACGACAAAGATGAAACAATTTAACATACCAAAAAAGCCCTAATAATCCATTAAAATGTTCTATTATTCTTATCTACTATAATTGCAATGAGTTTTACCGTCTAAAACACAAAATATAATTAAAAAAAGATAATTACAATAAAAGTGTTAAATTTGCAATCGTAAAACAAACATGAACCTATGAGACTTGCTAAAATACAAATTGAAGATATTTCCGAGCACATTGATCCTTACGCTATTAAAAACTGTATAATATCAGATCAGCCTGTTATTTTTCCCCCACTCTCATCTAAATTTCCTTTTGTATTGGATGGAGTAGCTTTTGCTATTTGTATAAATGGTACGGCATTAATCAAGATAAACTTTAGAGAGTATGAGATTAAAAAGAATACAATCATCACTATCATGCCACATTTTGTTACAGAATTTATAGAAAAGAGCGATGATCTTATGCTAGAGTTTCTTATTTTCTCTGTAGACTTTATAACAGAAATGCCATCGGCTTCAAATCTTGACATATCCCGAAGTATTGTACAAACATCTTGTCTACAGATATCCGAAGAGGAAGCGAATAAGTACTTAGAATTTCATTCGTTTATAGTAAAACAATACAAAAGAAGAGACCATCCATACAGAAAAGAAATGGCAAAAAGTCTTCTGTATGCAATGCTTACTGAAGTGGGAGGCATATATTATAATCAAATAAAACCAGACATAGAAGGAAGAGAGAAAAGTGCATCTACCAGCCATCAGGAAGAATTACTATATCGCTTTTTTGAATTACTACTGAAATTTCACAAACAGGAAAGATCAATGCAGTTTTATGCAGACAAGATGTGTTTGACTCCTAAATATCTTTCTACCTTAATTAAGGAACAAACAGGACGTACAGCCTTTACATGGATTAATGAGATCATAATCTCGTCCATAAAATATATACTGAAAACTACAGATAAAACTATTTTACAAATATCTGAGGATCTGAACTTTCCCAACGCCTCTTTTTTTGGACGATTTTTTAAAAAACATACAGGCATGACTCCTGTAGAATACAGAGAAAGTTAATGTGATATTAAGATATAAACCTTTTCAAAAGAGGATTTCTCTCTATATCAGCATATTTTTTCACTACTACTCCTAGATTTTCAAAAAGCTTTTTTATCATCAAATCGATATCCATTACATATATCTCTTTTATACGCTTAGTCAAAAGCCATAAAGCCATATAATTGATATCCTTCTTTACGAGCATATCTTTTTCGACCTTTACAACAGAATTTTCATTCGTATGTAACACGATTATAGGAATAGAATCATTCTCCACATCGTCAATCTTATCTCTTTTTAAAAACAAAGCTATTTTCATAAGACCAACATTTAGTATATAGTTTTGTAAAGTTCAAGAATATTTTTAACTTTAAGAAGTCTCATATAGTAGGATATATGTCCTAAAACACAGATTCATTAATTTACAGAATGAACAAATTGCAATCAAACAATGTTTTAAATTAATAATGTACACAAACAAAAAGTAAAGATTATGAAAAAAGTACTTATCAGTGTTGCTGCAGGAATCGGAGTTGCCTTAGTCCTTTACAAACTGGCAGAAAAAGGTAAACTAGATTGTATTTGCGAAGATCTTGGTGAAAAGACAGGTAAAGCAAAGCAAAGAATCAAAGAAGGAATCGATGAAAAAAAGCAGCAAATCAGCGAAATAGTTAGTGAAGTAGAGGAAAAAGTATTAGATAAGCTGAAAAAAGCGAAAGGGTAAATTTAGGTTTAGGTTAATAACGTAAAGGTTGTAATAATTATTACAACCTTTATTACATCGTCATGCTACATAACCACCCTCGAAAAAGGAGCGGCATCCATTGTACAAAACTCTTTATCCTGATATTTAAAATAGCCTGTCATTGCTATCATAGCCGCATTATCAGTTGTATACCCAAACGGAGGGATATGTATTTTCCAGCCATAACGCTTGGCATGATCTTCAAATGCAGTACGAAGTCCCGAATTTGCAGAAACACCACCTGCCACAGCAACTTCTTTTATACCCAGATCTTTTGCGGCCTTCCGCAATTGCTCCATTAGCACATCAATAATCGTTGCTTGCAGAGATGCACACAAGTCTGTTTTATTTTTATCTATAAATTCAGAATCTTTCTTTAACTCATCGCGTAGAAGATATAGAAAAGAGGTTTTCAATCCACTAAAACTATAATCATAACCGGGTATATGAGGCTTATTCAGTTTAAATTTATCAGAATCGCCCTCCCTTGCCAATCTGTCTACAACCGGTCCTCCGGGATATCCTAATCCCATCACCTTTGCACATTTATCAAAAGCCTCTCCTGCCGCGTCGTCAATAGTTTGACCTATTATCTCCATTTCGGCATATGATTTAACCAATATTATCTGAGAATTTCCCCCTGAAACAAGCAAACACAAAAATGGAAATTGAGGTTGATCATTATCCTCTTTACTCTCTTTGATGAAGTGCGCCAATACATGAGCATGCAAATGGTTTACGTCTATCATCGGAATATTCAAAGCCGAAGATAAACCTTTGGCAAAAGACGTACCAACAAGCAATGAACCCATAAGACCGGGCCCTCGAGTAAAAGCAATCGCAGTCAGGTCATCCTTATTTACACCTGCTTTTTTCAAAGCTTGATCAACAACCGGAATTATATTCTGCTGATGAGCCCGAGATGCCAATTCAGGAACTACGCCTCCATAGCTCTCATGTACCTTCTGGCTCGAAATTATATTTGAAAGAAGAACTCCATCCTGAATAACCGCAGCAGCAGTATCATCACAAGAAGATTCTATACCTAGTATTGTTATCATAAAAATCGGAATTTAACGAAGTTATAACGAGTAAATACTCAGATTGTTTAAAATAATAGTATTCCTTTATACGTTTTTAATTTATGCTTGAAAAAAGCAGAGCAAAATTAAAGAATATAAACTACCTTCGCAAAAATAGAAATATAAAAAAGAACTCAAATGAGAAATATAGTATATGCATTGGCATTCATCATTATATCTTTTATCGGATGTTCCGGCACAACAGTAAAAAAGGATCATAATCAGGAAAAGACAATATATATAAAACGTTTTGATAAAGACATTTATGATTATCTGAAGCAACCAGAAGTATCGAAGGAAACAATCTTAAAAGAGAAATATCCGGTATTGCTTCCTGCTTTTGGGCGTATTGCAATGGACAATACTGATCAATCTACATTTTTCATATCACTTCGTGAATATTTTTCACATACCATGTTGAATAAAATATATCAGGATGCTTTAACGACATTTTCTGATGTATCAGGATATGAAAAAGAACTATCCTCTGCAAATACTCTTGTTTCAGAACATTTTTTAGGAAAATCGTTACCAGAACTAGCAATGCACGTTTCTGGATTCCGCGAAAATGTAATTATCTTGAATAATTTAATATCTATCTCTATCGACAAATATTTGGGAGATGATTATCAGGGATATTTAGATTTTTTTCAGCCATTCGAGCGTCAACAAATGCAATCCAAATATATAGTGAGGGATTATATTAAAGCATGGCTAATGAGCGATATTATAAAAGATGACACCAATGAACAGTCTCTACTCTCATCCATGATATATGAAGGTAAAGTACTATATGCCCTATCACAGCTACTTCCGGACCGAAGCGCAAATGATATAATCGGTTATACTCCACAGCAATTAGCTTGGTGTACCAGTAATGAGAAAAATATATGGCAAAAATTAGTAAAAGAGAATTACCTGTTCTCTACCGACCATATGGTTATTACGCGGTTGATTAATGATGCACCATACACAAGTCTTATCGCACAGGAATCGCCGGGACGTATCGGAGCATGGGCAGGCTGGCAAATAGTCAATAAATATGCTCAAAAGAAAAATGCATCACTCGAAGAAATAATTGCTACCGACGCTCAAACAATACTAAAAGAGGCCAAATATAATCCGTAAATAAAAAGAATGCCTACTTATTAACATGCTGTTCAAAACTTAAATATTCTTTAAGCGTTATTTCTGTTATCTTTGATATTCAATAATCAAAAAATGGCAGAGACGAATAGAAATCAGGGTAGGAAAAAGCCTAAAGAAACAACTTTATTACCTGATATAGGGAAAATACAACCGCAAGCAAAGGAACTCGAAGAAGCTATACTCGGAGCTTTGATGCTTGAGAAGGATGCATATTCGCTGGTCAGCGATATACTGAAACCGGATAGTTTCTACGATACTATTCACCAAACAATCTATCGAGCAATTGTAAATTTAGCTGCCAGACAAGCTCCTGTTGATATGCTCACTGTAGTGGAGCAACTAAAGAAAGACGGCGAGCTGGAAATGGTTGGTGGGCCTGTATACATTGCCCAATTAACGGAGAAAGTAGCTTCTGCTGCACATATAGAATTTCATGCTCGCATTATAGCTCAAAAATATCTGGCTCGGGAGTTAATCTCTTTCTCATCTAATGTAACTAATAAGGCGTTTGATGAAACAACGGATGTTGACGATCTGATGCAGGAAGCGGAAAGCAAATTATTTGAGATATCGCAAGGAAATGTCAAGAAAGATGTAACCCAGATTAATCCTGTAATCAAAGAAGCATTGCAACTACTAGAGATAGCAGCAAACCGTCCAGAGGGCTTAAGTGGACTACAAACAGGATTTACACCTCTAGACAAAATTACTTCAGGTTGGCAAAACTCGGATTTGGTTATTATAGCAGCTCGCCCGGCAATGGGAAAGACCGCATTCGTTCTTTCCATGGCTAAGAATATGGCTGTAACCTACAACTATCCCGTCGCTTTATTCTCTCTCGAAATGTCCAATGTTCAGCTAGTAAACCGTTTGATAGTAAATACATGTGAAATACCGGGTGAGAAAATTAAAAATGGACAGCTATTACCTTACGAATGGGAACAACTCGATTTTAAAATAAAAGAACTATACGACGCCCCGTTATTCATTGATGATACCCCCAGCCTATCTGTATTCGAACTGCGAACAAAAGCTCGGCGGTTAGTGCGCGAACATGGAATCAAGATGATAATAATTGACTACTTGCAGTTAATGAATGCCAGCGGCATGAATTACGGTAGTCGTGAGCAGGAGGTTAGTATGATATCCCGATCGTTGAAAGGATTAGCCAAAGAGCTTAATATACCTATCATCGCACTATCACAGCTTAATCGTGGAGTAGAAGGTCGTGCAGGTGCAGAAGGCAAGCGTCCCCAGCTATCTGACCTGCGTGAATCGGGAGCGATAGAACAGGATGCCGATATGGTTTGCTTTATACACCGTCCTGAATACTACAAAATACTTGAAGATGACAAAGGAAACTCCTTAATTGGACTAGCCGAAATCATCATTGCCAAGCATCGTAATGGAGCTACAGGAGATGTATTATTGCGCTTCAAAAGTGAATTTGCCCGTTTTCAGAATGTTGATGATGATTATAACTTTGGTGCAGGTCAACAATTTTCTTCAAAAATAAACAACTCTGTTCCCGATAGCGGCTTCCAACCCACACAAGGTGGAGGTAATGATTTTGTCCCATTTTAAGAAGGAACTATAAAATAATAAACGAAGAGCTTATCTCAGATAGGCTCTTTTTTATTTTGCTATATAAGAAAAAAGCCCGCTAATGAATTAGCAGGCTTTTTTCCGAAAAGAGAAACTATTTTAGTTTTACTTATTTTACTTCTATTGCTTTCTTGGAATGCTCTTTTTTGAAGATCGTCCAAGCTATCGGTGTTGCTACAAATACTGAAGAGTATGTACCAATAAAGATACCGATAAAGATGGCAAATGTAAAGCTTCTGATAGTGTCACCTCCTAATAAGAAGATACAGAACACCACTAACATAGAGCTTATGGCTGTATTCAACGTACGACCTAAAGTCGAGTTCAATGCTTCATTAATTGTTTCTGTTATATCCCGTTTCGGATACATATTTCTAATTTCACGAATACGGTCGAAGATAACAACCTTATCGTTAATAGAGTAACCAACAACAGTAAGCACGGCCGCAATAAAGGATTGGTCAACCTCCATTGAGAATGGCATGATCTTATACAATAACGAATATAAGATAATAACCATCACGGCATCATGTGCCACAGCAATAAGTGTTCCCACAGAGAACGCAATATCACGGAAACGCAATAAGATATATAATGCCATGAACGCAATTGCAATTAATACCGCAATAGTAGCAGCTGTTTTCAAGTCATCGGCAACACTAGGTCCTACACGCTGAGAACTCTGTACATATTTGGAATTGAATGCATCTATGGTTTCTTTATCCGTAGTTCCTTTCGGAGTAATATTATTTGCAGCTAAAGACAAAGCCATCTTTGCTCTTATTTCATTTTCAACACTATCTGTTGCTTCTTCAATCTTATAGTTAGTTGTTATACGAACCTGACTGGTTGATGAAGACTGACTAGCCGAACCACTTGTAAGAACAAGAACTGTTGAATTAGGGAATTCAGATATCAAAATCTTCTCTACATCGTCAGCATTAACTTTTGTATCGAAACGAACCAAATAGTTACGTCCACCAGTGAAATCTATACCTCCATTCAAACCATTGATAAATAAAGACGCTATACCAGCTATAATCAATACAACAGAGATTATTACAATATGTCTAGTCATACCAAGGAAATTAATATGAGTTTCCTTGAAGATTTTCCTAGATATAGCTGTTGTAAATGTTAGGTGTCTCAATCTACCTTTATCCAACATATATTCATAGAATATACGAGTAAGGAATACGTTAGTGATAAATGATGCAATGATACCAATGATCAATGTTGTCGCAAAACCTTGTATAGGTCCTGTACCAAAATATGCAAGGATTATGGCAGTAATTACCTGAGATGCATGTCCGTCGAAAATAGCAGAGAATGCATGACGATATCCATCAACAACGGCAACTTTAGTATTCTTTCCAGCTTTAAGCTCTTCTTTTGTACGCTCGTAAACAAGTACGTTAGCATCCACCGCCAAAGCTAAAGCTAATACAAGTCCCGTTATACCAGGCAATGTCATTACAGCTCCGAAGGCTGCTAATATACCTATTGTAAAGAATAAGTTTACTAACAATGCCACATTGGCTATCATACCTGGAATTAATCCATAAACAAGACATATATATAGCATTAATAGAACCAAAGCCAATATAAATGATATGATACCTGCATTAATCGCTTCCTGTCCTAATGAAGGTCCAACGACGTCTTCCTGTACAATATGCACACCAGCTTTCATTTTACCTGATTTCAACACATTTTCCAAGTCTTTGGCATCTTCAACTGTGAATCGTCCTGTAATTTGCGAACGTCCTCCTTCGATCTTTTGGTTTACATTCGGTGCTGAATACACAGAACCATCCAAAACGATAGCAATACTTCTACCAACTTCTGCACCAGTGATTGTTGCCCAACGCTGAGAACCGACTGTGTTCATTTGCATATCTACTTCCCATGCAGAACCGTGTTGGCTTTGATCGGCCTTAGCAGAAATAACAACTTCACCATCTAATGCAGGACCTTTTTTAACACCATCGCCACGAAGAGAATAAAGTGCAAATTGTGTTTCTTTTTGGTCTTCTGCTTTAAAGCCCCAAGCAAACTCCAGTCCGCTCGGACGTTCTGGTAAATCTTTATATTTATGCAGGATGGCATTTACTGCAGCTGTATCATTCTTGTGAACAAAAGCAACCATAGCACCATCGTAAGGTATTCTTTGTAAATATTGATCAAGAGACTTCGTAAATGTCAGTTGAGCAGAAGGAGCAACAACTGATGAAGAATCAACCACTAAAGAGTCACTCACAACAGCCGAAGAATCAGATGCAGTTGAACTCAAGGCTTGTCTTGACAATTCGCTCACTGTAGCTAAATATCCCTGAATTTCTGAATAATTATAAGTTTTCCAGAATTCAAGATTTGCACTACCTTGAAGCAATTTTCTTACACGTTCCGGCTCTTTAATACCCGGAAGTTCTATCATTATACGTTCAGCGCGATTATCCAATTTTTGAACATTCGGAGCAACCACACCAAAACGGTCGATACGAGTACGTAATACACTAAAAGAATTATCGGCAATAGCTTGTAATTCTTTTCTCAAAACAGTCTCTACTTTTGCATCGTTGTCTTGAGGATCTATTTGATCTCTAAGCTTAGTACTAAATATTCCAGCTAGTTTACCTGTTCCGTTTGCAGCCTTAAATTTGTCTAGGAATATTGAAATGTAATCTCGGTTACTACCTTTGCGGTTTTCTTCCGATGCTTCTTGAAGAGCTTTATTAAAAGCATCATTATCCGGATCTCCGAGAGAACTCAGAACTGCTGATGCGTCTACTTCAACTATTACACTCATCCCGCCCTTAAGGTCGAGACCTAAACCGATTTCCTTTTCACGGCATTCTTTCAGAGTATAACCAATGCTATCTCCTAGAAAAGAGATGCCAGGCCAAACTCTTTCTGTTGACATTGAGTCCAGATAATGGCTATATTGCTTATTATACAGCTCATCATACAACAGCTGATCGCCTTTCGAATGTTCAGAAGCATAAGCGGCTGCATATTTTTCAGCTTTGCTTTCTTGATTTCTGGTAACAAACGTAAAGGACAGATAGAATAAACATACCAATGTCAAAAGAATGGAAAATGTTATTACAAAGCCTTTGTTTTGCATTTTAAATTTTACTTTTTGTTACTATAATTATTTTTATTTCTATTTCACTCAAAACTAACGAAATACGCATACATCTCGTCAAACCTTTGTATAAAAACGGTTAAACCGAGACATATACACACTTTAAGGCGTGCAAATATAATCTTTTATTCTTTACAAATCATAATAAAAATAAAGAAAATGTAGTAAGCAATATCCTTGTGTTTAATAGTTATTGTAAAATAAAAAGGAGCAAAATCATATTTCAGACTTTGCTCCTTCCTCTTTATATTACTTATTTATTCCAGACTCTAGGAGCAGGAACTGGTTTTAATGGCTCTCTATTTTTAAGTTCTTTCATTACTTCTTCGATGGCACGATCAAGCTGCTGATCTTCTCCGTTCCATTCTTTAATAGGATCGTTATCCACGACTATATCCGGATCAACACCATGATTCTCTATAATCCATTGTCCTGTTTTAGCATCATAGCTAGTAAAGAAAGGCACCCGAATATCTGTTCCATCGATAAACGGCATAGAACCCGATATTCCTACAATACCGCCCCAAGTGCGTGTTCCGATAAGCTTACCAAGCCCCAGAGCACGGAAACCCCAAGGAAATAAATCTCCGTCAGAAGCTGAATATTTATTTACCAGACATACTTTCGGT